>JGI12635J15846_10004550_pt1 | contig 11955 bp, 6 predicted proteins | sample BlaSpr_A8_OM2_M2_FD_15846 | JGI IMG/M metagenome (IMG submission 15846) | reverse complement strand
GTGCTGATCCTCGGGGCGAAGAATGCGCGCTCCGAAATCATCCTGCTGTCGCCGCTCGCCGAGATCGCGCTCGGAGAGCAGGTGTTCTGATATCTCAATCGCGGCGGCCGTTCCGCCCTCGGCCAATAAAGCCTCGAATGTCGCGATCGAGAGCCGGACGGGATGAAACGTATGCCGACTCTTCAGGCAGTCGTCGCTTTGATGGCGTGCCGTGCGCCGGTGTTTTCAGCCGCCGCCCAGACCATCTCGCACACGTCCGTCAAGCCGCAGAGCGCGCAAAATCACAAGGCCGCGATGCGACACTCCCTCCGCGCCACCGGTTCGATCAGCCGACCCCGATCCACGATACTTTTATGGGCGTGCAGCGGTGGTGAAGCCTGTTCGACGAGGGCCACCACCCTCCCACCTCGGAGTAGGGGTGCGGGACAGGGATCTTGCCTTGATCCACACGGTCAACGCCTTGACGCCCCCGCTCTTGGGCGAGCCGTCGCGGTCCTCAGCCTCTTGGCTCTGTTCAAATCCTTCAACACGGCCGTTTCTTCCCCGGCCAGTTCTTTACATCGTGAACTTGCTTGCCTAGTAAAGCCCAGGGTGGCTTGGATTAAGAGCGGCGGCCACATGATGTCGGCTTAGCCGTCTCATCGCGCTTCGCGGGAAGCGTTTGTCGCGCTCTGAGATTTCGGGTCCCGCTGGCGATAGGCCAGGTACGGATGACGTGCGGAGGAGACCCATGATGAGCGTTCGACGGCGCTTTGCAGCCTCGTCCCTTCTGTTGGGCGTCGCGGCCTGCGCGCTCTCTCTAACCGCGGATCCGCGGTACGGCATTTCCTTGGCTTCTTCGGCTCATGCTCAAGGCATTATCCGTGATCTCATCGCGCGCCTGCGCGGGCAGACGTTGCCGGACGGAATCGTCAAGTCCAACGGCCGCATCGAAGCGACTCAGGTCGACGTCTCCTCGAAATATGCCGGGCGCCTCGCGGAAGTGACCGTCGAGGAGGGCTCCAGCGTCACGCAAGGGCAGGTCATCGCGAGGCTCACCTCACCGGAATATGACGCACAGCTGCGCGCCGCCAATGCAAACGTAAAGAAAGCCAATGACGCGCTCGCGGCGGCGGAAGCGGAAATCGCCTCCCGCCAGAGTGCTCTCGAATTCGCCAAGTCCGACTTTGAGCGCGGCCAACAGCTCATTGGTAGCGGCCACATTACGAAGCAGACTTTTGAGCAGCGCAAGCGGAACTTGGATTCCGCAGTCGCCGCCGTGCAGAGCTACACCTCGCAGCGCGATCAGGCGCTCTCCCAGATCGCGAACTCAGAAGCTGAGGTCGACCGCATCCAGTCCATCATCGACGATCTCACGCTCGTTTCGCCGCGGCTCGGACGGGTGCAGTACCAGCTCGCGCGGGCCGGCGAGGTCGTCGCCGCCGGCGCGCCGATCGTCACCATCCTCGACCTGACCGACGTCTATATGACCCTCTTCCTGCCTGCGGCCGAGGCGGGCAGGCTGGCGGTCGGCGACCAGGCTCGCATCATCCTCGATCCAGTCCCCGACTACGTCATTCCGGCGAGCGTCAGCTTTGTCGCCGCCGACGCGCAGTTCACCCCGAAAACGGTGGAGACCACCGACGAGCGGGCGAAGCTGATGTTTCGCATCAAGCTGAAAGTTGATCCGCAGGTTCTTCAGCAGTTCTACACGCGCGTGAAGACTGGCGTCCGGGGCCTGGGCTTCGTCCGCACCAAAGCCGATTTGGAGTGGCCAGCCGAGCTTCAGGTCAAGCTGCCAAAGCCGCCGGCGACTAAAGCCTCTGCGACACCGGCTGTCGACAGCGCCGCGCCTCAGGCCAAGAGTCCCGACAGCAACGCGGCCGAAACCAAGGCGCCCGCGGCCAAATGACCGGTGAGCCGATCGCGCGGGTCAAGGCCGTATCGCACCGATATGGCGCGACGGTATCGCTCACGGACGTCAGCATCGACATTCCTTCGCGCATCATGGTCGGCGTGATTGGTCCCGATGGCGTCGGCAAATCGACTCTGCTTGGGCTCATCGCGGGCGTAAAGAAGATCCAGACCGGCGAGGTCTTCGTCTTCGACAAGACCATCGCCAACCAGGAAACGCTGCGCGAGATTCGCGGCCGCATCGCCTATATGCCTCAGGGCCTCGGCCGCAACCTCTACCCGACGCTCTCCGTCTTCGACAACATCGATTTCTTCGGCCGATTGTTCGGATTGTCGGCGGCGGAGCGTCGCGCCAAGATCACCGAGCTTCTCACGGCGACGAGCCTGGAGAAGTTCGAATCGCGTCCCGCGGGCAAGCTGTCCGGCGGCATGAAGCAGAAGTTGAGCCTCTGCTGTGCTCTCGTCAATGACCCCGATCTGCTCATTCTCGATGAGCCGACGACCGGCGTTGATCCGCTGTCGCGCGGCCAGTTCTGGGATCTCATCAACTCCATCCGCGCGCGTCGGCCGCAGATGAGCGTGATCGTCGCCACCGCGTATATGGACGAAGCCGAGCGCTTCGACTGGTTGATGGCGATGGACGATGGAAAAATCATCGCCACAGGCACGCTGAAGGAGCTTCTCGCCAAGACCGGCGAGCCCAATCTTGACGAAGCCTTCATCGCGATGATGCCGGAGGCTAAACGCGCCTCGCACAAGAAAGTGGTCGTGCGTCCGCGCGTGGCTTCGCCGGACGAGACGCCGGCGATCGAGGCCGAGGGGCTCACACGCCAGTTCGGCGATTTTGTCGCGGTCGATCACGTCAGCTTCAAAATTGCGCGCGGCGAAATCTTCGGCTTCCTCGGCTCCAATGGCTGCGGCAAATCAACGACAATGAAAATGCTGGTGGGCTTCCTGCCGGCGACCAGCGGCACGTGCAAGCTGTTCGGCGAGCCGATGGGCTCGAACGACATGCAGGCGCGGCGCAACGTCGGTTACATGACGCAGGCCTTCTCGCTCTACGGCGAATTGACGGTCGCGCAGAATCTCCAGCTCCATGCGGAGCTTTATCATCTGCCAAAGGAGAAGGTTGCGGGGCGCATCGAGGAGCTGCTGGAGCGCTACGATCTCAAGGCCTTCGTCAATGCGCGGCCCGACAGCCTGCCGCTTGGGATCAAGCAGCGCCTCCAGCTCGCGGTCGCCGTGCTGCACGAACCCTCCATTCTCATTCTTGACGAGCCGACATCCGGCGTTGACCCGATCGCGCGCGACGCGTTCTGGCGGACGCTGATCGACCTCTCGCGCGACGACGGCGTGACGATTTTCGTCACCACCCACTTCATGAACGAGGCGGATCGCTGCGACCGCATCTCGCTCATGCACGCAGGGAAAGTGCTCGCCGTCGGCGCGCCACAGGAGCTGGTCAAGGAGCGCGGCAGCGCCTCGCTCGAAGATTGCTTCGTCGGCTATCTCGCGGAAGCGGCCGGCATCGACATGTCGAAAAAGGCCGAGGCGCCGGCGCCGGCCGCCGAAGTCGAGGCGAACGAGCGGCCGAAGCGCTTTAAGATCGGCCGCCTGTGGGCCTACGCGCGGCGCGAGACAGTCGAGTTGTTGCGCGATCCGATCCGGCTGGCTTTCGCGCTCGTCGGTCCGATCATTCTCATGTTCGCCTTCGGCTTCGGCATCTCCTTCGATATCGAGAACCTGGCGACCGCGACATTCGACCAGGACGACACGCCCGAGAGCCGCGAGCTGCTTCAGGGCTTCGAGGGCTCGCGCTATTTCTCGGTCCAGCCCCCGATCACGTCGGCGGGCGAGGCCGAGAGACGGCTCAGAAGCGGCAACACGCAGATCGTGGTCGAAGTGCCACCCGGATTCGGCCGCGACCTTCTCAACAAGCGCACGCCGGAAGTCGACGCGACGGTCGACGGCGCGATGACGTTCCGCGGCGAGACGTCGAAGAATTACGTCACAGGCGTTATCAGGAAGCGGGGCGAGGAATTGACGCGGAGCCAGCGTCGCGCGGGGAGCGCCAACGCCTGGACTGACGAGGATATCCAGACCCGCTTTCGCTACAATCAGGCTTTTCTCAGCGTCAACGCGATGGTGCCCAGCATTTTCATGCTGCTCTTGTGCCTGATTCCGGCGATCATGTCGGCGATCGCGGTCGTGCGTGAGAAGGAGACCGGCTCGATCGCCAACTTCCGCTCGACGCCGATCACCCGCTTCGAGTATCTGATCGGCAAGGAACTGCCCTATATCGCGGTCTCGATGATCGCCTTCTTCGCCCTGTTGCTGATTTCGATTTTCATTTTTCAGGTGCCGCCGAAGGGACCGTTCCTCGTCCTTCTCCTGGGAACGCTCGTCTATGTGATTGCGACCGTGGGGTTCGGTGTTCTGATCTCCTCGTTCACCCGAACGCAGGTCGCAGCGGTCTTTGCGACGGCGATTCTCTCGATCGTGCCGGCGGTCAATTTCTCGGGAATGCTCGCGCCGGTCTCCTCGCTCTCGGGCGGCGCCAGGGTGATCGGTCTCTCCTTCCCCTCATCCTGGTACCAGCAAGTTTCGGTTGGCGTATTCGCCAAGGCGCTCGGTATCGCCAGCCTCTGGAAAGACATTGCCGCGATTGCGCTCATCGCGCTCGTCTTTCTAGCTTTGTCGCTAGCCCTGCTCCGCAAGCAGGAGGCGTGAGATGTCCGAAGCCTCTGCAAAAGCTCCGCATCTCGTCGAAGCCAAGCCGCTGACCTTCATCGACCATGTGGTCAACATCTTCCACCTCGTCATCAAGGAGCTGAGAAGCATCCGGGCGGACCCGGTGATGTTGCTGCTGGTCGTCTATTCGTTCAGCATTTCCGTGAACACGGTCGCCACCGGCGCGGTGACAGAAGCAACCAACCTGTCTGTGGGCATCGTCGACGAGGACGGCTCGGACCTGTCGCGGCGCATAGCCGAGGGACTGCGGCTGCCGACCTTCCAACCGCCTGTGCAGCTCACCGCCTCGCAGATCGACCCGATCATGGATCAGGGCAAGCTCCTGTTCGTGGTCGAGATCCCGCCCAATTTCGAGGCCGACGTTCGCGCCCAGCGCAAGACCGGCATTCAAATCAATGTGGATGCGACCGCGATCGCGCAGGCCGGCAACGGCGCCAGTTCTTTGCGCAACGCCATCGCCATCGAGGTGCAACGGTTCATCTCGGGACGGGAAGATTCGAGCGGCGCCCCGATTAATCTGGTGGTGCGCGCCGCGTTCAACCCGAACCTCAAGACGGCGTGGTTCTCGGCAATGACGCAGGTTATCAACCAGATCACCATGCTGACGGTCATTCTCACCGGCGCCGCGCTGATCCGCGAGCGTGAGCAGGGCACGGTCGAGCACCTTCTGGTGATGCCGGTCGTGCCCTCGGAGATCATGCTCGCCAAGATGATCGCCAACGGCCTCGTCATCCTCGTCGCGGCCATGTTCTCTTTGCAGGTCGTCGTGCACTGGTGGATCGGCTCGCCGATCAACGGGTCATTGCTGCTGTTCCTGTTCGGGGCGGCGATCTATGCGCTCGTCGTGGCGGCGCTGGGCATCCTGCTTGGCACGCTGGCGACGACCATGGGCCAGTTCGGGCTGCTCGCCATGCCCGTGCTGATCGTCACGCAATTGCTATCAGGCAGCAGCACCCCGATGGAGAGCATGCCGGTCTGGCTGCAATATGTGATGCAGACGATCAGCCCGACGCCGCATTTCGTGCAATTCGCTCAGGCCGTGCTGTTCCGCGGCGCCGACCTGACCCTCGTCTGGCGGCCCCTGGCGGCGATGCTTGCCATCGGAATTGTCTACTTCACCGTCGCCAGCGTCCGCTTCCGTAAGGTGATCTTCGGCGGCTGATCACGCTGGCGCCCGGGCCAGCCGCACCCCGCGGTTGAGTTCGGACTCATCCCTCGCGTGACATCCGATCACAAGAACCGGCCAATGCCCCTTATCCAATCGGCAGGGGTCACGCCCCGTTGTTGCCAATTGATCGACATCAATGACGCGGCCATCGCGAAGTAGAGGTTTGCGTAAAGCGTACGCGCCACCCTCCCGACCATTGGCGGAACAGCGAAACGCTCGGTGTCTGGCCACTGCCTAACCCATTGCCCGAGGTAAAATTCGACGACGACGGCTGCGCCCAAGAGGAAGCCCATGAGCCAATATTGCCAGCCGAGGCTAGCGCCGCTGTGCCACACGCCGAAAAGGATAAAGACCGTCATCGTCGCGACCGCGGACGACTGATAGCGCGTCAGCCACGTTGCGCGGCGCATCAGAAAAGCGGCCAACGGAAAGAAAACGATATCCCGCATCCATTCCGACAGGGTCATGTGCCAGCGCGTATACATTTCGGTGATGCTTTGAGAAAAGTAAGGACGGTTAAAGTTCTCCTTCACTGCAATGCCCATGAGACCGGCAGCGCCAATCGAAACGTCATTAAGACCGGAGAAGTTCGCGTACATATAGATATAAAAGCCGACAATGGCGATAAAAACTTCGTATATCTTATGTGTTCTATAATCAACAATAAACGCATCTGGGCTGAGTTGTAAGAATACACCTGAAATAACGACGACCTTGACCGCACCTTTTAGAATTCGTAATAAGCATTTGATCATATCTTCTCTATTATATCTTTCCGCCGCGTTGAACGAATTTTCAAAATAGCTGTATGGGGAAATAGGTCCAATAAGGAACGTCGGAGCAAAGAAGCAATGCGCCATGTAATCCGGGAACGACATCATTTTGATTTTGCGTTTACTAATTTCCCATTCCACGTGGGCGCAGCGAAATAGCATATAGGAGAGGCCGACGAAGAAAAGGAGGCCGGTTGTCTTAGCAAAAACCAGCCATGCGATCGGGGGCACAAAGCCGAGCAAGAACAGATGGCGAGATCTCGTTTGCGCGATTCGAAGTAACATCCAGAACACTGACAAGAAAAGAATATACAGCAACATCGACCGGGCGCCGGATTGCGTTCCCGTAAAAAATATGAGCCACACCGCGACAATATTGAGAAGCGCGAACAAGATGCTGCGGCCCGCGCCTACTTGCATCAGGCGCCCAACTAAAGTCGCTAGCCCAAAGTAACACAGGGTGACGAGCGCAGCCCTTGAGAAAATCAGTTCGGACATGTCAGAACTGCGCGTACAGGAAACCGGCGTCCATGTTGAGCGAGGAAATGCTCGCAAACAGGCCGACTGATAAGAACGCGAGGAGAGAGAACAGGATCAAGAGGAGAGAGGAGCGCATCCGTCAGCCTCCTGTTCGCTGGAGCAACGCCTGAAGCGCCGGGCCGTAAGTCTCGGCGCTTCGGCGCGCCCCGTTTGCGTTAAAATGGATATAATTAGAATAATTCTCTTTTACCCGCTCGGTCGGAATGTCTCCGAACATGGATTCGAGCGATGCAGCGACGATGGGAATTCCGAGCGCAAGCACCTGGCTCGATATCTCTATTGGACCTGGGCTGTCTGCGATCGGCAGCTTCATCAACGCAAGAGCGGCGTTGTTTTTTTCACACAATGCCTTGATTGCGGGAAGATAAGCGGATTCGATCGGGGTGAGCGCTCGGTTCGTCAAAACCACTCCGGGGGGTATTGCCGCACCCCAGTGGAGAGTAACCGCCGGCCGTGGGGCGCCCGGAGCGCGATAGCGAACAAAAGCTGCTCGAGGAGCGCCTCTGTCTTCCTGGTATCCCTCTTCGGGAGCGTAAGATCCCTGCGTCTGTTCAAGGTCAGGAAATTCCTCCATCGTTCGGTATCCCTGCCGAGTTAGCGACCCGGGATGCACGAGGGACGCCAGAACGAGCCTCGGCCCTATAAGCGCCATCTCCGCGTAATTCGAAATTGTGAGATCAAGATTTCCGATATCCAGCCCTGGATCGGGCTGCCCCAGCCTGCGAATGTATTTTTCCCCCGGATGGTTATCGACTTGAGGAAAATCTGGATAATTCAACACGACCAACCGCGCGTGGCGATGAGCGAAAAAATCGCGCAGGAACGTATAACTCAAATCGTAGCCGTTAAAGTTGGCGCCGATTGTTTCAGATTTCAGTGGCCCTGCTGGCGTATGCACTTCTTGCCGAAGGGCGGTGTGATCGATCGCCGAGACCATTCTCGAATTGCCGAGCAAGAGAACATCGAGCGGCCCGGTCTCCCTGAGGATTTGGTTCGTATGCCAGTCCGATGGGCCAACGCGCTTGGACATTACGAGATATCGCGTTTCAGGGCCCACGACGAGCGTGGTCAAAATTGGCGACAACAAAATCGCAGCCAGCGCTGCAATCCAGACGACAATGTGCCCGGTCCCGGAAAAGGCCGGCTGCATCGGCGGCGGTCGAAATTGCATACACTACACTCCAAAGACCTGTCACTAAATAGTCATGACGTCACATAGATCTTGACAAGATCTCGTGAATCCTTGGGCCAATGAAAGGCCTACAGGTCGCACGTCGAAAATTTAGTTGCGTTGCCCGACGTGATTTTGCTTATTATTACGGCCATAACGAGACGTCGGCAAGGGCAGCTTTCCAGAGCAGCGTTAGCGACCGCCGATGAACCCCCGCGAACGCTAACAGCAGCAACTCTTGGATTCAACGAATGAATGAACGTTATCGAACTATGCGCGATTTGCTGAACGATCGCGTTCGGCAGAGGAAAAAAGACGTCTGTTATACGTTTCTCGTTGGATTCGAAGTTCGAAATCAATGGGATTATTCGGATCTCTATCGTGAGGTCGCGAAGGTTGGCGAGCATCTCCGGAAGATCGGATCAATTGGCAAACGAGCTCTGCTGGTTTACCCGCAAGGTCCCGATTTTATGGCGGCATTTTTGGCCTGCTTATCGCGGAATGTGGTCGCGGTCCCCGTGCCCGCCCCTGAGACCTGGAATCTTCTTCGCACGATGCCCCGCCTCAGGACGGTCGCGGAGGACGCTGACGCCAGTTTCGTCCTGACGACCCGGAAGATTCTCAACATGGCCTCGGCCAGCGGGAGTGGCCTCTGGGATTTCGAGGACACGCCGTGGGTCGCAACCGATGAACTCGATGAGGGCGACAACGACTTGGGCGCCGAACCGATTGACGCGACGACGCCGGCCTATTTTCAATATACCTCGGGATCTACCAGTTCGCCGTCGGGGGTGGTTCTAACGCATCAAAACTTGATGCATCATCTTGGCGCCTTGCACAAAGCCTGCGGATATGGCGGCGGCGTGACCGTAACATGGATGCCTCATTTTCACGACTATGGCTTGGTGCAAGGTTTGTTGCAGCCCCTGTTCAGCGGCGATCCTTGTTATTTCATGTCGCCGTTGTCGTTCCTGAAACGGCCGTCGCACTGGCTCGGGGCGATCACCAAATATGGGGGCACGCATTCTCAGGCGCCAAATTTCGCCTATGAGCATTGCCTTCGCCGAATAAGCCCCGAGGAACGGGCGGGCTTAAACCTCGCTACCTGGAAGGCAGCCGGAAATGCGGCAGAGCCGATCAACCCGGAGGTGCTCGAGAAATTTATCAAGACGTTCGAGCCATGCGGCTTTCAGAGAGCCGCCTCCGCGCCCGCTTATGGACTCGCCGAGGCGACGTTGCTCGTCTCATCCACACGGCTCAACTCCGGGCCGCGCGTTCTTGAGTTGGACGCAGACGCCATCTTTGATGGACGTGCGGTTCCTGTTGGGAGCGGCCGCGCGGGTCGCAGGATTGTCAGTTGTGGCACGCTCGTCGGCGACACGAAAGTCGCGATTGTCAATCCAGAGACTTTGACAAAATGCCGCGCTGACGAGATTGGAGAAATTTGGGTATCGGATCTCGCCGTGGCTGACGGATACTGGAATCAACCCACAAAGTCTCAAGAGATATTTGGTGCATACCTGAAAGATACCGGAGAGGGCCCTTGGCTTCGGACCGGAGATCTAGGTTTTTTGCAGAACGGGGAGCTTTTCATCTCCGGCCGGCTCAAGGACATGATCATCATTCGCGGCGCGAACTTTGCTCCTCAGGACATCGAGTGGGTTTCGCAAAAGTGCCACCCGGCGGTCGAAAGCGCGGAAAGCGCCGCGTTTTCGTTGACCATCGACGGCGAAGAGAGCCTCGGCATCGTTCAAGAGTTGAACCGAAAAGACCATCCGTCGAATGTCGACTTCGAGGACGTCGCCGCCACGATACGCGAGCAGATTTCTCTAGAGTTCGAGGTCCGCGCATACGCGGTCGCACTGGTCAGGCGGGGGACAATTCCGAAGACATCAAGCGGTAAGATACAGCGCCGAGCGTGCCGCGCTGCACTGTTGGGCGGCAGTCTTGAGACACTCTTTGTGCTGAACGACGGCCCGCTGTCCTAATATATTGGAATTGGACATGAACCTAATCGCAACCAGCGTCACGAAGACAGGCCTAACTGAAGCCTTGGAATCCCTGTTGGGCAATCCCAACAATCCGGGCAACCCCCTGTCGTTCGCCTATTCACAGAAGATTGATGAGACCGAGCAATTTCCCGAGGAGGCAATCCGCTGGCTCTATGATCGCCAACTCGCTCGTCACTATGTCCCGGAGCAGCTTGGAGGGTCGTTTCGCTCGTTCGCCGAATTGGGGGAGGTGATACGTGTGTTGTCGCGCCGAGACGTGTCAAGCGCCGTCGCATTTTCCACCTTGTTCTGGTCGTTTTTGGCTTGGGTTGGCGGCACAGGCGAACAGAAGCGATGGCTGGCCAAGTACATTTTGGAGCGGCAGGGGGCGATGTGCCTTGCCTATTCCGAAAGGGAGCACGGCGCCGATTTGGCGGCCAGCGACACCGTGGCGCATCGCACCGCAAGTGGATTCGAGATCACGGGTGAGAAATGGCCCATTAACCGCGCGACGATCGGGGGACTCTGCTTCGTGTTGGCGACCACCGACCCGGCGGCCGGTCCCCGTGGTTTGTCGCTGTTCATGTTGGATAAAGGCGACCTCGATCCCAAGCGCTATTCGAATTTTCCCAAGATCCTCACCCACGGCCTTCGCGGCTCGGACATTAGTGGCATCAAATTTGAGAGTTGCCCAGTTCCGGCACAAAGCTTGCTTGGCGGAGAAGGAGACGGGCTTCAACTCGCGTTAAGGGGCTTCCAGATCACACGAGCCCTCTGCGCGGCCATCTCGCTTGGAGCTGGCGATACCGCATTGCGAACCACATTAAGCTTTGCACTGAATCGCAAGCTTTATGACGAGCTTGTCATCGATCTTCCCCATGCAGCGGGGGTGCTTTCCGATGCATTCCTTGATCTTCTTATTTGTGACTGCGTGACGAATGCTGGACTGAGATCGTTTCACGTCGTGCCGGAGCAGTCCAGCCTTTGGGCCTCGATCGTTAAATACTTTGTTCCTACAACGATCGAAACGATGATCCAGAACCTATCGGTCGTGCTTGGGGCACGTTATTATATGCGCGAAGAGCACGAGTTCGGAACGTTTCAAAGGGTCTTGCGAGACGCCGCAGTTGTGAGTCTCTTCGATGGAAGCACGGTGGTGAATTTACATGCGTTGATGCTTCAGTTCAGGCATCTCGCCCGACGACGCGGCGTGCGCGGCGATCAGGGGTCTAGGCTTGGCCAGATCTTCGATGCGAACACCGCCGTCCCCGCTTGGAACGGTCAAAGATTAAGTTTGGTGAGCACCCAGGCCAACGACGCTCTGGAAGGCGTAGAATTCAGCCTTGAGCATCTGAAGTCGGAGCGAGCCGAGAACACCACCGACCCAGCCGAAATCGACCGGATTTTAGCATTCGGTCAAAAGCTTATGCATGAGATCAAAGGGCATAACGATAACTTCGCCAAATCCGAGTTCGAACATGGGCACTTGCAATCCGCCGCGATGTTCAGAGCCGCACAAAGATATTGCGCATTGCATGCCGCCGCATCGTGCCTGCACGCCTGGATCTGGAATCGAAGCAACAGCTCTTCTTTCTTTACCAGAGGTGCATGGCTAGTCCCGGCGCTAGCCAGGATTTTTGACAAGCACCTCGATATCCACCACGATGA
>JGI12635J15846_10004547_pt1 | contig 11961 bp, 10 predicted proteins | sample BlaSpr_A8_OM2_M2_FD_15846 | JGI IMG/M metagenome (IMG submission 15846) | reverse complement strand
ATGCTCTCAGGCGCGGGCGGCCTCTGGGCAATCGGTGCGGGCCTGTCGCAGCCGCTCTTCCACGGCGGGGCGTTGTTCGCTCAACGCAGAGCCTCGATCGATACCTACGATGCGGCGGTTCTGCACTATAAATCCACGGTCCTGTCGGCATTCCAGGATGTCGCGGATTCGCTTGCCTCACTGGACAACGACGCGCAGACGCTGGCATCAACCGAAAGAGCGGCACAGACAGCCCATGCGGCATTCGACGAAACGACGTCGCGCGCACGTCTGGGTTCCCTGCCGTCAACGGCACAGCACGCCAGCGAGCAGCGATTTCTCAATGCACAGCTTGGCGCCGTACGCGCCGGGAGCCAGCGCATGAGCGATACCGCCGCACTCTTCCAGGCAATGGGCGAATTGTCGGCCGATTCGCCGCAAGCATCATCAAGAGAATGACCTTGCGTCATGAGCCAGTGTCCGGCGCGGCGCAATGAGCGGTTCGTCCGGTCACCTCTAGAGTCTGGGGAACGCTTTTAAAACTGGGAAGCGAACGGTCCAAAAAAAGCGGACGCGTATCGAAGCCATGATCGGGTTAAAACAATGGAACAAACTTGTAACCGCAAATATTTGACCACGTTCGCGAGTGTTCGTGAAGAAAACAGCAATAGCAGTGCGGACGACGATTATCGCTTGCGAAAACAGATTGATGACCTATGTATCGCGCTGTTCGATCGCTGGTGTGAGCGCCGCGAGATCACGCCCCTCATCTATCTGCTGCACGCTTGGCCCTTATTCTCGTCAAAACCTCGTCCAGTCAAGAGGCTGGCGGCGGCGCTGCGCGATCTCTCAATGTTCCATACGGAAACGCTTGACGATATGGACCGCGAATTGATCGATAACGTCCATGCCATAACTGGCTACGACACATGATCGCGATCGCTGATTGGGCGCCGCTCGAACAGTGGGGGTCAGGTCAAGCCGAGCAAAGTTTGCCCGACTCGATGCACGCCATTCACGCGGCTGAATGGAGTCCAGACCCAGAAACGGTTGATGGACAAGGCCAATCGGAAAGCACCTCTGCTCATCGTACCGGATCGATGACCCCAATCCCGTAACGTACCTTATCGCCGCCCACCTCATTGCGCATCGACTTCCGCCTCGACGAGTGGCAACGCTCGCGTTGCAATCTTTTCCGCCTCCGCGCGCTTGAGCCCGAGTGTTTGCAGAAGCGTTGCTGCCGTGCGCTCGGCGAAGTGCTCTCCGCTGAAACCAAGTTCGTCGAGCAACTGCGCCGCTGGCGCGCCCGGCGCGACGAAATTCAGCTCGGCCGCGATTGCCGCGAGCACCGTGCCACCCACGGAAAGAAAGCCGATGAAGGGGTCGGTGACCATAAAGCGCTTGGCGGCGATGCCATTTCCGATATCCCGCAGCAGCCGCTGACCCAGCCCGCGGCTCAGGATGTTCGCTGAAAACCCTTCGCGTATCAGAAAGCGTCCCCATACGGGATCTCGCCGCGCACGCATCAGGGTATGGCGCACCGAGACGGCGATCACTTCAGCGGGGTCGGACAGGCCCCCGGTGAGGCGATCGAGCATGTCGGCGAATTCCTCGAACACGTTGTCCACAAGCGTTGCGTAGATCGCTTCCTTCGACTCGAAGTGATTGTAGAACGAGCCGAAGCCAACGTCGGCGGCCTCGGTGATTTCGTTGATAGCTACGCCTTCCATGCCCTTTTCGGCCATCAGCCTGAGGGCAGCGTCGAGCAGCCGGGCGCGCGTCTCGCGCTTGCGACGCGCACCGCGCGGCTCGCGTTCTTCGGGAACGGCAACCGGGGAGACTGGCGCCGCACGTGTAGGACGCTTTGCTGTCGGGCGATTTGAAGTGTTCGGCATGATCGGTCCAGTTTTGGCCATACCGAAGTATAGATTCTATTGTCTATATTGACAAAACAATCATCTATGACTTTAATGTCATTAACGGCCGACTAGCGCCGGTCCATCAAACAAACAACAGACGGAGTGACTGTGGAGACAGCAGCAAAAGACGGTGCCGCGCCGTGCAGCCGGCATGGAGAGGGCCGTGCGCCGATCGGGGCATTACCGCCAGCCGTAGATGTTTTATTGGTGGGTTGCGGACCGGTGGGTGCAACGATTGCCAATCTGTTGGCACGGCACGGTGTGAACGTGATGGTCGTCGACAGGTCGACTGAAGTATTCATGGCGCCCCGTGCGATCGCGCTCGATAACGAAGCGCTCCGAATCCTTCAGCTTGCCGGCGTTGCGGAGAGCGATTTCGAGACGATTGCCATACCGTACGTCCGCATGATGTCGCCCATGCTGGGCCTGTTCGGCAGGGTGAATTCGCTGGGCAGCCTGGATGGCCATCCGAAGCTCGTCACCTTCTACCAGCCAGACCTGGAGCGGTGCCTGCGCGCCCGGCTCGCGACATACGACTGCGCGCACGTCGCGTTGGGGGTCGAGCTCAAGAGCTTCACGGAGGAACCGGATCATGTGCTCGCATCGTTAGATCTTGGCCAGGGGCGCACTCATGTGGTCCGGGCCCACTATCTGGTCGGCGCGGACGGGTCGAGTTCATTGGTACGCCAGCTCATTGGGCAGGAATTCAAGGGCAAGACGTTCGCCGAGGACTGGCTGATTGTCGATGCCCGCCACGTACCGCGTCCGATCGATCACATCGAGTTCATCTGCGATCACCGTCGGCCGATCCCGCATATGGTCGCGCCTGGCGGCCGTGAACGCTGGGAATTCATGCTCCGGCCTGGCGAGCGTCGCGAGGACATGGAATCCGAGACGCGTATCCGGGAGTTGCTTTCCCCCTGGGGCAATCTGGAAGACATGATCATAGAGCGCAAGGCCGTGTATCGCTTCCATGCGCGCGCTGTCGACGCATTCAGCAAGGGCCGGGTGTTCCTCGCGGGCGACGCGGCCCACATCACGCCCCCATTCGTCGGGCAGGGGTTGGTCGCGGGTCTTCGGGACGCCGCCAACCTTTGCTGGAAATTGGCATGGGTGGTACACGGACGTGCCGATCCAGGGATTCTCGATACCTATGACGAGGAGCGGCGCCCCCACGCGAAGGCGATGATCAACCTCGCGAAGTTCATGGGCAAGCTCGTCATGCCCCGAAGTGGTGTCGTCGCCTTATTGACTCACGGGTTGATGCGTCTGTCGAGACTGGTGCCGCGCCTGCGCGCGCAATTCGAGGAGTTGCAGATTAAGCCGAAGAATGCATTCCGCCGGGGTCTGTTCGTTAAGGGCCGCTCGTCGACAAAGCTCATTCGTGGCGCTGCCATCGCGCAAGGCTGGGTGAGAGGTTCGGATGGCACCACGCGTCTGAGCGACGACGTGCTCGGGCAGGGCCTCACGCTGATCGGGTTTGGCGTGGATGCGGCGGCTGCGCTCGAGCAAGCGACGGCCGCGGCGTTTGCGCGTGCCGGAGGGCGCGTTGTCCAGATTGCCCATCGGGGGCAACGGCTGCATCTTGCCCCGCGCGACAGCTGGGAAGACCTCGAAGGTGTATTTCTTCCCGGGCTGGTGCCCCTCGGGTGGGCCGCCGTAGTCCGGCCCGACAAGACGATCGTCCACGACGGCCCGGCCACCGATGCAAACCGTATCGTGCGCGAGACTCTTGCCTTGCTGGGTAATCCCGTGAGCGTGCCGACACTGGAAGTCGAAACCGCTATTCGAACCGCCTGATTTCTTATCCGTTATGAAACTGACTACTGCACAGCCGGCTCGTCACCCTGACCCCACGACGAAAGCGTCGGCGTTAGCCTATCTGATATTCGACCGGCCAGACCTCGAGAAAGCCGAGCAATTTCTCAATGATTTCGGGCTACGGACCGTATCGCGTGATGAAGCGCTATTGCTTCTGCGGGGAACGGGTGCTTCGCGTTTCTGCTATGTCGTCCGAAAGGCGCCGAAATCCCGGTTCGTTGGTTTCGGGCTACAGGTCGACAACAGGGCCGATCTTGATGCGCTTTCAAAAGTGCCTGGCGCCTCTGAGGTCAAACGGTCGCCCTTGCCCGGCGGCGGCTATATCGTACGGTTGACCGACCCTTCCGGCTTTCGCGTCGATGCAATATGGGGCCAGGCGCCAGCCTCGACGCTGTCCCATCGGCCGCCATTGCTGTTTAACTCCGTGGATGCGGCCGTCCGGATTAATGGGACGCAGCGACCGCCCGAGCGCGCGCCCGAAGTTATCCGGCTCGGACATGTCGTGCTCGAACTGGCTGACTATCAGGACACCTGCGCATGGTATACGCAGCATTTCGGCTTGATCCCGAGCGATGTGCAGGTGCTTCCCGATGGCTCGCCCGTCGTCGCGTTCATGCGGCTCGATCTTGGTGACAAGCCGGCCGATCACCATACGCTCGCGCTTGCACAAGGCTTCCTGCCCACCTACAGCCATAGCGCCTACGAAGTCGTCGATGCCGACGCGGTCGGCATGGGCCAGCGCGTCCTGCGCGACAAGGGCTGGACGCACGCGTGGGGGATCGGCCGCCATATCCTGGGCAGCCAGATCTTCGACTACTGGCAGGACCCGTGGGGCGACAAGCACGAGCACTATTGCGACGGCGATCTCTTTACGGCCGATGCGCCGCGGGGTGTGCACGCGGTGAGCCGCGAAGCAATGGCCCAATGGGGACCGGTCATGCCGCGCAGTTTCACAAAACCCAGATTCACGCCCGCAAGCATCGTGGCGCTCTTCAGGAACCTGCGCCGCAGCCCCGACCTGACGCTGAGCAAGTTGCGGACGCTGGCAAAGCTTTTCGCCTGAAGCAACCCCTTCCATAGAATCCGGAGATCGATAAATGGCACTTCACGTTCTGCATTATTTGCATCAAGACCGCGCCCAGTGGGGCGTGGTCGCTAATGGCGCTATCACGCCGATTCCCGGCGAGTTCAAGTCGACCGCCGAGTTTGTCGAGGCCAATCCGGTTGAACGGCTGCTGGTGCTGAGCGGTCCGACGATTCCCGAATCGGAAGTGCAATGGTTGTCGCCCGTGACCGCCAACCAGCAGTTCATCTGCCAGGGCGCAAACTATCGCCAGCATATGATCGAGTCCGGCATGGACCCGGATGTGAAGAAATTCAACATGATCTTCACGAAGGCGACAAGCTGCATCGTTCCGGCCGACTCGCCCGTGGTTAAACCAAACGAGGTGCAGTTCCTCGACTACGAGATCGAACTCGGTCTCGTTCTCAAACGCGACATTACGTCTCGCGAAACTGTCACCGACGGGAACCTGCATGACTACATCGCCGGCGCCGTGATCGTCAACGACTATTCCGCGCGCGATATCCAGATTCCGCAAATGCAGTTCTACAAGGGCAAGAGCTACCGCACTTTTGGCCCTGTCGGCCCTTACCTTTGCCTCCTTGAGAAACAAGATATTCCAAAGCTAAAGGAGCTCGTGCTGACGCTGACGGTAAACGGAACGGTCCGCCAGAATGATGCCACGGCGGGCCTCGTCTACGGTCCGGCAGAGACCTTAACGGAGCTTTCCGGCGTACACGACCTGCGCGCCGGAGACCTGCTCGCGACCGGCACGCCCTCCGGTTGTGCACTGAGCATTCCGTCACCCGAAAAGCAGCGCGCCGCGGCGCAGCTGCCTGATGCGGAAAAGTGGCGTCTGTTCCTGAAGATGCAGGAGGAAAGGCCACAGTATCTGCGCGTGGGTGACGTCGTGGAGGCGCATATCGCCAGCTATGACCGCTCGATCAATCTGGGCGTACAGCATAACGTCGTTATGGAAGAGGCGGCATGAAAGGCGTCGCAAACGTACACGATGTCCTTGCCATTGAAACGCAAGGGCAACTGGCGGATCTTCCGTCGAGTACCTACGAGATGATCTGTCGGGGCGCCGCCATCAATCCAGTGGCACCCGCACTTTCGTTCTTTGCAACGGCCGACGATCACCGGAACGCTGAGTGCTGGACGTATAGTGAACTCGTGCGCGATGTCACGCGAACCGCGAACATGTTTGCGCGCCTGGGAGTACACCGCGACTCGGTTGTCGCATACGTTCTGCCCAACCTCCCTGAAACGCACTTTGTGATCTGGGGCGGGGAAGCCGACGGGATTGTCTGCGCAATCAATCCGCTGCTTGAGAGTGAAGCCATCGGCGAACTGCTCAACGCTTCATGCGCGAGCGTGCTCGTAACCCTGGCGCCGTTTCCCGGAACCGACCTTTGGCAGAAGGTGCAAGCGGTGCTGCACAAGCTCCCTTGCCTGCAGCATCTGGTGCTCGTGAATCCGGCCGACCGCATGCCGGGCGAAAAGGGACTTGCGGCCCGGATGCTTCAACGTGGCGAGTGTTCAAAACTGCATGGGCCTGGCGGCGTTCACAGTGCGGTTCCTTCGCATATCGGCATCCACGATTTCGGCACCGCAATCGCGAGGGAGTCCGGAGTGGCGCTCAGTAGCACGCGTCGAACGAGCATCGATGATGTGTCGTCCTTCTTCTGCACGGGCGGCACCACCGGACTGCCGAAGATTGCGATTCGCCAGCATGGGAACGAGGTGGCCAATGCGTGGAACGCGGGTCAATTCTTTGGCGAAAGCATTGGTCCGGGGAAAACGATATTTTGCGGACTGCCGCTTTTCCACGTCAACGCCGTGATGGTGACAGGTCTGCTGGCGTTCTCGCGTGGTGCCCACGTCGTGCTCGGCACACCGCAAGGTTATCGCGGCGAAGGCGTTGTAAAGCGCTTCTGGGACATTGTCGAACATTTCCGCATCAACTTTTTCAGCGGTGTCCCGACACTCTTTGGATCGCTGCTGGACGTTCCGGTTGGCGAGCACGATATCAGTTCGCTCGAGTATGGCCTGTGCGGCGCCGCCCCCTTGCCGGTGGAATTACTTCGCACTTTCCAGGATCGTACAGGAATAAGAATCCTTGAGGGCTACGGCCTCACGGAAGGTACCTGCGTTAGTAGCGTTAACCCACCGCTCGGCGAGCGCAGGGTTGGTTCGATTGGTCTTCGTCTCCCCGGTCAGGCAATGAAAGCCGTGGTGGCCGATGAAAGCGGCCGCTATGTACGGGATTGCGTTGCGGATGAGGTCGGCCAGCTGGTTATCTCCGGTCCAAACGTGTTCGTTGGCTATACCCGGCCGGAGCAGAACATAGGCATCTGGATGGAACTTGGTGACGGCGGGCGCTGGCTCAATACCGGCGATCTCGGACGCTGCGACCCCGACGGTTACTTCTGGCTCACCGGCCGGCAGAAGGAACTGATTATCCGGGGCGGACACAACATCGACCCTGCGGCAATCGAAGAACCACTGCATCGCCATCCCGCGGTCCAGATCGCCGCAGCTGTAGGGCGCCCCGATATGCATGCGGGCGAGTTGCCGGTCGCCTATGTCCAGCTAAAGCCAGGCACAACCGCAACCGAAGTGGAATTGGCCGAGTTTCTGCGTCACGAGATCAACGAGCGCGCCGCGCTGCCAAAGGGGATACGGATCGTGGACGTGATGCCGCTGACGGGCGTCGGCAAGATCTTTAAGCCGGCGCTGAAACGGCGCGAAACGGCAGACGCCCTACGGTCGGCCCTCGTGGAGGCCGGCGTCGAGCATGCAACCGTGAGCCTCATTGATGACACCTCGCGCGGAATTTCACTTCACGTCGAACTTGCCGACCCCGCGTTCGAAGCATTGGCGACTTCCGCGCTCGGGCGCTTTCCGTTCGCGTTTTCGATCTCGGCCGCCGCGAGGCCAGCACGGGCAGAGGAACCGACGGGGACGGACCCGGCAGCAATAGATGCGCACGGCAGCCCAACGTGACACGAGCCACGACATCAAAGCGACGCGTTTGGTCGTGCGACCGGATTAAAGGCTAATCACGCGTACGCGCCGCATACCGCGTTTCAAATGTCTGCCGGTGTATCTAGTTTAGAACACCTAATCGTTTTGGAAGGAGAAGGGGATGAGTATTGCATCAGAAAGGTCCTTGCGTTCGCAGGTTGAAAAATGGCTCGGGCCGACTTCTTCGACACCGGTTCGGGTTACCCGATTCGGCCGCGCGCGCTCGAATCAGAGACCCTGCGTGCGTATCGAGCTACTGCTACCAACAGGCCCGCTTGGTTTCTTTTTCTTCCGGCACCGCGACGGTACGTGGTGCGTGTTCCCGCCTGAGACGGAACGCCTGGCCATGCACGCTTACTGGGGTGGAGGGCGATCGGAGTATGCGGCATGTGTGGCTATACGAAAGGAGGGAAACAATCCCAACGGCGACTCCACTGATTCATAAAAATTTCTAGAGAAAGAGACAGGAGAAGAGACATGAAGAATTACAAACGCGCGATCAGTTCGGTCGGTATAGCGGCTTGCATCTGCTCGGCTGCGCTTATCGACAATGCCAATGCTCAGTCGGCGGGAAGCGTGACACTGTCGGCAGGATGGCTTCACATTGCGCCACAGGGCGACGCAACGCCGCTAACCGTGGAAAGCATTGGCGGTTTAGCGGTGAATCGGCAGCTAGTTGGTACCGGGGCGCATGCTAGCTCAACGGACACTGTGGGAATTACCACCGAGTACTATGTCACTGACAACATAGGTGTCGCCACGCTTTTGGGGCTGCCACTCAAAGTAAATCTGATTGGTGATGGGGCGCTTCAGAAGTATGGCAACCTCGGCTCGACGAGGCCGATTCCGCCCGCCATCGAACTTCGATACCACCTGTTTTCAGCCGAATCGAAATTCCGTCCATACCTCGGATTAGGGGTGAACTATACGTGGTTCACCCAGGTTCGGACAACCAATAGCCAGTTCGTCACTGATAGCCTTGGTCCAGGCGGCTCGGCACGTGCGACACTCAGTTCATCGTGGAATCCTGTGTTCGAGGTCGGGGCAAACTACGCGATCACAAAACACTGGTCGGTCGGAACCTCCGTCAACTACATGCCGGTGAAGACCAACCTGACGTTATACGGACAGACCGCGACTGGAACGCCGATCGTTTCCAGATCGACACTCCGGCTCGATCCCCTTAGCGTCTTCGTGAACGTCGCCTATACGTTCTAGCGCGTACAGGTCGCCAGTGCGCCAATCGAGAGGTCTGAACGCTCATCGAAGACACGGACGTTATTTTTTCGCCACTCGGACCTGGGGCGCCCTCAAGATTCGGACTTTTACGTACGTTTGCGGGGCGAGGTTGTCAGATTTGAGTCTAGAGTGCCACGGAGAACCCGTCAGTCAATGCCGGAAACGACTCTAGTCTGACGCATTTGTCGCGTTGATCTGACGTCCGGCTGAAGTACACCTCAGGCTGACAGGCATTTGGCTACCGACGCCGGGACGAACTGGCGTTGTCGAAAGGCTGGGACCGGCCCGAACGCGGTCCGACGATGATCTTGCATCATCGAACGGCTATCGCCTGTCGTCGATCGGCAGTTCCCACCCTCAACGGTCCTTCGGCCAGGCAAGATTAAACGGCTGCTTGCAAGGTACAACGGCCTTTCGCTCGGTTAGGTCAGCGGGCGGATCCTCGCCCAGAGCGGTTGGTCGGCCTCGTTGACGAACGTCCGGTTCGAAGAATTTGGCGAGCGTGCGCTCGCCCGTGACCGGCCGAGCTAATTCTTTTCAAGCGGGCGTTCAGCTTGCGGCCTACCCGTTTCCAGTTGGATCTTGTCCAGGAAGGCTTTTGCGCGAAGTACTCAGCAAGGCTGAGGCTTATCCCCCGTTACGGATACCTCCTTCCATTTTCAAAAAGGCGGCGCGACGGAAACGATTCGGGTCGCGGCGCCCACATCGAGAAGTTCACCCGACCAGAATAGTCGATTTCAAGGCGACGGCATTCGCCAGATTGTAGACGTTGGGAGAAGTGGCCATTACCGCGCATGGATTTCGGCGAACTGTTGCTTAGTACCGCTGCCCTTGACACGAACGGTGTAACGCAGGCTCTCGTAGCCGTTCGCCACGTCCGGGTCGATCCCAAGAAATCCTCTAAGGTCGATGTCACCCTCAGTCTCAATCTCCAGAGATTGGAGCGTGATCCCGCTGTTGTTGTCCGTTAATTCCGCTAGCGGTGTCCATAGATCATGCTAGCGAGAAAAACGCCGTGAAGCTTGTCCAGAAAGGGATTGAAGCGGAAATCGCTGCGTTGGACGGTGTTGCGTTTCGGTAACGAGCAGACGGCGAGATGTTCGTTAATTTTGCGAGCGCGTTGGACCTGCCCGCTAATTCCGCTAATGCGTCACTACTCGATATTTCCCATAATACATAGGTATCCTAAATACAAAGTGATGCAGCAGTAGAAAAGCATCTTGTTTTAGGACATCGCGCATATTCGAATGGCGTCGTTCGAGGTAATTCTGTCAATCCGGAAACCTTATTCGGCGGGCCACTGTGGTTTGAAGTGACACTTTTAATCGCGCTGGCAACGGGATTAAAAATGTCACTTCGCCTGAGTGCGAATTAAATTCGTCAACTCGCGTTAGAATTTGAGACCCCGTTCTCAAGATCTAAAACTTGCGAATTCGTTTTGTCGCCCACCGCCATCTCGGGACGACAGGAACTCCAGCAATTGCATGATTCTAGGTCCGGGGTCGGAGAAACCGGCTAGGGGCCATTCACGGCCCGATCAGAGACGTTCCTCCACACAGATGTGGAGGAACTCGATTGGCTTCCGGAAAATTATCCAAATAACTTCCATTTCGACCGTCTAGACACCGATTTTCGCAGCAGTAAGACCCAGGGCGTTAGCCAAATAACTTTCAAGTTTAGCGTTTTTTAACCATATATCTTCCTTGGAACCGTATTGCCTCAGAAAGCAGCCCAGACCATGGTCCACGGTGCACCTCCGGGCAGTTGTTCGGCCATTGCGGTCACTCAGTCCATGAGCGTCCCGTCAGGCTCCGAGTGCCCGTTCTGGACGGGTGCGACCGGCCCCCGATCAGACCTTGGCCGACCCTTCGGGTAGATTTTTCGAATGTCACAGCCGTCCTCTATAGCAGTCGTTCCGGCATTGCCGCGTGGTCGCGCCAAACCAAGGGCAGGGCCGCGTACGCGGTCTACGTTTGGGGCGGCCGGCCCGGGTGCACCACGGCCAACGAGCTTTCGACTGGCCACGGCGCGAAAAGGATTGCGTCAACCCGGCCGCTCAGCGCTTATTCAATGGTTTGGACTGACCTGATGAGATTGTTGCGCAGCGTCACGATCGCCTTCTGCACTTTCGCGAACTCGTCCGGCGCGAGGCCCGTCGCCTCGGTGAGGTCCATCTTCAGGGCTTTTTCGCGCAGCCGTCGACCGTTTTTCGTGAGACTGACCCGCACCTGGCGCTCGTCTTCGGGATCGCGCTGCCTTTCCAGATAACCCATCGCCTCGAGCTTCTTCAGCATCGGCGTGAGCGTGTTGGATTCGAGAAACAGCTTCTCGCCCAGACCGCTGACGGTCTGGTTGTCTTCCTCCCACAGCGCAATGATCGTGACGTATTGCGTATAGGTGAGCCCAAGCTCCTCGAGGATCGGCTTGTATGCCTTGCCGAACGCCAGGTTCGCGGAATAGACCGCAAAGCACAGGAAGTCGGAGAGCGGCACGGCCGCCGCGGGCGCTTGGTTCGTAGTTTTCATTTGTATCCTCTTTGGCTAGGGACCCACGTCTTGCAAAGGCAAAATAATACATCGCATGCGATTTTCTCGCAGTGGAGTGAAACCCCGACTGCCACCGCGTAGAGAGCAGCACTGGTTGGTTCCATGGGGGCTCAGCGGTTCCGGGTGCGCTGTCGTCAATTCGGCAACGCCGGGAAACGTTCGGTCAGGCTTATAGGTCGCTTGCGATCCGAGGCTGTGACCGTCGCGCATGAGGAACGAAGATGCGCGACGGCCCAGCGACGGAGAGATGCACGGTCTAGTGGCGTGCGAAGAGGCTATCGCGCGGCGTCACGGCGACATGGCTCCCCGCTTGGGACAGTCCGGATACTGCACCGCCATACGCCTTTTCCGAGCCAGTTACGTC
>JGI12635J15846_10004546_pt1 | contig 11963 bp, 10 predicted proteins | sample BlaSpr_A8_OM2_M2_FD_15846 | JGI IMG/M metagenome (IMG submission 15846) | reverse complement strand
GAAATATGTGGGAGATGCCGCGCAATCGGCTATCGAGATGCAGCGGCCGCTCTGCCCATATCCGCAGTTTCCGCATTACAATGGGACCGGCGATTCCACAGTGGCCCAGAGTTACACATGCAGCGCGGACGAAAAGGGTGAATTTAACGAAAAGCCGACGCCTATTTACGGACCGTAACCGGGCGAATGGCCGGGTGCGGATTGGTGATCAAGCTGAAGATGGTCCGACGATTTAGCATTGCTAAGTCGTCGGTGCTTGGCCGCCTGATGCCGCGGGCACCAGCCCGAGGCGCCTGGCGATGATCTTGTCGACCATCCGCTTCGGCAGCACGGCCGTGATCAAATGCCGCATCGGATCCGGCGTGATCTGGTAACGCACCTTGGGGTTCGGCAAAGTCAGGGCGTCGGCGACCGCTTCGGCGATTTTCTCCGGCGGCAAACCGATTTCGCCGAGGTGACGGGTGAATGCGCGGGCCTTTTCCAGCACCGGAAAATAAGGCGAATTCCTGTAGGCGGAAATGTCGACGTCATCGGACTTGCTCCAGATCGGCGTCTTCACCGCGCCCGGGGCGATGATGATGACGTCGATGCCGAACAGCATCATTTCGCGGCGCAGGCTTTCCGACAGTCCCTCGATCGCGTGCTTCGACGCCGAATACGCCGCCGATATCGGGTTGCCATTCTTGCCCGCCACCGAGGAGATCATCACGATCCGCCCCTTCGGCCCCTTGAGTTGTGGATCGGAGCCGAGCAGCGGGCCGAAGGCCTGCGTCGAGATGATCGGCCCGATCACATTGACGTCCATCTGGCGGCGGAATTCGTCGGCGGCAAGCTCCAACACCGGCCCCGCAACGGCGATGCCGGCATTGTTGACGAGCCCAGTCAAGGTCTCGCCGTTGAGCCCGGCGCGGACCGTGCGGGCGGCTGCCAGCACCGCGGCCTCGTCGGTGACATCGAACAACAGCGGGGTGAAATTGGTGCCGAATTCGCTTTTGAGGCGGTCGGCGTCAGCCTGCTTGCGCACGCTGCCGAACACGCGAAACCCGCGGTCCAGCAACAGCTTTGCGCTGGCCCAGCCGATGCCGGTGGATGCGCCGGTGATGACGACAGATCGCATGGTATTTCGGCTCTCCTGATGATGCGGGGTTCATCTAGCATGAATTGAGCAAAGCGCAATGCGAAGCCTTAAGTCCGTCACTGCTGGTCGCTGAGGAAAGACCTGAAGATTACATGTGCTGCCAAATGCCGAGACGGGCCGATCTGGCCTCGTCTTCGGCTTCAAGCAATTCGGCCGGCGCGTCTGGGGTGGCGCGGGCGCCACCATTGCTCAGGATCAATTCTGACAGATCCCGCCCGTCGACGTTGCAGCGATAGCGCTCCGGCGCCGCGCCCGGCTCGCACATCACTTCGCGTCGCCTGAGAAAGCGCGCGAGCGGCCGCACCACGCGCCGATCCGTGTCGCCGACGATCCCTTCCAGCTGGATTCGTCTGCCGCGAATGCCAATTGTGCCGCTATCGAGGACGTCCGCTGCGCCTCTGACGCCCGCATCCGAACCAGCCACGACCGGGATGCTGGCATTTGAAGCGGACAGGACGGGCGGAATCGCCGGATTGAGCGGGTCGGTGTTGCGCCTTGCGACCTGCCGGGAGGCCATCGAAACGATCGGCTCGGCACGCGCGACGAAATCGTGCCAGATACCTGCGGGGAGGTCGCCGCCGACTACCCTGTTCATGGGCGTGTTGTCGTCATTTCCCGCCCACACGCCGACCACGATATCCGGGGTAAATCCGATGAACCAGGCATCGCGGTACTCCTGCGTGGTGCCGGTCTTGCCGGCCACGGGAATATTCGGAATCCGCGCCGCCTTTCCGGTACCCTCACTTATGACGCCCTGCAACAGATCCACCATCATGGCCCGGCTGGCGCCGAGCTGGCCCGTGACCTCGCTGCCGGCGCCGGGTTTGGTGTAGAGCGCAGTTTGCGAATTGCCGGTGATCGAGCGAACCGCATAGGGTTCGATCGTTTCAACTCCCGCCGCGACCGAACCGAACGCTTTCGTCATCTCCAGCACGGTGACCTCGGCCGAGCCGAGCGCCAGGCTCGGCACCGCCGGTAGCGGCGACTGCACGCCCATCCGCTTCGCCGTGTCGATGATGGCGGGGATGCCCACCTCCTCGCTCAGTTGCACCGCGACCGTATTTATGGAGTGCACGAAGGCGTTGCGCAGCGTCATACTGCCGCGGAAGCCACCGCTGTAATTTTGCGGCTCCCATTCGCCGATCTGCACGGGGCGGTCGACAACGATGGACTGCGGCGTGTAGCCGTGTTGCAGCGCCGTCAGGTAGACAAAAAGCTTGAACAGCGATCCCGGCTGGCGCCTCGCCTGCGTGACCCGATTGAACTGGCTGGATTCGTAGTCGCGGCCGCCAACCATCGCCAGCACGGCACCGTCTTTCGCAAGCGCGACGAGAGCCGCCTGCGAGACGTTTTTCCTGGGACCCTCCGCCTCCAGCCGCCGCTCGATGACGCCTTCGGCAAGCCGCTGCAATTCCAGATTGAGCGTCGTGTGCAGCGTCAGATCGCCCGATGAGGAGCCGAGAAGCCGCCTTACGTCGCCGGCAACCATGTCGACGAAATAATTGGTGCCGGGCGGAGTTTCCGGGGGCGTGCGCAAATTGACGGGCTGAGCGCGAGCGGCTTCCGCCTCCGCCGCGGTCAAGGCGCCGGTATCCACCATCGCCTGCAGCACGAGTTCCTGCCGTTCCTTGGCACCGCCGAAATTGCGGGTCGGCGCAAGCTGAGAGGGTGCGCGCACCAGGCCTGCCAGCATCGCCGCCTCGCTCGAGCCGAGGTCCTTTGCCCGCTTGCCGAAATATCGCCGGGCGGCCGCGTCCACGCCGTAGGCGCCGGCTCCGAAATAGGCTGTGTTCAGATAGCGCAGCAGAATGTCCTCCTTGCTCAATTGGCTTTCCAGCCACAGCGCAAGGATGGCTTCCTGGACTTTTCGGCGCAGCGTCCGCTCCGGGGTGAGGAACATCAGGCGCGCGAGCTGCTGGGTGATGGTGCTGCCGCCTTCGCGCGCAGCACCTGCTTGTGTATCCCGCCAACCGGCCCGCAATATTCCCCAGATATCGACGCCCTTGTGCCGATAGAACCTGCGGTCCTCGATCGCGACAATCGCCTGGGCCAGATGCGGCGGCAGATCGGCCGCCGTGAGCTTGTCGCCCTTGAACACGCCGCGCGTGGCAAACATCTCGCCTTGCGCACCTTCGAATGTTAGCGCGCTTTGGCTGGCGTCAGCCTGAAGTCCGCCGGAGACAGGCAACGTCGCGATGCAATAGAGCACAAATCCCACGACAGCACACAACCCCAGCGCGGCGGATATCGCCGGATATTTCCAGCGCAATCTCATGACGCGAGGATTTCGCCATGCCTCGGGCCAGACCCGTTGGCGCGAGCCCGGCCATGCGGAGTTCAGTTCGAGAGCTGTCCGGCGGGCGTAGTCTATCCAGGACAGCAGGCGCGCTTGCCATCGCGGCCACCGATCCCGCAGCAAAGCCGCGGCGGAGCGGATATCGGCTGCGCGAACTCGCCACAAGGTTTGCCCTCGCCGCGAGAGCCTTCGCGCAAATGCTGCGAACTGCCGGCCGGCAACGCGCCATGCATCGCTGATACGTTCCTGGATGGGCGAATCATCCGCACTCGCGCTTGCCGCGGAATTGGCTTTGGTGGGATGAGGGTCGGCGGAAGACAATCTTTTCTCCGAATGCCCGGACGCCTGAATCCCGGTCGACCAAACCCGCTAGTCCACGGGCCGGAGGCAGGACCGCCCGTTGTTGCCATCGAGGGGCCCGATATGGAACTGGCAAGCCCGCCAGTGGTTCCCGGCAGCCGCCAAAAGCGGCCGCTCGATCGTGGTGGCAAATCCGCGCCGGACCGACCGGTCGTCGACCGGCGGATCGCGGCCACGGATGTCGTGCCTGACCAATCGGCCTCACTCGGCGGGCGCGCCGACCGCCGAGGCGGGCAGCCGGTTGGGAATGTGCAGGAACAGCGCGCAAACAATCGCTGCGACCAGTCCGAGCAATGCCAGCCCATATAGTCCACCCGCGTAGTTGCCGGTCAGGTCCTTCATGACGCCGACATACCATGGCCCGAAGAAGCCTCCGAGATTGCCGAGCGAGTTGATCCAGGCAATCCCTGCCGCGAGCCCCGCGCCGCTGAGGAACATCGGCGGCATGGCAAAGAACGGCCCTTTCGAGCCATAAAAGCCCATCGCGGCGATCGACATTCCCACCAGCGCCCACCAGGTCCCCATCGTCATGCCGGCGATGACGAGCCCTACGGTCGCAAACACGCAGCCGACGAACAGATTCCAGCGCCGCTCGTTCATCCGGTCGGAGATACGCCCCCACACTACCATGGCAATGGCGCCGCAAACATAGGGGATCATGGTGAGCCAGCCGACCGTCATGTTGCTGTAGTTACCCAGTGACTTGATCATCTGCGGAATGAAATACAGCATGCCCAGACTCGCAGTGACGATTCCGAAATAGTTCAACGCCAAGAGCAGCACCTTGGGATCGTAGAGCGCCTGCCACAGCGTGAACTTCCGCACCGACTCGGTGGCGCGGCGCTCGGCGGCGATCGTGTTGACGAGCCAGTTGCGTTCCTCCTCGGTCAGGAATTTCGCCTGCTCAGGCCGGTCCGTGAGCACGAAGAACGTGATGAACCCGATCACCACGGTCGGGATCGCTTCGGCGATGAACATGACCTGCCAACCCCTCAAGCCGAACAGGCCATCCAGACCGAGCAGTGCCGTCGATATCGGCGAGCCGACGGCGACCGCGAACGGCAGGCCGACCAGGAAACCTGACACGATACGGGCGTGGTGATGGCTCGGGAACCAGTAGGTGAAATACAGGATGATGCCGGGAAAGAAACCGGCCTCGGCGAGGCCGAGCAGGAAACGCACGATCGAAAAGCTGGTCGAACCCGTCACCATGGCGGTGAGGCCCGCCAGGATCCCCCAGCTGATCATGATCCGGGCGATCCATATTCTGGCGCCGATCTTTTCCAGGATGACGTTGCTCGGCACCTCGAAGATGAAATAGCCCCAGAAGAACATGCCGACGGCAAACCCGAAGGTACCGGCCGACATGTCCAGGTCCGTGCGCATGGTGAGCCCCGCGAAGCTCACATTGATGCGATCGATGTAGGCGAGCACGTAAGACAAGATCGCAAATGGCAGCAGGCGCATATAGACCTTGCGCATGGTCGAGCGTTCGAGCGAGTCCATTCTTCCCCTCCCAGGATTTTATGACCAGCCCGGCTTGTGCCGATGTTCTGATATTTTTCAGGCTAACAAGCCGCGTCGGCTTTCAGTTTGAAACCTCCGCATGGCCGTCGATGATCGGGCCGAACAACTGCCATTTCTCGCCGGTGAACCGCATCATCTGCACCTGTTCGATCGGATAGAAATCCGTCGGCGAGGTCTTGATGCGGATTCCCGGGATATAGGTGTTGATCTCGAAATCCATGTTGGCGACGATCTTCATGACGTTGTCGCGGGTGAGGTTGTCGCCGCACCGCTTGAGCACCTCGACCAGCGCAGTCGACATATTATAGCCGGTGAGCGGCCCGCTCTCCGACTTGTCGGCTTCCGGATAATATTTCTCCATGAAGGCGCGGAATTTCTGCATGCCGGGATGGCTGTCCCATTGCGGGTCGGTGACATCCATCTGATAGCCGGCGCTGAGGATGCCGGTGGAGTTGTCGAGCCCGGCGGGCCTCAGCACCGCGCCGACCGACGCCGACACGTTGGTGATGATCTGGATGGGATGCCAGCCGAGTTCNGCGATCTTCTTGATCGCCTGCGCGGCGAATTTCGGCGTGGCAATATTGACGAAGATGTCCGGGCTCGCGGTCTTGATCGCCACNACCTGGGAGTCGACGGTCGGCATGCTGATCTCGTAGGGAACGCNGGCAACGACCATGGTGTCGTATTTGTCGCGCAGCACGTCCTTCAGGCCGAGCACATAGTCCTTGCCGAAATCGTCGTTCTGGTACAGCACGCCGATCCTGGCTTTGGGATGATGCTGCAGGATATAGGTCGCGTAAATCCGCGCCTCGGCGCGGTAATTCGGCTGCCAGCCGATGGTCCACGGGAAGTGTTCGGGATCGCCCCAGCGCGACGCCCCGGTGGAGACGAACAGCTGCGGCACCTTCATGGTGTTCATGTATTTCTGGATCGCGGCGTTTGGCGCGGTGCCGAGCGGCGCGAAAATCAAAAACACCTCGTCGCTCTCGACCAGCCTGCGCGCCTGCTCCACGGTCTTCGGCGGGCTGTAGGCGTCGTCGTAGGAAATGAAGTTGATCTTGCGGCCGTTGACGCCGCCATTGTCGTTGATCATCCTGAAATAGGCGCTCATCGTCTTGCCGTTGATGCCGTAGGCCGAGGCCGGCCCGCTATACGGCATGATGTTGCCGATCTTGATTTCGGTATCGCTGACACCGGTATCGTATTTCTTCTGCGCCGCGGCGGGCTGCAGGGACGCGGCGACGACGAGTCCGCAAAATCCAAGCGAAAGACCAAGCGTCCTTAAGAAATCCTTGAGCGCGCGCTGCATGAGTTGCCTCCTCGGATATCGGCCAGGCGTGACGGCTTTGTCGGTCAGTTTCCTCTAACTTTTTGAATTGGCCGGACGATAGCAGGGTCACGGCCTTGCGGAAACCCGCCGAAGGTCGAAGGACGATTTGTCGCGTGAAGCGTTTGTGCAGCGCGGCGTCGCGTGGCCGCCGCCGTCCTGGGCCACGCCCCTCACCCGAAATTCCCGCGGAGTTTATCGTCGGGCGGCGCTTTGCGCGGACCCGTTGGCGCGAATTTCGACCTCTCCCCGCGAAGAGCGGGGAGAGGTAGGAAGAAATCAGTTCTTCGTCTTGTCGACCAGCGCGCCCTTCTTGATCCACGGCATCATGTCGCGGAGTTTTGCGCCGACTTCCTCGATCGGATGCTGGGCGAGTTTCGCCCTCGTCGCCTTGAACGAGGTCTGGTTGACCTTGTTCTCCAGCATCCAGTCGCGCGCGAACCGGCCGGACTGGATGTCGGCCAGCACGCGCTTCATTTCGGCTCTGGTCTCGGCGGTGACGATGCGCGGGCCGGAAACGTATTCGCCGTATTCGGCGGTGTTGGAGATCGAGTAATTCATGTTGGCGATGCCGCCTTCATAGATCAAATCGACGATCAGCTTCACCTCGTGCAGGCATTCGAAATAGGCCATCTCGGGCGCGTAGCCGGCTTCCACCAGCGTCTCGAAACCGCCCTTGATCAGTTCGACCAGGCCGCCGCACAACACCACCTGCTCGCCGAACAGGTCGGTTTCGCACTCCTCCTTGAACGAGGTCTCGATGATGCCGGCGCGGCCGCCGCCGATCGCGGAGGCGTAGCTCAGGCCGAGGTCGTGGGCGTTGCCGGAGGGATCCTTGTGGATCGCGATCAGGCAGGGCACGCCGCCGCCGCGCTGATACTCCGACCGCACGGTGTGGCCAGGGCCTTTCGGGGCGATCATCAGCACGTCGAGGTCGGGCCGCGGGTCGAGCAGGTTGAAGTGCACGTTGAGGCCGTGGGCGAACACCAGCGCCGCGCCCTTCTTCATGTTGTCGTGCAGATGCTCGCGATAGATGTCGCCCTGCAATTCGTCGGGGGTCAGCATCATCACCAGGTCCGCCCATTTGGCGGCCTCGGCCACTTCCATCACCTTGAAGCCCGCGGCCTCCGCTTTCTTGGCAGAAGCCGATCCCTTGCGCAGCGCGATGGCNACNTCCTTGACNCCGGAATCCTTCAGGTTCAGCGCATGGGCGTGGCCCTGGCTGCCATAGCCGACGATGACGACCTTCTTGCCCTTGATCAGGTTCAGGTCNGCGTCGCGATCGTAATAAACACGCATGGTCGTTCCTTTTTCGCTGGCCGGGCGGAGCGCCCGGATCGTCATGTGTTCTGAAGGGGTGGCGGGTGATTTCCGGCGTTGTCTAGTCCATTTTTCGCTTCCTGGGAAACCCGTTTCTGCATGGCGCGCTGCGGCATCATGCGTCCATGAAGACCGGATAGAGCGAGGCCAGCAGCAATATCGCCATCACGATGTTGAACGCCCGCACCGCCCTTCGGGAGTTCAGCAGCGGCCGCAGCGAACTGCCGAACAGCGCCCAGACGGTGCACGACACCGCTCCCAGGAGCAGGCCGATAGCGACCTGGATGGCGATGTTCCACGGGAACGAGGCGATAGCCGCGTATGTGGTGATGGTGCCGATCACGATCACCCAACCCTTGGCATTGATCCACTGGAACATCGCGGCACCCCAGAATGTCATGGGACCGCGGCGGTTGCCCTGCTCGGGTGTAACAGGCTCGGACATCGCGATCGCGGCGGCAAGGTAAATCAGATAGGCCACGCCGCCATACTTAAGGATCGTCTGCAGCACGGGATAGGCGATGAAGATGGCGCCGAGCCCAAGGCCGACTGCGCCTATCATGAAGGCGAAACCGATGGTGATACCGGCGATATGCGGCAATGTCGGGCGGAAACCGTAGGTCAGTCCCGACGACAGCAGCATGATGTTGTTCGGTCCGGGCGTGAAATACATCACGGTAGCGAACATGACGAAGGCGATCAGAAGCGAGTGTGACATGGCTAGCTCACGCGATCTTCGGCAGGACTTGCTTGGGCGAGACTTGCGGACGTTTCGACAGCAGCATGATAGCGATACCGCACACGACGATGACCATCCCGGCAAGCCGTAACGGTCCGAACCGTTCGCCGAACACGATCGAGGAGGCGGCGGCGCCGACGAACGGCACCAGCAGCGCAAATGGCACCACCTGGGCCGCCGTGTAATCCCGCAGCAGCCGGCCCCACAGCCAGTAAGCGATGCTGGTCGAAATCGCGCCGAGCGCCAGCATGCACGCGAACCCGGTCAGCGACATATGGATCAGCGCATTTAAGGTTGCCTGCGGCCCGTCGGTGAGCAGCGCCAGCGCGAACAGCGGCAGCGGCGGCACCAGGCAGAGCCAGGCGAACAGATCGAACATCGGCACGTCGCGTGCCTGCCGCAGCAGGAGATTGCCGATCGCAAAACTGATCGGCGAGATCATCAGCACCGCGAACGCCCCGACGCTGAAATCGTAGCCGACCGTGCCGCAAATCATCAAAAGGCCAACCGTCGCTACAGCGATACCAAGGCCTTGCAGCGGCGTCGGCATTTCGCGAAACGCGATCACCGCGAAGGCAATGGTGAACAGCGCCTGGCTCTGCACGATCACGCTGGTAAGGCCGACCGGAACGCCATGCGCGATGCCGTATGACTGGGCCAGAAACTGTCCGAGAAACAGCGTAAGGCCGATCGCGATCAGCAGCGGCCAGGTGACTTTGGGCTTGCGCACGAACAGGCACGGCAGGGCGGCGATGGCAAAGCGCAGCGCCGTCATCAATGGCGGTGAAAATTCGTCGAGCGCGATCCGGCTCGCCACAAAGGCAAGGCCCCAGATAACCGCCACCAGGACGGCGATACCGATATCGGCCGGCTTCATCTTGTTCTTTTTCTAGCTCTGTTCGCCGGACTTTGGTTTGCGCAGCAAGTAAGTGCCGTGCAGCGGTGCGTGGTAATCGGCCGAGACGAGGGTAAAGCCGACATCGGTCAGCATCCGCTCGATCACCCAGCCGAAGGTCGAATATTCGTCGCGCATATGGGTAACTACGCTGTCGCGCGAAAAACCGTGGTTCTTGATGTTGAATTCCGCCCACTGCTCGACGCCGCGCTCGGGACCATCGGGCATGCTGACGAACACGATGTCGCGCAGATAGAAGCTAGCGCCCGGCTTCAGCGCCGCAAGGATCCGCGCCAGCGCCACCGCTTTCCAGAAATCCGGCAGATGATGCAGCGCAAACTCGCTGACGATCAGGTCATAGGAATTTGGCTGATACGCAAAGCTCAATAGCCCGGCCGGCTGGGTCCGGATCGCGACCTTGCGGTCGCGGGCCTGGAGTTCCGCAAACGCCAGCATCGCCGGCGAAATGTCGATGGCGTCGACCTCGGCGCCCATCAGCGCCGCCTCGCATGCGAGCACGCCATTGCCGCAGCCGATATCGGCGATCCGCCAGCCGCGCTGCACCTCCAGCATGGTCAGCGCCGCGCGGGCGCGCAAATCGCTGTCGTCATGGCGGTCGTAGATCGAGGCGACCGCGGAATCGAGCCCGATCTGCCGCCGCTCGTTATAATACCAGTCGCGCGCCAGCATGGCTCACATCCCCTCAGGCCCGCGGCTGATGGCGGCAACCCCGGTGCGCGAGACCTCGACCAGGCCCAGCGGACGCATCAGGTCGATGAACTGGTTGATCTTGCTGGAATTGCCGGTGATCTCGAACACAAAACTTTCGATGGTGGCGTCGATTACCCGGGCGCGGAACGCTTCAGCGAGACGTAAAGCCTCGACACGGTGATCGCCGGTGCCGCGCAGTTTCACCATTGCGAGCTCGCGCTCGATCGAGCGGCCGGTCAGCGTCATGTCGACCACGCGATAGACCGGGATCATGCGGTCGAGCTGATGTTTTATCTGTTCGATCACCATCGGCGTTCCCGTGGTGACGATGGTGATGCGGGAGAGATGTTTCTGGCTCTCGGTCTCCGAGACCGTGAGGCTTTCGATGTTGTAGCCGCGCCCCGAGAATAGTCCGATCACGCGCGCGAGCACGCCCGGCTCGTTCTGCACGAGCACCGAGAGCGTGTGCGCTTCAGTCGGCTCATGGCGGTCTTCCATGAAATAGGCGGATGCGGGCTGGTTCATTGTTAGGTCCTCGTCGTCCCATTCTTCGTCATACCCGCACTCCTCGTCATAACCGCCAAAGCGGGTATCCAGTAATCGCAGGCGCCGGAGGCGGAATACATCTGCCGCGGCGTACTGGATCGTCCGGTCAAGCCGGACGATGACGGCGGAGTTTGTGGTCGCTGTTGCTTCATGACAGTGATCATCCTCACACCAGAACCTCGCCGCCGGCGACGGCCTGAGGAGCTATCCAGCGCTGGAACAAATCGAAATCGATATTGCCGCCGCTCAGGATCAGGCCGACCCGTTTTCCCCGGATTCTTGCCTTCTCCTGCAGCGCGGCGGCGAGCGCGGCGGCGCCGGCGCCCTCCGCAAGGTTGTGCGTATCGGTCCAGTAGGCGCGGATCGCCGCGCCTATCTCGGCGTCGGTGACCTGCACGATGCCCGAGGCGCCCTTGCGGATGATGTCGAGCGCGTCCGCGTCGGGGACGCGCGTCGCCATGCCATCGGCCAGCGTATTGCTGCTGTTGGTCCTCACCACCGCACCGGCTGCGAACGACAGCGCATAGGACGGCGCCTCCGTCGATTGCACGCCGACGATTTCGGTTTTCAGCGAAAGCAGATCGCGCGCCAGGATGCAGCCGCAGATGCCGGACCCCTGCCCGATCGGCACATAGAGGACATCCAGGTCAGGCGTCTTGCGCAAGAGTTCGAGTGCGTAAGTCGCAACACCGAGAACGAGGTCAGGATGGAACGCCGGTACGATGTGAAGTCCTGCTGCGTCGGCATGGCGATAGGCCTGTTCGCGAGCCTCCTGAAAATCCTCGCCATGTTCTACCAGCTCGGCACCGAAGGCCCGCATGGCGCGGTTTTTCTCGGCTGAATTTCCACGCGGCACGTAGATCGTGACCGGCACACCATAACGGCTCGCCGCGAAAGCAAGACTCTGGCCGTGATTGCCGCGGGTTGCGGAGATAATGCCGACCGTATCAGGCCGCTCGCGCTTCAGACGATCGAGATAGACGAGGCCGCCGCGCACTTTGAAGGCGCCGATCGGTGTGTGGTTCTCGTGCTTGACGATGGCCGTCGCGCCGAGCCGCTCCGACAATAGCGGCCACGCGTAGGCCGGCGTCGGCGGCATCGCCG
>JGI12635J15846_10004545_pt1 | contig 11965 bp, 7 predicted proteins | sample BlaSpr_A8_OM2_M2_FD_15846 | JGI IMG/M metagenome (IMG submission 15846) | reverse complement strand
CTGCGAGTGCCGCGCCCGTTCCCGCTTCTGCAGACGGCAAGTCCCAACCGAGCGGAGCTGGTGAACTCCCGCCCGGCGGCTTGGTGGTTTACGAAAATGGAAAGGTCATCTACCGTACCGCGCCGCAAAGCTCAGGTCACACTGCGAAGGGCGCGAGCGGACCAGTCACGGTGCCTTCGAAAGTCGCTGACGAGTATCTGCTGTTGCGAGTCGAACCCGATTATCCAGAAGCAGCCAGACAGCAGCACATCCAAGGCCCGGTGGTTCTCGATGCATTAGTGGACAAAGACGGTGCGGTTGAGAAGCTCAGCACGGTGAGTGGTGATCCGCAATTAGCAGCTGCCGCCACCGACGCAGTTCGGCAATGGCGATTCAAGCCTTTCTTCCGCAATGGCTCGCCGGAAGAGTTTCAGACTCAAATCACGGTAAGTTTCCGGCTGCCCTGAAAGTCGCGCGTCAATAGTAATACTTCGTCTTCGCAGTCCACTCGCTCTGCAGATAGTGCTCGTGCAGGAAATCGAAGGCAGCCTTCGAAAGCTAGGTGGTCTCGACATTAGTGCAGCCGAAGCGGGTACAGTTTCCTCACCCGTTCGATCCACTGCCGCCGTTCAACAGGCCCGACGGCTACACGATGCTTGAGCTCTCAGTTTGCTTAATTCTTACTGCCCACGAGTCTTGGTTCGGGCTTGGAGGCGCTTGGCGGCCGGGTCCGTGGAACTTTGCCGCGTTTGAGGGCGTAAAGCGTGAGCTCCACTCGGGTAGAGACTCCGAGTTTTTCGAAGACCCGGAACAAATAATTTTTGATGGTGTGCTCGCTCAGATCGAGCCGCTCTGAAATTTCGCGATTGCTGAATCCTTCAGCGACCATGTGCGCGATCTCGTCCTCGCGCTTGCTGAGTGGCCGCGAGCTAGGCAAGCCACGAGTTTCAATCGGCAGCGGATTAACCAATGCTTCCAGCACGAATTGGAGTTCTGCGGAGCTGGCCCACACCTGACCTTCATGAACGCAAAGAATGCACTTGCACAGGGCTTGGAACGAGTCCGATCGCGGGAAAACACCATAAGCGCCGCAACGGAACGCTTCCACCACCAGGTTTCGCTCAATCGTGTCCAGCAACACCACGATGCTCACGTCGCGATAAAGGTCCCGAATTTCGCTCACGAAGCGCAATCCATCGAGAGGCTCCTGGGCGAAGCTGGTGCTCATCAGCACGACATCAAATTGATGGCGATCCAGCGCCAGCACAACCTGTTCCGGAGTTGAAGCCGCAGCCGCGTCAAAGCGTTTGCTGCGCAGCAATGCATCCACCAGGAGCTGGCAGCTCATGGCGACGGCATCTGCCACCAGGACTCTAGTCCTGAGGCCCGAATTTGAGACGGCTTCCAACTGAGCTAAGGCACACTTCTAAATGCACACTTCTATAGAGGGGAGGAACTCGAGAATTTTACCCGCAATCGTTCCGGGTTCACAAGGAGTCGTACGGCTCTTTCCTGTACATTTCATACGGGGAGGTTGGCGCATCCCCCTAATTGCCGTAGAATCAGTTGGTACTCGATTAAGAACTCGAGTGCAGCCTCAACTCGCGAGCTGCTCTTCAACCGAGACGTTTGGCTCTATGACTTTTATCCTCTTGTTCACCCCTCGGTCTTTCGGGCACAGTGGTAAACGAGGCGGATCTCAGTCTGGTCGCTTCGGATGCTTCCCCGTCCGAGGATTTCTTGGGCTTCACCTGCGGTGCTCATTATCACAAACTTGGTGGTCAGCCGGATTCGCCGGTTCTGCGCCGGTCATTTGTGGGCGTTGTTGAAACGGTAGGAGAGCAGCATGTATGAGAAGTACTTTGGGTTGCGGGAACAGCCGTTCGGCGTAACGCCGGACCCGCGATTCCTATATCTTAGCGCGGCCCACCGCGAAGCGCTGGCCTCCTTGTACTACGGCATTGAAGCCAATCGGGGATTTCTGGCCCTGATCGCCAGGCCCGGCATGGGCAAGACCACGATCCTCTTTCATCTATTGGAGAAATTCCGCAGTTCCGCGCGCACCGCATTCCTCTTCCAGACCCAGTGCACTTCACGCGAGTTTATGCGCTTCCTGCTGGCTGAATTGGGTTACGAAAGCGATGGTCATGATTTCGTGCGCATGCACGAAGAATTTAACCGGCGTCTGCTGCAGGAAGCGCGCGCAGGCAATCGCTTTATCGTCGTGATCGACGAGGCGCAGAACCTGGAGCCCTCTGTGCTGGAGACGGTACGGCTGCTTTCGGACTTCGAAACGCCGCGAGCCAAGTTGATGCACATCATCCTGGCGGGACAACCGGAACTGGCCGACAAATTAGCCAGCCCGGGCTTGTCCCAGTTACGGCAGCGCGTGTCTATTGTTCACGGTCTCCAACCACTCTCCGCTGCGGAGATCAAGAATTACATCGAGCATCGCCTGCGCATTGCCGGCTATGAAGGCGAACCGCTCTTTTCCCCCGGGGTCTACGACGATATTGCGAGATTCACCGAAGGCATTCCGAGGAACATCAACAACTTTTGTTTTAATGCGCTGTCGCTTACCTGCGCACTGCAGAAGAAAATGGTCGACTCTGAAACTGTGAGGGAAGTGATCGCCGACCTGGATATTTCAAAACTGACCTCTGACGTTCCTTCCGAGCCGGTGGACTTGCCCTACCCGCGCAACCGAACGTCTTTGCCGGCTTCCAACGGGCAGAACAATCACGAGATTTTGAGTCCTTCCGAAGCTGCAGCCTATATGCAGCAGGTCGCGGCGAAACTGAAGAACTGGCAAGACTCTTTGGACAAAACCATTAGCGACTCGCGACTGGGGCGCCAAGTCCGTACTCGAACCGATAGAGAACAGTGATTGTAGATCGCCGGAGCGAACTGCTCCCGCGTAGCTGCACACACGAAAACACACAATCTGCAAGATTAGTTCCGCGCGCTCCCCACGAAGCGTCGTCGCGGTTCGATTACGCCTTGGCCAGCCTAGAGACCGAGGGCGGAGGAAATTGTGGCAAGGACTGGGACGATCCCATGGCCTTATTTGTAGCGATCGGGGTCAACTTCTTGCTATTGCCGTTGTTAGGTGCGACGACTTCCGCTGCGCTGCCCAAGCTGTAAGCGTAGAGGACGACCTCAACCCGCTTGGAAACTCCCAACTTGTCAAAGATACGGAACAGATAATTCTTTACCGTGTGTTCGGTAAGGCCGAGTCGTTGCGCGATCTCGCGGTTGGACAATCCTTCTGCTACGCAGCGCACTACCTCGACCTCGCGCCGGGAAAGCAACGCAGCTCCTCGGGTGTCGACCACACGCAGAGGCAGCGCTTCGCCGAGCGCTTCCAAGATGTAGCGCAGCTCTTTGCTATTGGCCCAGATCTGGCCTTCGCTGACGCACTGGATGCATCTTGCCAGCGACATCAGCGACTCACTGCGGCAGAAAACGCCGCGCGCCCCGGTCCGGAAGGCTTCCACAACCTGGCTGCGTTCGGAGCTATCGAGTAGCATCACTACGCGGGTTTCGCCGTGCAAAGCGTGAAGTTCGCGTGCTACCTCGAAGCCTTTGCGCTTGTCGTCGTCGAGCTCGGCGCTAATCACTACGACGGCTGGCTTCTCCTTGGCCACGGCGGCAATGATTCCACGCGCATCTGACACCGGTTCCAGCACGTGAAAACGTTTGTCGCGCTCCAAGGCAGCAGCCAGAAGTTGGCTGTTCATCCTAGTAGCGTCGGCGGCCAGCACTCGGATCACTTCAGAAACTTCAGGTAAGGCGATAGCGTGAGCCATAAGAATTTCGAGACCGCGTGTCTGGATCGGGTTCTCCAGACTGTCCAAATCTGTTACCAACCCCACGAGATGAGACTCTTCCCGGAAGGGTCGGGTTTTGCTTGGCCAGAGAAGTTAAAAATGTTCTAAAGGACGGGTCACAAATGCACGGAGGAGAATGTCCCACCCCGATTCAGCCGCCACCCCGGCGACTGTCTATCGAGACTTTATTCTCATAACTATACACGGTAAATGGCACTTTAGTGCCACAAAAGAAAAGCCAAACCGTAACCCTAAAGATTCGATGTAAGTAGTTGAGTGTAGGTATGTTAACGGTAGAGCGCAGCCATCCGGAGTAAATTCCACGTCCTTTTTGGCGTCCAAGAATGGGACTACCTCGACCCGGAGTCCTGCAGAGGCANCTTGAAACTAACTCGATGACTTAAGTGACCTACGGCTCGAGTCCGAATCCTCGTTGCGCCATCTGCAAAATCTCTCGCCCGATTGGAAGCGAAGCCGTCGCTGCTGGGGACACAACGTTCCAAACGTGCAGCATGTTCTGCGAACACAGAAACTGAAAATCATCGACCAGCGATCCATCGCGACTGACGGCGGTCGCGCGCACGCCCGCGCCATCCGCAACCAGATCAGCGCTGCGAACATCGGGCACTAAAGTTTGCAGAGCGCGAACGAACGCTGGTTTGTGAAAGGAGCGATAAAATTCTCCAACGCCGCTGCGCCAGTATTTGCCGGCCATGTGCCAAAAACCGGAATATGCGAACGTGGTCGCCATATCCTGCAGGCTGAAATCCGATCGCCGATAGCCTTCTCGTTTGAATGCCAGGACGGCGTTCGGTCCGGCATCGACGCCACCACCGACACGACGCGTAAAATGCACGCCAAGAAATGGAAAACGGAGATCGGGCACGGGATACAGCAACCCACGAACCAGATTTTCCCGCTCCGGCGTCAGATCGTAATATTCGCCGCGGAATGGCACGATCGTGACTTCGGTTTTTTCTCCCACCATGTGGCTGACGCGATCGCTGTGGAGGCCGGCGCAGTTGATTAAATATTTCGTGCCCAGAGATCCTCGGTTGGTTTCGATCACCGTTTCACCATTGCCTCGGTCTATGCCTGTGACCTCGGTTCCCGTACTTACCGTTCCGCCTTGCGCGACAATCAACTCGGCATATTTTTGGCAGACGGCCACGTAATCGGTTATTCCGGTTCCCGGGACGTGCAGCCAGCCCACGCCACCGCAGTGAGGTTCGATCTCGAGCGCTTGGGCCTTATCCAATAATTTTAAGCCCGTAATTCCGTTGGCCCGCCCTCGTTCGAGCAGCCCTTGCAGGCGCGGGATTTCGTCCGCCGTGGTGGCCACGATGATCTTGCCGCAGATCTCGAAGGGAATTGCGTGCTCGCGACAGAATGCCACCATCGCGGCCGCGCCCTCCACGCACAACTTCGCTTTCAGCGAACCCGGCTTGTAATAGATTCCAGAATGGATGACACCGCTGTTGTGTCCGCTCTGATGACGCGCCACCCGATCTTCTTTTTCAACCAACAGCAGGCGGAGCTTGGGGAAGGTTCGGCAGAGTTGCATGGCGGTGGAAAGACCAACAATTCCGCCGCCGATAACCACAATGTCAAAGCTCTGATCAGGCATTTGTGTAGGTCGCGCCCTCGATCAGGGCGACGCTGCTAACAAGATAAATGGAAAAGAGGCACAATGCGAGATGTGGGCGAGTTGGTTGCTGTGTGGCTGGATGTCTGCCGCGGTTCTCGCGGCCTGATGCCAGAAGCCTGCAGCCCGCGGCCAGAAGCCGGTTTTACTAGTTAACCGTCAGTTGCACTTGTGCGGTCTGTTGCGGAAAGGAGCTCACGGTACCACTTACGGTCATGGTGTAGGTGCCCGCCGGTGTTCCCGCCTGCCCGTTTCCTCCGGTGCCGTTGCCTTGCAATCCACCGCTGCAGGCGACGTCCAGCCAGAGTCCAAGAACGATGACCGCAAGCAACAAGAAAAGTACAAATCGCTTTCTGCCACGGCGAGTGTGCCTCGCTCTGCCGAAAACTATGCTCAATCCGGGGAGCGAAAGCCACAACGCGTAGACGAGTGGCGCACGGAATCGACGAAACGTCGCGATAACGGGTGCAGTCGTTGTGATCGTGAAGGTCAGGTGCGTATCGCCGCTGCCTTTGGTTATTTGAGTCGAGCTTAATACGCATGTGCTCAACGGTGGGCAATTGCTGGAGAACGCCAGCGTGACATTATTGGGAAACGAGCCTCCCGTCGGCGCCACATCGAGATCATAGATTGCGGGCTGCCCGGCAGGTACGGACTCAAAATCGGGATTCGACGTGATGGTGAAAGCGAAACCAGAGCCCGAGCCGCTGCCGGTGGAAATAAAGGTTGCCAGGAAAGAATGCGTAGTTTTGTTCGCGTCTGTGCCCACGCTTGCAATATTGAAGTTGTAAGTCTGCGCCACGTTGCTGCTCACGGTTACCGTGAACGGCGCGGCCAGCGCCGGACTCACGGTGGGCACAAGACTGGCCGGAGAAACCGTGCAGCTGGGAGGGTGGTTCGATCCGCAGCTGAGATTTACTACGCTCTTGTAGCATTCTGTGGCCTGAAGACTGCCGTTAAAGATCGTTGCGGTGTTCACCGAGGCGGTCTGGGATTGGGGAATGACCTCCAGAGTGTAATTCGGCGTGGTGTACGAAGTTGCGGTAAACGTAACCGGAAATAGATGGGTGGTCTTTTGCGCGTCCGTACCCGTGGCAACAATGTCGAAGCTGTATATTCCACACACGCTGCTGCCGACAGTCACAATGAATGGCGCGCCGCCGGTGGTCGGCACTACGCTTGCCGGCGCGGCAGAACAAGTCGGCGGCGCACCCGGTCCACAACTTAGATTCACCGCGCTGTTGTATCCGTTCAGTGAAGTCAGGAGCCCATTGAAGTTTACCGTGCTGTTTACGACTGCTTGTAACGATGGATGAGTGATTGCCAGCGTGTAATCCGTGGTGATCGTAAGGGACAAATTTTGCATCTTTGTGGGACCGTTGGTCGCTGACCCATTAATCGTGATTGTCGCTGTGCCCGCAGTTGCGCTCGATGTCGTGCTCACAGTCAACGTGGCTGCAGCGGGCTCGCTGGAAGTCACACTCACCGAACTGGAGGGCAGGAAGTTGCAGGTTGCTCCCGAGGGCAAGTTTCCGCAAGACAGGTTCACTGTGTCATCTAAAGGCCCTTCTCCCGTGACCTGGAATGACACTGGCGCGGATGTACTCGACGGACCAACCGTGACACTGGACGGTGAAGGCGGTGTCAGATTGAAGTCCACCACATTCAGGGTCACGGGAGAATTTTGCGTAAGCGTATCGGGGTCGGTTCCGACTCCTTGAATGGAGAAGATGTAGCTTTGAGGAGTGCCGCTTGCGGTCACGGTGAACGGAACTCCCGCCAGCGTTGGCACAATGCTGCCGGGAGCAACTGAGCAGGTCGGAGGGGGAGCGGTAGATCCGGCAATGCAACTCATGGTGACGGCGAAGTTATAACCGTCCAGCGCGACGATCGAACCGTTGAATTCCGCTGGCTGCTGGCTGACAAACACGGTCAGCGGCGTGTTGGAGACAGAGAGTGAAAAATCCGGAATGGTGGTCAGAAGAAACTGCCACACTCCGCGGCCATACGTGGAAGCGCGCAGCCACTTGTTCCCGGCAGTGTCGATGAACATGCGCAACGCGGTCACAGCAACGTTGGGAAGATATCCTGCTTGACCGCTGTTCGGCGCGGGCCCGACTTCCGTCCAATTCGGTGCGGCTGTGCTGCTCGAGAAAATTCCGACATCCGTGCCCACGTAGACGGTTCCATGGGTTGGAACCGAGCCGGGATCGACCAGCACAGCATTGGCTGGCGCGTCGGGCAGATTGGCAGTGAAGTCGGTCCAGGAAAATCCGCCGTTGGTCGTCTGCCACACGTGCGAAGTCGGAAAGCTCGCGCTGCTGAAACCCATGATGCTGACGTAGGCTGTGAGGCCCTGCCGATCCGAACTATCCATCGCGATCCCGGAAATCGGAAAGTTATTTGGATTGATCGAACCGGTTTGGTCAATCCAGGTGGAAGGACCTGCCGCGACATTCGTGCTCACCCACACGTGCCCGCCCGGTGGAATCGTCGGAATGAGCGGACCATCGCCATCGGTTCCCGCGTAGATTACTTTGGAAAAGCCCGTGTTTGTATCGAGAACTCCCGAGGCCAACGAACGCACCAGATTGATTTCGGCCCCGGTGCAGATGCCGTCGCCGCCGGTTTCAAAGCTATGGCTGAGAACTGTGAATGCGCCGCCAGCGCTCGAACCGCGCCACATCCGGCAAGTGCCGACCATCAATTCGCCAGCGTTCTGCGGATCGAGAATGTACGGCGGATAGTACGGCCCGGTGTCCCCACCGACGGTCGCGCTGGTGACCACAGGCGTGTTCTGAAAGTCCTGGGTGTGACAATTAATTCCCGACGCACAACTGAAAATATTCACGCCCGAAGTCGCGTCGGGGGGATTGGAAACGAACCACAAGAGTTCATTGGCAGGACTTATCTGGGTATATCCACCATCCCCAAAGTTCACGTTCTGCCAACTGCTGCCTGTCGACTGCGTGCCCGGCGATCCGTTTCCTTGGGTTCCCCCAAGAATGGTGCTGGCGTCAGTAGGCGACTGGGAAAAGGAAATAAACTGGGTCATCGATCCCAGCGTCATGTTCAGACTGTCGAATGGATTAGTTCCGCCACAGGTTCCCGTCAGCAGGTTGTACCCATTCAGCGCGCGGTAAATTCCGCCATCGTTAGCGAAATACATTACGTCTTCGGTACTGTTGTTGACCAGAAACGACACCGCGTGCTGCGCGGGATGAACCATAGCGATCGAGCTGCACCCGTACGCGTGAGTGAGGTTGAGAAATGTATTCGACCCCGTACCGCCGCAGGTCGGCGATGTGCTGATGATTTCGCATTTGTAAAGGTTGATGGTTCCAGCGTACAGATCGGTGACTCCGCTGTTACCGTTCGGCACCGCCGCGAGCTCAAGGTTATAGCTGCCTTGTTCGGTTCCACAACCGAGCTGGTCGCCGCAATTGATAATGCCCGTGTCGTCGATCTGGGTCCACGAACTGCCACCATTTGTCGATTCCCAGATGCCTTGGTCGAAATCATTTGCGTCGACGTACCAGACATACATCTCATTGCGGCCGGGAACTACGGCCGCCTCGCCGCGGTAAATCGGACAACTCGACGAACTGGGATTCGGCGGGCATGCGGCCGCAGTCAGCCCACCGCCGGGTTGATTGGCGAGGCGAGTCCAGTTGATGCTATCGGGTGACGAGTAAAAACCGTGATTGCGCAAGGCCGCAAAGAATAATCCGGCTGTCGCGTTGTAGACGACCGAAGTTGCGGAACCGGGCGCGGTGGTGGTGCCGCTATCGCTTACGTTTGCAAATGTCCAGGAAACTCCGCTGTCACTCGAATAATAAAGTCCAAGATTCGCGATCAGCGGATTTGCCAGGCCTTCAATGATTCCTTCCGACGCGCCCGCCGTAGCAGCTACCGCGATGTTGGGAGCATTGCTGCTGAAGGCAATCTTGCTGAATCCCATGCCCGCGAAGGAACGCGTCTGGGTTCTGTCTTCTGTGATCAGGGTCCAGGTCGTGCCAGCGTCAGGCGATCGCAGGATTCCCAATCCATAATAAGAATCCGCCGAACTGTTAGTCTCGCCCGTGCCCACGAGAATCACGCTGTTGTTTGGATTGTTATTTCCCGGCTGAACGGCGATTGCGCCCACGGCCAGCGTGGCCTGATTGTCGGTGAGAGCAGTCCAGGTCACGCTTGATGAATCCTGCGTCACCGGCTGCGTGGCATTCGTGGATCTCCAAACTCCGCCGTACGCCCCGCCGATGTAAACCGTGCTGCCGGTCGGATCCGCAGGATCGATGGCCACCGCCGTGGCTCGCCCGGATACCCATCCATAGTTGTATTCTCCGACGCCGCTTGCGTCCGAGGCCAACGGAGCCGGCCCGAGCGAGCTCCAAACCAGTGCCGCCGGAGATGCATCACGCCCTAACTTCTGTGCCATCGCTGGGCGCGCAGACCGCATTCGCATCTTCTGCAAGTAAGCACGATATCGCTGGGCTGCGCCCGATTGACCGGGAGAGCTCCGTCCGCGCAGGAACCACTGCTCGCGCAATGCTCGCTGCGCGCGGTCGGCGAGTGCGGATGCTGGGAGAGGTTTCAAGTCCTGTCCGCCGACACTCACCGCGAGCGCGGCCAGCAAGAACAAAAGAAACCAATGTAGGCGCGGGCATCTTCGCCAGTGTTCCCGATTCGAGCTGTGAGGAATACCCCGCGAGATAAAGCACGGTGTGCTTGCGGATGTTTTCCTCATGCCACCTGCGGTGGAAATAGCGATCCCGATTTGTCCGGAACAATCTTTCCCAGCTTGACCAGGCGCACGATAATTGAGGGCACACTCCGGTTGTGGGTCTTCGCGATATCTTCAAAATTCATTCCCTTGCGGATTTCCTCGCAGACCTGTTTATCTTCCGCTCGCGACCAGTACTGCCCTGCGCTGGCAGGCTTCTTGAGCTCCCTCTGTTCCTGCGTGACAAGCGCTGCCACAGCTCTGTTCAACGCCATAACGACCAGCGGATTCCGGCAAATCGAGTCATCTTTCAGCACGTCGCGGGTCTCGGGATGAACTCCGTCGGCTAGTGCGCGAATCACTTTGATGGCTTCCTGAATTTCCATTCCACAACCTCCCGAGCAAGTATCGTATCTGGCACCTCGCCCGTGACCTTGTGACCGATGAACATTGGGCCTGAGGTTAGCCCACAATGGAACTGGGACGCCCCAGCTTTGGCTATACTGGCCTGTGTTTATTGCGTGTGGTGGAGACGGATGGACTGGCAATCGTTCTGGCTGACAATCCGTTTAGCAGTGCTGGTTGCCGCAGTGCTGGTGGTTCTGGGCCTGCCCATCGCCTACTGGATTGCGTATTCGCCCCGGCGCTGGAGGTTTCTGGTCGAAGCCGTCGTCGCTTTGCCGATCGTTCTGCCTCCCACCGTGCTGGGGTTCTACGTTCTGGTTGCGCTCGGCTCCCGTAGTCCTCTGGGACGTTGGTGGCAGGCGTTTACCGGGCACACGCTCGCATTTACTTTTGAAGGGTTGGTGATTGGTTCGATTATTTACAGCCTGCCCTTTGCCGTGCAGCCGTTCGCGGCGTCATTCAAACTCGTCGATCCAAGATTGCTCGCGGCCTCGGCGACTTTGGGAGCTTCGCGGCTGCAAACATTCCGCCGCGTCATCCTGCCACTTTCGCTGCCCGGACTCGTAACCGGAGTTGCTCTAAGTTTCGCTCATACCATGGGGGAGTTCGGCGTCGTGCTGATGGTTGGGGGAAATATACCGGGCATCACGAAGACGGTCTCCATCGACATTTACGATAAGGTTCAGGCGCTGGACTATGCCGGAGCGAATCAAACCGCGCTGGTGCTGCTGGTTATTTCTTTTGCCGTTCTGTCTCTGGTATACAGCGTGAACCGGAAAGTAGGAGCGGTCTGGCCATGGAAATAGTCCGAACCAGCGGTGTCCCCAGGCGAGTGTCTTCCTCTGTGAACCTTCTTAGTGGTGCAAGGTTTTCCGATCGAGGCAGATGAAAACGGACGAAACAAAGATCGGCAGGCATGCTGACTCTGGTTCGCGGGATGCTCTAACCATTCAAGTCCGCAAACGCTTTTCCGACGCCGGGCGCGATTTCACGCTCGAGGTTGGGTTCGCCCTCGCTTCTGGAATCACAATCATCTTCGGAGCGTCCGGCGCAGGCAAGACGACACTGCTAGATTGCGTCGCGGGCTTGACCAGGCCTGACTCGGGCAAGATCGCGGTCGGCGACCACGTTCTTTTCGACCACGCGCGCGAGACGAATCTGCCCGCGCAAACGCGAAGAGTCGGATACGTTTTTCAGGATCTCGCTCTTTTTCCGCATCTCACGGTGGAGAAAAATGTCGAGTACGGTCTTGCCAACATAGACAAAGACGCACGGCGAAAAAAGAGTGATGCCATCCTCGAATCGTTCCGGATCTCACATCTGCGGGAGCGCAAGCCGGCAGAGATTTCTGGCGGCGAGCGGCAAAGAGTAGCGCTGGCTCGC
>JGI12635J15846_10004541_pt1 | contig 11968 bp, 9 predicted proteins | sample BlaSpr_A8_OM2_M2_FD_15846 | JGI IMG/M metagenome (IMG submission 15846) | reverse complement strand
GCCAGCGGCAGTTTCGGCTGGGTGCGCTCCAAGCTCGGCGAGAACGGCACATTCGCCGCCGCCATCGGATTGCTGGGGTGCGGGCTGATCATCGCTGCATCAGGCAACTCGCTCGTGATCATTACGATCGGTCTTGCCATCGCCGCACTCGGCATGACCAGCTATACGCCGAACATGAGCGCAACCGCAGTTGCCGCGGGCAATCTGAACCCAGGTCGAGCGCTTGGGCTCGCGAATGGCGTCCTCTACGGCGCGCAAGGTCTATTTCCGTTCGTGGCGAACGGCATCAGCCTCCTCGCGGGTCCAAAGGCAGTGTTCGACTGTTTTGGTTATACGGGTATCGCGATTGCGATACTTTATTGTATTGCCGCAGTATCGCGCATTCGCTCGAAGCAGCCCGGACAGATGGAGAGTTAGCGTGAGGGCATGACGCCGTTGGTCAAAAACGCGATTGACTCTGGGTCAAACGATTCTCCGATCGTTTCTCAAACGCTCCAGCCAAACGCATATGTAGAGAAGATATCGTGACACACGATCGAAGTTCGAGCGCTACATGAATAAAATCCCACGCGCCAGCGAATCACTGGCCCGGCTAAACACAGCCATTAAAAATACAAGCTGCGCGCGTGATCGGATCATGCTGGAGGTTTTTCGCGACCACTGGTGGGGCGAAGTGACGAGCGATGTCGGGGCGATCATGGCGACGATGCCGACCGACCGGGTGAGCTATCAGTTCGATGGCACGAACTTTCTGATGGCCGAGCGTGTCAGCTTTCATGAAGTTGCCGCCGCGCGGAAGATGTACCAGTCCATCGCCGACATGAACTTGCCGATTGCAGGCCCTTCCGAGCAGGAACGATTTGCCTTCGCCGACTGGGGAATGACCTGCGAGGCGATCCAGACGGGGATCTACCCGGGCCGCTTCTTCCCGGGCCATCGCGAGCCGCTCGATCCGCAGCAGCTCTATCTGGCGCAATGGCATTCGTTCTCATCGCATCCCATCGATATCGAACGTCGGTTGATGCTGGGGGAAACTGTCTACACCGGCTCGGCAATCCGAGTCGAACCGGTCGACCGCTCGGCAATCGATGTCATGCTGAGCTGAGAGGCAATTGATCAGCGAGCGTTGACTCCAGGTCAAATGATTTTCCGCTCTTCGGCGACGAAATCAGGCTCTACTGGACCAAAGACAAACGATGCGCGTGCGCGGGGCAATCTCGGCGGCCGCATTCGCCTGATCTGATGGGGAGTAGCAATGAATCGTACGCTGGAGCTGATATCACTCGTCGCGCTGGGCATCGCCACAGCGCTCGCACTTCCGAACGGAGTTCGTGCAGGTCCGGAAAATTCCACGGTCGCGGCGGACGATGCCGGCGGTACTGCCGCGACCGCCCCGGCGAACAACAATGCTCTCGAAGAGATCACCGTCACTGCGCGGCGTAAAGAGGAATCGCTACAATCCGTCCCGGTATCGATCACCGCTCTGAGCGCTGAGACACTGCGCGAGCAGTCGATCTCGACCACGGAGGAATTGCAGCAGGCCACACCGGGCGTTTATCTGGCCGGCTCGGGCGGTACCGAGAACGTCGTTTACCAGATACGCGGGCAGAGCAAGGCGCTGTCCGGTCCCAGCTCTCCGGCGGTGGTGAGTTATTTCGCGGAAGTTCCGGATCCGACCTTCGGCAGCTCCGTGCCTCAGTACGACATCAGTTCCGTGCAGGTCCTGAAGGGCCCGCAGGGAACGCTGTTCGGACGTAACACCACGGGCGGCGCGGTACTCTACACACCCGCGGCGCCGACCTACGACTTCGGTGGGGCTGTCTCCGGTACGGTGGGCAATTACGAGGATCACGAGACCGAGGGGGCCTTGAACCTGCCCCTCGTCGACCAGATCGCAGCGTTGCGTTTCGCGGGCGACCTGCACGAGCGCGATGGCTATACCAAGAATCTCGGCGTGGGCGGACCGCTCGACAATGTGGACACCCGGGCGATGCGCGTGTCGCTGCTGCTGGATCCGGTGCCGGGGGTGAAAAATCTCACCATCATCGATTATTTCGAAAGCAACAATAACGGCGATGGGGTGAATCTGATCGCCGTCGCTCCCGGGTACACCTTGTTGACGGAGCTGGGGCTGCAGAAACCCCTGCAGGAACAATTGGCGTTACAGCAGGCTCGCGGTCCGTTCGTGGTCGACACCTCCGAAGCGGACTTCACCAATGATCGCCGCACGGGCGTGACCAATCGCACCGACGCGGATCTGGGACCGGTACAACTCGTCAATATCTTTGGCTTTCGCGATACGCATTTGTCGTATTACATCAACGTCGACGGTGCGCCGGTGATTACCGCCGACGGCACGGGAGCATACCCCGCGGGCACCCCGTTGGAATTCATCCGTGGGTCGTTGGACAACAACACCAAGCAATACAGCGACGAGCTGCAGCTCAGAGGCAAGCTGTTCGAGGACAAGCTCGACTGGTTGGCGGGCTTGTTCTTCTTGCATGATTTTCCCGATGGACCGCAGGGAAATTTTGTCGGGTTCGCGCACATCATCGGCACCCCCACGGCCGGCCCCGGCTATAACTTTTTGACCGAAACCAGCAAGGCCGTCTTTCTTCACGGCACTTATGATCTCGGCAACTTGTTGCAGGGACTGTCGTTCGAGCTGGGAGCACGCTATACCAGAGACAGCATCTCCTCCTGCACGGGAACCGGACTACCCGGCACGCCTTCCTACGCCGTGCAGCCCGGCGATTGCGCCCGAGGGGCGCCGGATATCACCAACTCCAGCACCAACTCGGCCGATTCCGGGGCGCCCACGTGGTCCGTTGGTTTCAACTGGCAGTTGAACAAGGACATATTCACCTATCTCGTCTCGCGTCGCGGATATCAAGCGGGCGGGATCAACAGTCCCACCCTGATTGGCCGGCTCGCACCCTTCCAAACATTTGCCCCGGAGACGGTGACGGACGTCGAGCTCGGGCTGCGTTCGGACTGGCATTTGGGCGGCGAGGCGGTGTTTCGCTTCAACGCATCCGCCTTCAGCGGCTGGTATGACCATGTTCAGACCGCGCTCACCGGCGTGCAGACCTCGCCCCTGTGCACACCGACCAACAATGGACCGGGTGTGTCACCCACCGGCAGCTGCAACCCCGCCAACGATCCGGCCGGCGGAACGCTGCTGGTCAACCTCGGCAAGAGTCAGGTCTCAGGCATCGATCTGGACGGCGAATTCGCGCCAACGCGATCCCTGGCGTTCACGTACGGCGCGAATTTGCTCGACCCACGCACCGTATCCTTGAGCGTACCCGCATCGCTCGCACCGTATGTCGCTGCCGGCGGCATTCCGTTCAATATGACGGCCCGTCGGACGTATACGGGCGGCGCACGCTACCAGCTGCCGGTGCCGGATCCCTTGGGCCAGGTGATCATGAACGTCGATGAGTACTATACGAGCGCGACTGCGTTCACGGCCACCCAACTGCCTCCATACGCCGTGCTCAATCTGCGGCTCGACTACAATAATATCGAGGGACACCCACTCGACCTGAGCTTTTTCATGCGTAACGCCCTGAACCGGGAATACGTGGCCATCCCGGTCGCGTCGGGCACGACTCTCGGCATGCTGTCCGGGATTTATGGACCGCCCCGTATGTTCGGGGCGGAATTTCGGGTGCGATTCGGCAAGTAGCCAACGAGCCGCTACAGATTCACGCGGGGTAGCGCATATTGCGCCAGCCGCGGCTGGATCGACAACGCCTCTGCAACCCGCTCCTCCGTCTGCGCGACGAAATAATCGAAAAGGATTGCGTCATGCTCGGCGCCGGCGTTGGTGACCCATCGCTCGAGCGCCGCATCGGCGGCGCGCCAATCCGATGGCCGGTATCCCAGGATGCCGGCCGCTCGATCGAGGTCTGCTGCATCATGGACGGCTGCCATTGCAGCCTGCCCGCGGACCCATCCCACGAGCGTGGCGGCAGAAGCCTTGTCGGCGGCGACCATGGGTGTTTTCGACTCGATGCGATCGATCGTCGCTTCCAGCACACGCGCGACCAGGGCGGATCGCCCTGCCGGCAGAGGCTCGGTGCGTACCGGCGTGATGATCCTACCCATGCACTCCGCCATCGCCCAGAGCATCGCCCGCCGCGTCATCACATCCCAAGTAAGGTATTCGAGCTGCATCTCTCGCGGACCCGGTTCGCTCAAGGGCCCGGCGAGCGCCATGACGGCCGTGAGCATGAATGCGGCGGTATGGAAGCTAAGCGCCGGCAAATCAATGCTGCGGCCCGTAAGCGCTGCGTAATGGCGAATGAGGTGTGAGGGGTCGGCGCCCAGCGGCTCGGTGCCGTGCCGGGTCCGCAGAGCGGCAAGGTCGGACAAAGGGTCGCCGATATGCGTCGCCTCGAAATCGTAAATGCACGTGAGCCGTCCGTCTTCGAACAGGAATTGCCCGGGATCACCGTGAACAACCCGGGGAATATCCCGATGCCGCGGTACGTTGCGCTTCATCCAATTCAGCGCGAACTCGACCAGGGGCTGCGCGCCCCGTTTAGTGCGTCGGTACAATCCGATGTTCGCATTGAGATAGGCAAGCGCCGTTTGCTCCGGACCTTTTGGCAGCGCGACGCCCGCCTGCCCGAACGGCCTGACATCGAGACTGTGCATACGCGCCAGCACTTCGATGTATTGCTCGGCCAAGCTGCGGCGCTCATCGTCATCGATTGCCTGAGCGACATCGCGGGTCCCGCGAACACGCTCCATGACGATGCTTATCGGATCTTGGGTCATGCCGTAAACGCGCGGTACAGGCAAGCCGCCGGCGCCGAATAGACGCAAAATCGCCGCCTCGCGGCCGAGTCCCGGATAGGGCTCGGCATCGATCTGCTTGTCGCCGCGCACGTAGATCGGAAGCGTCTCGCCTGCCCGCTCAACCGCTGCGTACCAGGCCTTCCGCCAGCGCGGCTGACGTTCGAGCGAGATGATTCGCCCCCCGACCAGGCGCTCGATCTGGGGCCCAAGCCGGGCCTCTTCATCGGCCAAGGGCATCTCGCTCATGATTTCCGGCGGCATATTCTCAACCCGCTATGACGGCCTCGGGACGCATGCCGAGTTGCCTGGCAATATCGGCCGTATCGAAATATTCGCGCCATGAGGCGATCTTGCCCGTCGCGTCGATTTCGTAGATCGCCATCAGCGCGTGTTCGACCCGGATTCCTTGCATCGTGAAATGATCGATCCGCTCGGTAACCACGCCTCTGCCGGCGGACAGAATTTTGGTTACACCGCAATGCATGAAGGACGAGAAGCCGCATTGCCGGTCGATCTCCGCTCGAAGCGCAGCGCGCCCTTTGAACACCGGCCCCGCTGGCACCCAGAGCTGCCACTCCGCGTCTTCCGCAAACATATCGATGATTTTGTCGATGTCCGGTCTCGCAGTCGCGCCGTCGCCCCACGCGTTACAAAATTCCAGAACGATTTGTTCTGCGTTTGTCGACATCTGAACACTCCCGGTGTTTTCGCGTACTGCGCGCAACGTCCTCGTTTTACCCTATACGCGAGTGGCCGGCTCGCCATCCGGACAGAAAGAGGTTGCCGCGCGGTAAAGCACCCATGCTGGACGCCTCCTGCGGGGCGATGCAAAGTCGACTAAAGTGCGGGGCTTTTGGTGAGCACGCCTTTTGGCGAGCACGCCGCTGATGCCGGGGCAGGTCCATGCGGGCGGTACGATTTCACGATTATGCTGGTTTCGAAAGCCTCCGTTTCGAGGAGGCGCCCGTGCCGGCTATCGGCAGGGGCGAGGTACTCATTCGAGTCCATGCCGCCGGTGTCAATCCGTTTGATTGGTATGCAATCAATGGCTACGTATCTCAGTATGTCCAATTCAAGCTTCCTGCCATTCTGGGACGCGATGTTTCAGGAGTCATCGAGGCAGTGGGCAGCGACGTCTCGGACTGGGCGGTGGGCGAAGCGGTCTATGGGCAAACGGACCCCGCATCGCACGGGACGTTTGCGGATTACACCGCAATCGATGCCTTTCGTCTGGCGAGGAAATCCGATCGCTTCACTCACATCGAAATGGCTTCCCTTCCCAACGTCCTGCTTGCCGCTTGGAATGGGTTATTTACCGCCGCCAGCGGCATGAATCTGCAGGCCGGCCAGCGGGTGCTCATTCACGGCGCCGCAGGCGGTATCGGCAGCATTGCCGTGCAACTCGCAAGCTGGCGCGGGGCTGACGTCTGGGGAACGGCCTCGCAAGGCAATCTGCCCTTCTTGCGGGACTTGGGTGCGGAGCGCGCAATCGATTACACCGTTTCAAGATGGCATGAAAACATAGGTGAGGTTGATGCCGTGCTCAACACGGCCGATGACCGTGAAGCCCGTCGGCTTTGTTCGCTGATAAGACCCGGCGGGTGCTATGTCGCGCTGCGCGGCTTATCGGATTCGGCATTTCTCGTCGAGCAGGCGGCTCGCGGCGTGCGTTGCGTCGCGGCGAGCGGCCCGGCGAGCGTCGCGGATTTTGCGCAAATGGCGCACATCGTGGCGAAAGGTGTCATCAAGCCGACCGTCAGTGGTGTCTATCCGCTGATCGATTTCCGCGACGCCCTCGAGCGGGTTCGTGAAGGGCACGTTCGCGGCAAGCTCGTTCTGGGCGTCGCGGACTGAGCCCCCACTGCCCTGCCCCGAGCGCGCCCCAACTCATGGCGGCGCTCTCGGATGTGGCCAACCTGCTCCCTGGATCCTCGCCAAAGTAGCGGATCCTCGCCGAACCAGCCTGGTTCATATATGATCACCCTCATTATGCATAATCCGGGGCTCGAGGAGCGAATGGGATGAAAGTGAGCTATCTGAGCATGAGCCCCTACGATGGCGCCGCGCCGGGAATAGAGATCTGGCCCGCACCGTCGCGCTATTGCGATCCAGAGATCGCGAGCGATTCGCTGCAGCGCTCGATCGCCATGGCTGCCCATGCAGACGCCATTGGATTCGATTGGGTCAGTGTCTCGGAGCATCATTACGCGCCCTACATCATGACCCCGAATCCGGTGGTGATGGCCGCGGCGATCAGCCAGGTGGTGAAGCGGGCCAAGATCGCACTGCTCGGACCGCTGCTCCCGCTGAGCAACCCGATACGGGTGGCCGAGGAAGTGGCGATGCTGGATTCTCTCTCCGGCGGACGCGTCATCGTGCTCTTCCTCCGTGGGACGCCCAACGAACAGAAGACCTTCAGCACCGTGGGCGACACGCGCGGCATGACGCAGGAGGGTATCGATCTGATCCGCAAGGCGTGGACGCATACATCGCCGTTTGCCTGGACCGGGAAGCACTATCAGTTCGACGTCGTCTCGGTGTGGCCCAGACCGCGTCAGGAGCCGCATCCTCCGCTCTACGGATCGGGCAACAGCGACGAATCGATCAGCTTCGCGGCGGAGCGGCGCATGGGCATTGCATTCTCGTTCGCGCCACCCGAGATGACCAAGAGATGGATCGATCTCTATCGGCTCGAAGCCGCTCGCTTCGGATGGACACCCACCCCCGAACATATCATTTATCGTGGGATCACCTATGCGGCGGAGACCGACGCACAGGCGGGTGCTGAAATGGCCGAGTTCTTCGGACAGAAAGCCGCCGAGTCGGCGCAGTTCCAATCCGAGACCTTGGGTGGTCCACCCATCGTGTCTTTGGTGTCTCAGCCCTACTTCGTCGGCAGCGCAAAGACCATCATCGAACGCTTCGCCACGCTGCGCGATCAGGGCATCGGGATCGTCGATATGGTGTTCGGAGTCGGCACACCGGAGAAGAAAATAGCCGTCATGGATAGGATCGCTCGCGATGTGCTGCCGACGGTCCAGGCGTGGCCGCTGAACGGCATCTGATCGTGGCTGCGCTGCGCGGCAACGAGCCTATCGCACCGGCGCTCGAGGCGTGGCTGAGCAAGAATCTGGCTGACGGGGCCGATCTCGAGTTGCAGGAAATCGCCCGGCCCAAGGGCGGTTTTTCGGCCCACACGCTGCTTCTGAAGATCGGCAGCAACCTGAACGGAAAGCGGAGTGAGCATCATTGGGTGTTGAGGCTGGAGCAGACCGGCCGTGAGATCTTTCCGGATACCGACATCGGTCGTCAGGTGCAGATGATGCGCGCGCTCGCGCCGCATGGCATCCCGGTTCCCGTGGTTCTTGGCTTCGAACGCGATCGATCGGTATTGGGTGGTCAATTTCTGGTCATGGAACGGGTCTTCGGCTACAGTCTTCCGCAGCATCCGAGCTACCAGGTAACGGGGCTTTTACACGATCTTGCGCCTGATCGCCGCCTCGCCATGTGGGAAGACGCGATCACGACCATCGGGCGGATCAATCGCCTCGACTGGCGCAAGGGTTTCACATTCCTCGATAAACCCGCCCATGGCGCGCCTGGCCTGGAGCAGTATCTCGTCTGGCTCGATGGCTGGCGGCACAGCGCGGGCGGCGGACAGCCTCACCGGGTGATCGATGCGGCCATGAGGCACCTGATCGCGAAGAAGCCCGCGACCCGGCATGTGGACGTGCTGTGGGGCGATTCGAACCCGGGGAATATCTTGTTTGGCGCCGACGGGAGCCTCGCCGCGGCGCATGATTTCGAGGCGGCCGCGCTGGGGCCCGGCGAGATTGATCTCGGCTGGTGGTTCTTCATCGATGAGCTGCTGAGCGCCGGCGTACCGCGTCTCGACGGGCTTCCAGACCGCGCGGCACAGATCGCGACCTATGAGAAAGCCCTCGGCCGACCCGTCGAGGCGCTCGAGTATTACGAAGTGCTTGCCGGCGTGCGCATATGCCTCGTCGTCGTGAGATCCACCCAGCTCCTCGTCCGCGAGGGGCGCCTCCCGCCCGCCTCGCGCGCGGGCTTCCAAAATCCGCTGGTCCACCTGCTCGGCAGCAAGCTCGGCCTGGAATGTCACGGACCAATTGATGACTATATGGAACTTGTCACACTCATGAATAGCAGGTGAGGTTGGATGTTTGATATGAGCGAGACCCTGTCTGCAGACGCAAACCTGACGCATCGTGCCTATATCCGGCTGCGCTCGGACCTCATTTCATGCCGTCTTGCGCCTGACAGCCGACTCAACATCTCCAGGCTGCAGAAGGAGCTCGGCTTCAGTCAGGCGGCGGTGCGCGAGTCGCTGTCGCGCCTGGCCGCGGAAGGCTTGGTGACGATAGAGCCCAACGCGGGCTTCAGAGCGACCGCGATTTCCCGGGACGGTTTTCGGGACCTGGCAATGGCCTGCGCCAATGTCGAAGTGCCCTGTCTGCGCTCCGCGCTGGCGAACGGGGACCTCAAATGGGAGGGGTCATTGCTCGCGACCTATCATGTTGCCAGCAAAGTGCTGGAGCGCGTGGTGGAGGGACGCGAGGATATCAGCTCGTACGCCATCCACCGCCAAGCGTTTCACGAAACGCTGGTCTCGCCCTGCAGTAATCAATGGATGCTCTGGTCGTGGCGGCTGCTCTACGCTCAGCACATGAGATATCGCCATACTTTCCAGGCACTGTCGATCTTTGAGCTCGAGTTGAAAGAGGATTTCAAGCGTTTCATGGATCATGTGCTTGCCCGCGATGTCGAAGCCACCGTCCAGGCGTGCATGGGCTACTACGAAAAAGTTGCCGACTTCATTGAAGGCGGCAAGTCGGGCACCAGTTCCCCCCGGGTCGTCGAACTCAGACGGTGACCGCGTCGAAGTCGAGGCCAAAATCCTCCATGATGACCTGGGCGGCATTGCGGCCGGGGCCGCCCGTGACGCCGCCGCCCGGATGTGTGCTGCCGCCGGTCATATAAAGCTTGGCGACGGGCGTGCGATATTGACCCCAGCCGGGCACCGGCCGGTTTCCACCGAGTTGCCAGTTGTAGAACCCGATGTGCTGGATGTCCGTCTCCACGAGCGCGTTGTTGTAGCGTTGGATATCCAGAGGCGTCTTGAAGTGCATGCCGAGAATGTTCTCGTCCCCTAGATTCGTGGTCAGCTTCCGCAGGTCCTCGATGAATCCTTCAGCAACCGCCGCACCGATCTCGTCCCACTTGCCGCGTCCGCCATCTTTCAGATCGAGCGGCGCGAACGCATAGATGTGCACCATGCCACGACCTTCCGGCAGACGGGTCGCATCGGCCTTGTATTGCTGGATGTAGGCCGCGAAATCCCTGACCGGGTAGCCGTACTCCAATTGGCGCAATGCCTGGGCGAAGCTTTCCACGTCGTCGTGCGATCGCTCGACCCAGAAGAAATCCCCTATCGCTCCGCCCGCCTTGAACTTGAGCGGCTCCTTGAGCGTCAGGTAGACGACGAAAGGCTTCAGTGTGGCGTACTTGATCGTCTTGAGCCGGTGTAAAAATTCTTCAGGCAATTGCGCGCCGCGTACCATGCCGGGAAACACTTGAGTCACGTGCAGCCCCGTCACGACCGCCTTCGAGGCCAGGATTTCAGCCCCGCTCGCCAGCACGACTCCCTTGGCCTCCCCGCCATGCAGCTTGATTTGCCTCACTTCGCTGTCGAGCTCGAGGACTCCGCCGTGCGCTTCGAAGCACTTGACCAGCGCCTGCACGAGTGCACCGGAACCGCCTACCGGAATTCCCATTCCGTACTTGTACATGTACGGCAAGATCAGATAGAAGCCGAAGCCGGTGCCGTTATCGAAGGGGTTCATCATCGCTTCCGACGCATAGCGTGTCAGCGCGATCCTGACCTTCTCGTGCTCGAACCATTCGCAGATCAAGTCCCACGAGCTGATCGCCTGGAGGCGCATCATCTCCCGCCCTTCGGCGCTCTGGTCCATCATCGCCGCCTGCAGACCCGCATCGGGCGGTACGCTGAACATTCCCAGCACCACCATATCCAGCGTCGCGTTCACTTTCTCCACGAACTTCCGGTAGGCCGCCGCATCGCGCTCGGAGAACTGCGCGATGGAGGCGCAGGTGCGCTCCATGTCGCTATAGAACTCGAGCACCGAGCCGTCGTCGAAAAATATTGCCGTGAGCTTCTCCGGCATCAAGTAACGCAGCCCGAACTTCGACTTCAGTTGCAGCTCGTCCCGCTGCATCAGCGGGTTGCCCAGAATCAGCGAATGAGCAACCGAGCAGACATCGTGTTTGAATCCGGGCCCCGCCAGCTCGGCCGTCGCCACGCTGCCGCCGGCTTTCTCATTTTTCTCCACGATACACACTCTCTGCCCCGCCTTGGCCAGATAACACCCCAGGATCAGGGCGTTATGCCCGCTTCCGGCAATCACGAAGTCATAGGTTCCGGTCATGGTCGTCTCCGATCGCGCTCGCGTCAGGCGACCTTGGGCATGATTTCAGCAGCCACCCAGCGCAGATGATCGAGATAAGCCTCGAAGTCCTGCAGCGGCGGCAGAGGCACCACCACCTCGGTGACGCCTAGACCCCTGAGCCAATTGCACTGATCGATGGTCTTTTGCGCATCCCATGAGCCCTGGGCGCGTACATCTCCCGTCACCGCATGCGCATCGCCGAAGTTCAGCATCGACAACGCGAACATCATTTCCAAGGGCCGGCCATGGTAATCGGGCTGCGATCGAATGAAATCGAGGCGCTCCGGAAATCTCTCGGGCGGTGTCCGAAACGGTGACCAGCCGCTGCCCCAGCGCGCCACGCGCTTGAGCACGTTGTCGGCGTCACCGCCGCACCATAGCGGCACATGAGGCTTCTGCACGGGCTTCGGCGCAAAGCCCACATCCTTGAAGGACACGTACTGGCCTTCGAACTCGGGTGAATCGCTGGTCCACAGTTCGATCATTGCCGCGATATATTCGTCGCACAGACGGCCGCGCTCGTGGAACGGTACGCCGAGAATTCGATACTCCTCCTCGAGCCAGCCGACGCCGACCAGCGCCACGGCGCGGCCGCCGCTCAGCCAGTCGAGCGTCGCCCACGCCTTGGCCTGCACGATCGGATTCTGCAATGGCAGTATCGTCACGGACGA
>JGI12635J15846_10004539_pt1 | contig 11970 bp, 10 predicted proteins | sample BlaSpr_A8_OM2_M2_FD_15846 | JGI IMG/M metagenome (IMG submission 15846) | reverse complement strand
TCTTAGTCTCAATTCAGGCTATCTACTCATGTTGACGGGACTCGTCGGAACCACGATTGCCCCGTGGCAGTTTTTTTACCTTCAGGCTGGCTTTGTTGAAAAGAAAGTGGGGCCGCGCCAATATCGGCAGGCGCGCGCTGACGTCCTCTTTGGCAGCATCAGTTGCATGGTGATCGTCTTCTTCATTATCGTTTGCACCGCAGCCACGCTCTACAAAAATGGCCACCGGGACATCACCGATGCCGCGCAGGCGGCCGCGGCGCTGATCCCGCTGGCTGGGAAAGGCGCAGGAATCCTCTTCGCTTTTGGGCTGCTCAACGCGTCGCTCTTTGCCGCTTCCATTTTGCCGCTTTCCACCGCGCACGTGATTTGCGAGGGGCTTGGGTTTGAAGCCGGGCTCGACAACAAATTTAAAGAGGCTCCCATTTTCTACTGGCTCTATACGATTTTGATCGTGGTTGGGGCGGGCGTCGTTCTGCTGCCCAATGCGCCGCTTTGGAAGATTCTGATCTTCTCGCAAGTGGGCAACGGGATATGGCTTCCGGTGGTGGTGATTTTCATTCTGCTGCTCGTCAACCGGCGCGACTTGATGGGCGAATACGTCAACACAGTGACCTTCAACATCGTGGCGTGGGTGACGGCAATCGCCATGATCGCCCTGACGTTAGTTCTGACCTATACGGCGCTCTTTCAGAAAAGCGTGCCCCCGCCGCCCTGATGGTAAACACGGCACCTGAAGTTGCGCGACCACCGGAGCGTATGTTAACTTTGCGTCGTAAAGAGGTTTCCCTAGAGAGCCTGCACAGACACCGTGTCCCATAGCAACACTCCCAAAACGCTGCACGTCGCCACACCCGGTTCGCTCGGCCCGGTTACGCCGGAAGAGGCGAGCCTGCTCGAAAGGCTGGACTGGACGCGGCTGCCGAGGCACGTTGCCGTGATCATGGACGGCAACGGGCGGTGGGCACAGAAGCGGCACCTTCCGCGGATCGCGGGGCATCGTTCGGGAACGCAGTCGGCGCGGACGACGATCGAAACGTGCGCGCGATTGAAAATCGAAGCGCTGACGCTTTATGCGTTTTCGGTAGAAAACTGGCGGCGGCCCAAGACCGAGATCGACTTCCTGATGGCACTCCTGCGCGAATATCTCCGCAAGGAGATGCCCCTGATTCAGAGAAACAATATCCGGATGCGATTCCTTGGCCGGATGGACGAACTCCCCACTGGAGTGCAGAACGATGTGCGGGATGCCATGGAAAAAACCGCGGGGAACAAGGGCATGGTGCTGTGCGTGGCGCTGAATTATGGCGGGCGGGCGGAGATAGTCGATGCTATGAACGCGATTCTTTCCGAACGCAACGGCCACCGGACTTCGGACAAGGTCACCGAGGAGCAGCTCTCGCGGCACTTATACACGGAAGGCCTGCCGGACCCTGATCTGCTGATCCGAACTAGCGGCGAAATGCGCGTGAGCAATTTTCTACTCTGGCAGATTGCCTACGCGGAGATCTTCGTGACCGAAACGCTTTGGCCGGACTTCAACCGCGCGCGGTTGCTCGAGGCCTTGCTGGAATTTCAGAAACGCGAGCGCCGCTACGGCGGGATCCGCGAAGGCCAGCCTTCTGACGTAAAGCCGGCGCGTGCTGCGGGTCATTAGGCTGGTGACCCCGACAAGGTCTGGGAAGGCCGATGACTCGTGACTGGTACGGATTTCCGATCCCCAATTTGATCCGCTTCGCGATCTCGCAGAGTTTTCAGTTGTTAGTTCTAAGTTCTTGGTAAGATAAAGACGAAGCTTGTTCTGACATCGCTTCGGTTTATTCGTGACTGATGATTGGTGCTCCCCGAGATGCTGGGGCGGGCGTGGTGATTCGGGACTGGTTGTCTGCGACTTTCCGCTAATTCTCAACAATTGAAGCGAATCCCATGAAAAGTAAAGAGTGGTGACTTTGGTAAGCTCAAAAGAGTGTACAAGAGTATGAGTACAAAGGGGATAGTCGAAATGGTGGCGGAAGAAAAAAACCTGGAGAAGAATCCTTTCCGACCCGGTTGTCGCAGTCCCAAATTCCCGCCCGTGGGGGCTGACGAAGATGGTCGATCTTGCAATAGAAATCGCATGCATCAGAATGGACGCGGAGAAGTATTACAAAAACGGGGCGGAAGATGGGACGATTCCGGCCAAGCTTGAAGGCGCTCTGGATGACAGGGATCCCAAAATGCCTCGAATAGACCAGCGGCCCGCGGATGGTTGGAACACCTGGTTCAGGCGGGCAAAGTCAAGATCGCAAAGCTTTGCAGGCCACTTCTCTTAGGAGAGCACATGCGACAACGGCACAAAGCGCACGGTGCAATATCCAAAGCGAGTTCGCCCCGAACGGGAGGATTTTGGCGTCTCGGCCGATTTCGCTTTCTTTATGCATTGTGCTTGGCGCTGCTCTTCCTGGTACTCCCCACTCCTCTGCGCGCAGACACGATTTCCGGCACCGTCAAAGACCCCTCGGGCGCAATCGTCACCGGTGCGCGCATTGAGATTACCGGCGGCAAGCTGTTGCAACCCCTGCTGCTTACCTCCGATGAATCCGGCAAGTTCGTCGCGGCGAATTTGGACGCCGGAAAATATTCAATCCGCGTTGCCAAAGAGGGGTTCGACGACCTCGTTACCACGGTCGACCTGCACGGCATGGCTGATCTCGCGCTGAGATTGACAATCACTGCGCAGCAAACCAGCGTAACCGTCAACGAAAAGAGCACGGCGTTCGCGAATTCAGACGCCGTCTACCGCCAGCTCCGCAACGACGGATTAGGCGATACGTTCCGCTGCGAAAATTTCAACTTGCCGATGGATGTCGGAACCTTCGAGTTGAAATCCGGAACGATTACTCTCCTGGGGCCGGTCGGCAAATTTGAAACCGGGGCGGTTTTCGTCGGCCGGGGACACTTCACACTCAAACCCCTCTCCACCCTCGACACCAACGAGATGGTGCGGCGCGCCGGCAGTCCGACCGCCGAGGAAGACTTCACGGAAGTGGTGTTTCGTTTCTCCCCCGACCAATTTTCGCAATTCACCGCGGCGCTTGGAACCAGAGCGGATACGCCTACCGAGGCTACCACCGCGTTTCAGCATTGGAAGGATAAAGTTCGCCACCGCCACGAGTTACCCGAAGGTTTGACCCAAGCATTCCTCGAGAGCGAAACGATCGACAATGTGGACGCCGACGTGCTCGCCGCCATCTACAATCCGAAACACCCTCCGTTTTTCAATGCTTACATGCACGGCACACCTCACAAAGACCTGCGTTTTTTCATGCGCATGCGAGTGGGCGCCATTCCGCAAATCGATTCTCCTGAAGAAGTGGCGCTGGTCAATTGCAACGGTGGCGGAATGGACGACGGCATCTGGTATTTCCAACACTTGAAATCCGAGATCCTGGCCCACACCGCAAGTTCGCAACAGGAAAAGCGACTGTTCGCCACGCGCCGCTACAACATCGAAACGGTAATCGGGAAGAACGATCACCTATTCAGCCGGGCGACGATCATGTTTGAGCCGCTCGTCCCCGGCGAGCGCGTTTTGAAATTCGGGTTGCTTCCCACCCTGCGCGTTACGCGAGTAACCGGCGAGGGCGGCCAGGACCTGCATTTCATTCAAGAAAACAGAAAGGAAGACGGCTCTTTTTATGTTGTTCTCGACGAAGCCCCGGCGACGGGCCAAGTCCATTTGATCACAGTGGAATACGGCGGCGACAAAGTGCTGAGCAACGCGGGAAGCGGAAGTTACTACATCGGAGCGCGGGAATCGTGGTATCCGAACCTGAACGGTTTCGGGGAAAAATCGCTGTACGATCTCACCTTCAAGGTTCCGCCTTCGAATGTGTTGATCAGCGTGGGCAAGCTCGAGGAGCAACACACCGAAGCCGGCTTTGCCGTGACCCACTGGGTAACGCCGGTGCCAATCGCCGTGGCGGGCTTCAACTACGGGCAATACAAGAAAATCGATTTCCCGGACACCATCACGCATTACGAGATCTCCGGTTACTATTTGGCGGATTTGCCGGACAGCTTGAGGCGTTTTGAAAGCAGCGCGCTCGGAGGCATGGCCCCCGGCGCAATGACAAAATACGCGCTCGATCAGGCTCGCGCCCAGATGCAGGTGTGCACGCTGTATTTCGGGAAGGGTCCTTACGACAACATTTACATCACCGAACAACCGAACTTCAACTTCGGCCAATCGTGGCCCAATCTGGTGTATTTGCCGATTTCAGCGTACATCGATTCAACCCAGCGATGGATGTTATTTGGGCATATTGATTCGAAATTCACCGGGTTCGTCCAGGAAGTCACGCCGCATGAGGTGGCGCATCAGTGGTTTGGACACGGAGCCGGCTGGGCTTCCTATCACGACCAGTGGCTTTCGGAAGGATTTGCGGAGTTTGCCGCGGCATTGTTTCTGCAGCAAGCCGTGGGACCGAAGTGGCAGAAGGACTACATCGAGTTCTGGGAACGCCAGCGCGTTCGCATCCTGGAAAAAAATAATTTCGGCGTTTCACCGAACGATGCCGGCCCGCTGTGGCTGGGAATCCGGCTCATTTCTCCGCGCTCCGGGCAAGCCTACCAGGGAGTAACTTATTCCAAAGGCGCCTACGTTTTGTCCATGCTGAGATCCCTGATGCGCGCGGATATCGGCTCCGCTGGTGACCCCGATCAGGGTTTCATCGACATGATGCACGATTTCATGGAACGTCACCGGGACACTCCCGCCTCCACTGAATCCTTCAAGGCCGTCGCTGAAAAGCACATGACCAAGAAGATGGACCTGCAGCAGAATGGGCGGCTGGATTGGTTTTTTAGAGAGTGGGTGTGGGGTACTCAGGTGCCACGGTACAATTTTAAGTATGAAGTGCAGCCGGCTGACGGCGGCAAATTCAAAGTCCAGGCGGAAATCACCCAGAGTGAGGTTGACGAAAATTTCGCTATGTTTGTTCCGATCTTCGCTGATTTTGGAGATGGCATGGTGCGGCTCACACAGGTGGGCATTGCCGGCAATTCCACCAAGACTTACAAGTTCGTTTTGGATCGCAAACCCAAAAAAGTCGCGATCAACGCCTACAAGGAAATTCTGGAGCGCTGACGCAAGCTCAAGCTACCCTTGTGCACGTGGTCGCGGATCACCCGCAGCACTGAATTTAGCCGCAAGTCTATCGTGGTTTATTTGCTGGTCTAAGCCAGTTCGCTTTGGGAGACTTACGCCGTACGCGACGCTAAGTCAATGCCGACGAGGTGCCAATTGTTAAAGCTTGCGATTCCCGTCCTTCATGTTACTAGCTCGGCTACGGCGGAAGACTTCTATTGCAAGCGACTCGGCTTTCAGCGGGAATTCGCCCATCGCGTGGATGACGCGAAACCAGATCCCTGTTACATGGGCTTGACGCGCGATGGTGTCTGGCTGCACGTGTCGTCGTTCTCCGGGGATGGGATTTCGGGTGGCGTGGTCAACCTGATCGTTGAGGACGTGGATGCGCTGCACGTGGAACTTGTCGAGAAGGGTGTCCGAATTGATACCGGACCGGTTGACCAGAGCTGGGGCAACAGAGAAATGTATGTAAAGGACGCCGATGGCAACAGTATCCGTTTCATCCGCCCGAGTGGCAGGTGACGATCTGCTGTAACAGGGGCTGGCCGCTGGCAAGAAGAGCGACCCGCCTCGGAAGGCGGGCCCTAGAGGGCAATCCGGGACGGGCCAGATTTTTGCGAGAAATAGGGATTAGCCCGGCACTACTGCGCCATTATTTCTCGACCGTCTCTCGCGTGATTTATTTCTCTCAATGTGATGAGATGAAGGCGGTGATTTCTCAGGGGATTCCTTTTCTATGACTTGGAAGCGAGTGGCGACGGCCGTCGTCTTGATTCCGTTCGTCGTGGGTTTAGTGGTGTGGGGCTCGACGGCTCTGCTGGCGCTGGCCGTCGCGCTGGTGACTCTGCTGGCGCTCTTCGAGTATTTCGCATTGGGCGAAGCCATCGGGCATCGGGCTTATCGATTTTGGACGGCTGCCTGCGCCTTGATGCTGATTTTCTTGCAGTGGTTTGCGCGGGTTGAACCGACCTTTGGGCTTCCACAGCGGCTGACCGTTCACCGGGAGATCGATTACTTCTTTGGAATTTCCCCGACCGTACCCGACGTTTTTTTCATGTTTGTACTCGGGATAGCTGTGCTGACATTGGCGACCAAGCGGCCACTGGTCGAGGCGCTGCCGGCAGCCGGAATCAGCGCCAGCGGATTGATCCTCATTGCTTTCCCCCTGTCCTATGCTGTCCGGCTTCATGGATGGCCCCTCCAAGGTCCGTCGCTCCTGCTCTTCGCCATGGTCATCATCTGGGTGGGAGACACCGCGGGTTATTTCGTCGGCAGATCGATAGGAAAACACGCTTTGGCGCCACATCTGAGCCCTAAGAAGACCTGGGAGGGGACGGTCGCTAGTTTTCTTGGATCGCTTCTCGTGGCTGTGATTTTTGCTAGGTTTATGACCGTGCCGCTGGCGCATCTGCTGGGTATGGCGGCGGTGGGGAATGTGGCGGGGCAGGTGGGGGATCTGCTGGAATCGGCTTACAAGCGGAGCGCGGGGATCAAGGATTCGGGGAGTATCCTGCCGGGGCATGGCGGCGTCCTGGACCGTATCGATGCGCTTATCCTGGCGATTCCGGTTGTCTGGTATTATTGGTTAGTGATCTACGCGCCTGGGTCGTAGGTCAGAAACCTTCTCGCGGCGGGCCGTCTGGACGGAAAAGGGCGGCGAGCCCCGACAGGAGTCGGGGTAAACCGCCAACACTCCACAAAGGACTCCTTGAGACAGCTAGCCATTTTGGGTTCGACTGGATCGATTGGACGGCAATGTCTTTCGGTCGTCGAGGCGCTACCGGAGAGGTTTGGTGTCGTTGCGCTGGCGGCGGGAGCGAACCTGGAAGAGCTGATCGGGCAGATCGAACGGCACCACCCGGAAGTCGTCTCCGTGGGAGATGCAAAGCGGGCCGACGAGGTGTCGCGGTTGCTGCGGGAAAAGGGAATCGCACCGTTCCCGGAAATTCACCACGGCCACGAAGGAATGCTGGCGGCTGGTACACACCCAAAGGCAGACATCTTGGTATCCGCCGCGGTGGGAATTGTCGGGCTGGAAGCGACTTACGAAGCGGTCAAGATAGGAAAGACGGTCGCGCTTTCGAACAAAGAGGTTCTTGTCGCAGCGGGCGAATTGGTGATGGCCGCGGCAAAAAAAGCCGGGCGGGAACTGCTGCCCGTGGACAGCGAGCACAACGCCGTGCATCAATGCTTGCGGGGCGGAACACGCGGAGAAGTGCGGCGGCTGGTGCTGACGGCGTCGGGCGGTCCGTTTCGAAAGACGCCGCGGGCCGCGCTGGCGAACGTCACGATCGAACAAGCGCTGGCCCATCCCAACTGGCGCATGGGAAACCGCATCACTATCGATTCGGCCACAATGATGAACAAAGGATTCGAAGTCATCGAAGCGCGCTGGCTCTTTGGCATGCGCCCGGACCAAATCGACGTGGTAGTTCATCCGCAGTCCACGGTTCATTCCATGGTGGAATTCGTGGACGGTTCCGTTTTAGCGCAACTGGGACCAACGGACATGCGCATGCCCATCCAATATGCGTTAACCTATCCAGAGAGGGTGGCATCTAATCAGGTGGCCCTGGATTGGCTGAAGTTGAAGCGATTGGATTTTGCGAAGGCTTCGACAAGACGTTTTCCCTGCCTGCGTCTGGCCCGGGAAGCGATTAAAGAGGGGGGCGCACTGCCGTGCGCCTTGAATGCCGCGGATGAAATTGCTGTTGCGGCGTTCCTAGAACGGCGGATTCCGTTCCTTGGTATCCCCGAAGTGATCGAGCGCGTGCTCGGCCGGACACCACGCGTGCGATTTGAGAAGATGGAGGACGTGCTTGCGGCCGATGCCGAAGCACGTCGAATGGCAAGGGAAGAAGTAGAGCAGCTGGCGGTTACGGCCGCGGCGGCATCATAAAGGGAGAAGGCGGAAAAGCCTGAGCGTATGAATACGATTCTCGGAATCGTTCTAGTCCTGGGCCTGATGATCCTGGTCCACGAATTGGGACATTTTATCGTTGCGCGAGTCTTTGGCGTGCGTGTGGATGTATTTTCCATCGGCTTCGGGCCCCGGCTTTTCGGCTGGAAGCGGGGAGCGACGGATTACCGAGTAAGCGCGCTACCATTCGGCGGCTACGTGCGCATGGCGGGGCAGGATCTCTCGGAGGTCGACTCCGCTGACGTGGCGCCGACCGGTGCATCCGATGAATTGATGAGCAAGCCGCGCTGGCAGCGGGCGCTGATTTCCGTGGCCGGCCCCACGGTGAATTTGATCATGCCTCTGCTGCTGCTCAGCGGATTCTTTTGGATCAAAGGCCTCCCTTATCCATCGTACCTGGACAAACCGCCTGTCATAGCAACGATGAAAGCAAATGACCCGCTGGCGAAGGCCGGCGTAGCCGCCGGCGATCGAATTACGGCAGTCAATGGGATAGCCATGCCGACTTGGGAAAAGCTGGATGTGGCATTCGGTGAGCTGCGGCCCGAGACTAGTTATCGAGTGACGGTGGAGCACCAGGGAGCAACGCGCGAGGTTGAGGTAAATGGCAAGGAGCTCATCCAGGCAGACGCTCCCGGGCATTACCCGCTGGTGGTTCCCGTAGTCACCCAGCCCATCCGGGGCATGGGAGCACAGCGCGCCGGCATGAAGCGCGGAGATCTAATCGTTTCTGTGAACGGCACAAAAATTACAAGCTGGATGGAGTTCAAGGACATGATCCTGAGCTCCAGCGGCAGCCCGCTGGTTACCGTGGTGCAGCGCAATGGACAACTCGTGACGCTCAAACTCGAACCCCAGTCCATCGTTGGCGAGGATGGCAAGGCGAATTTCCGGCTAGGAGTAGGAGCAGAGGAGAGCTGGTCTTACAAGAAAATGACCCTCAGCACCGCTGTGGAGAATGCATCCGTGTCGACATGGTATGGCTTGAAGCAGATGTTAGGAATGGTCGGCAGGCTTTTCTCCGGGAAGCAGTCTGTAAAGCTGTTGCTCGGACCGGTGGGGATCATCGACCAGGCGGGACAAGCGGTGCAGGAAGGCTCGTACGCGGTGATCAACTTGATGGCCATCATCAGCCTTAATCTGGGGGTCTTGAATCTCTTGCCGATCCCCATACTGGATGGTGGAAACATCCTGCTTCTCGCTTTGGAAGGAATCCGGCGGCGCGATTTCAGCCTGGCCTTCAAGGAGCGCTTCGTTCAGGTTGGACTGGTCTTTCTCTTGGTGCTCTTCGGCTACGTTATGTACAATGACGTGGCGCGGTTTCTTCCAATCCATACTTAGACCTGCGCGAGAGAGGCGGGGAGAGACAAATGGCTGCATCGCCTGCCCACCGGGTTTCCACCGGCGAGCGCCTGAATACCGCCGAAACAACCGGTAAGATTCAGCAAGCAGTGGCTGCACGCGGCATCCGTATGACCCGGCAGCGCCGCGTCATCCTGCAAGTGATGGACGACGCCGAGCAGCATCTGGACGTGGATCAGATCCTCGAGCGCGCGCAGAAAATCGATGCCGGCGTTCACCTGGTTACCGTTTACCGCACGATCGATCTTCTTAAAAAACAAGGGTTGATCGATGAGCTGGATTTGCTGCATCTTCGCGGCGACCGGCACTACTACGAAACGCACGGGCCGCGAGATCACATCCACGTGGCCTGCTTGCGTTGCGGCAAGGTCCGCGAATTCGAAAGCCGCTTGTACGAGCAGTTGAAGGAACAGATCGCACGCGACTTCCACATGAAGGTCACGGTTTCCCGTACCGAAGTCGGTGGCTACTGCGTCGAGTGCCTGCAAAAAACAAAGGAATAATGGTCAGGCAGGTTGGCGGATGGTGCGGAAACGACGCAGGCGCGAAAAAAATTGATTGGCGCGGGCGATATCCCTGGCAATCTGCGCGCGCAATTCTTCGGGGCCGCTGAATTTCTTCTCTTCGCGAAGACGCTTCCAAAATCGTACTTCCATGCGCTTGGGCGCCGTCGCCAACTGGGCGTCCAGCAAATGCGTTTCGACGCTGAGCGACGAGCCGTTAAACGTTGGGCGCGCGCCGATATTCGTAACCGAGCGGTGGCTGCGCGTTTCTCCTTCGAGACACGAGCGGGTGATGTAGACGCCCCGAGCAGGAAGCAGCTCCTGTTCGGCGGCAAGGTTTAGGGTGGGAAAGGTGAAGCGGCGCCCCGTCCCCGTCCCGCTGACCACTTCGCCCGTGAGAGCGAACGGCCGGCCCAGAAGACGCGCGGCGTGGGATACGTCGCCCTCGGCGACTTCCCGGCGAATGATCGTGCTGGAAACCACTTCTCCTCGATAGACCACCGGGGGAACAATCAAAACGTCGAATCCGTGTTTTGCGCCGAGCTCGGTCAGCAGCTTTACGTCACCCGCCTGCTTATGCCCGAAGCGAAAATTTTCGCCGACCAGAACGGCCTTCACATGCAGATCGCAGACAAGAATTTGCTCGACAAATTCACCGGGTGAGAGCCGCGCGAGAGCGAGCGTGAAGGGCAGGACAACAACGGCTTCGAGTCCCATGGCGTTAAACCACTCCATACGCTGGGCGTTGGTCGAAAGCCGCGGCGGCGCGGACTCCGGGCGAAGCACTTTCCGCGGCGAAGGATCAAACGTCAGGGCTGTTGAGACCGCATTGTGGGCGCGAGCGCACTCGACCGTGGCGCGAAGAATCGCTTGATGGCCCAGGTGGATGCCATCGAAGTTGCCGATCGCCAGCACGCTGGTGTGGCCAAAAGTTGCGTAGCGCGACGCCCAGGCCTGCGAGGACGAAAAGGCCGATAATCGCGTGGACCTCGCGCCCCCCGTCGCGGCTCTCGATTCTTGTGAATCCTCGCCCTGGCGCGAAACACCCTCGGCCGCGTCAACCAGCACTTCAAATTCGAGGCCATCGTAGGCCAATTGCACATGCGGGTAGCCCATTCTTACAAGGCGCTCATTTGTCTCGGCGTGCGGCAGGTCGTGGGCGATGTGCGTGAACCACGCGCGGCGCGGCTTGAGTTGTTGAATGAGAGCGAGCGCTTGTTCCACCGTCTGATGCATGGGATGTGGAATATCCCGCAGGGCGTCCAGGACCAGGTCGTCGAGACCTTCCAAAAGCGCCATGGACGAGTCCGGAATCTTGCTGAAGTCGGTGAGATAGGCGGCCCGCCCAAACCGGAAACCCAGAACTTCCATGTCTCCGTGGAGCATGGGCACGGGTACAAATGGGGTTCCGAGAAGTTCGAATGGGCCCTGGATGGCGTTCAGCGTGACTCTCGGCACGGTGCTGAGTGTGGGTTTGTCATCGAAAACGTAGGCGAAGACCCGCCGGATGACGCGAAACGTTTCTTCGTTGCTGAAGATGGGCAGCGCCGCCCGTTGGCGGATATTGAAGGGGCGAATGTCGTCAAAGCCGAGGATGTGGTCGGCGTGACCGTGCGTCAGCAAAATGGCGTCGAGGCGTTCTAGTCCAACACGGAGCGCCTGCTGGCGGAAGTCCGGCGTGGTATCAATAACCACGTTCTGGCCGCCGCGGGAGATCAGCAGGGAAGGGCGCAGCCGTTTATCGCGCGAATCGTTCGACTTGCAGACATGGCAAGGGCATCCGAGCGTGGGAACACCCATGGATGTGCCGGAGCCGAGTACCGTGACTCTTAGCGGATTAGAAGGCATCGTGAAAGCGTTGGAACCAATCATCGCGCGGAGCCGGGGCAGACCGCCGGGCGTTTTTTACGGGCGGGTTTTGGCCTTGGCTTTGGCGGCCTCGGCCGCAACCGCCTGATTGATCTCCAGAAAGGTCATCTTCAGCTTGCCCAGGAGGTCCAGGAGCAGGTTGTCTTCTTCCGGCGCGAGATTGCCTTTGGTCTTCTCGTGCAAAG
>JGI12635J15846_10004538_pt1 | contig 11971 bp, 11 predicted proteins | sample BlaSpr_A8_OM2_M2_FD_15846 | JGI IMG/M metagenome (IMG submission 15846) | reverse complement strand
GCTCGGCGCGGCACGGCTCGGCTGGCTGGCAGCGGGCGGCGATCCGGCCGTGGTGCTCGCAAAGCCGCCGGTACGCGACGAGTTCATCCCGAACGCGGAACGCCACGTGGTGCTGCGACAAAGGCTGAAGGGATTCCGCGAGTTGTATCAGCACGTCCGGCCGTTATTCGATCCGGCACGGCCGCGGCTCGCATGACGATTCAATAGGCGCCCGGGGTTTTTCGGCCCTTAAGCGCCGAGCGTGCACAATGTCGATCTTCGCGTGCCTTTGCGGCGCGCGATTTTCTTTGTATTCGACACGAACGACCCAGATATCGAGCCACCGTGCCCAAGTCCAACGAAAAACTCGATCTCGCCACCCGCGCTGCGTGGTTGTATTACGTCGCGGGCAATACGCAGAACGAAATTGCAGAGAAACTGCAGATTTCGCGTCCCGTTGCGCAGCGGCTGGTCGCGTTCGCGGTGGAGAAGAACCTGATCCGCGTGCGGGTCGATCATCGGATTGCCGATTGCCTCGCGCTGGCCGCGAAGTTATCGAAGCGATACGGCTTGTCCCTGTGCGAAGTGGTGCCCATCGACGGCGACACGCCCGAACAAGTGGACCGCAAGCTGGCGGTCGCGGGCGCGCAAGTGATGGAGCGTTTTCTCTCCGATGAAAAACCGCTGGTGATCTCCATCAGCACCGGGCGGACTCTGAAGGCCGTGGTCGCGCAAATCGGGCAACTGGAGCGTCCGCAGCATCGGCTGGTGTCGATGGTCGGGGCGATCGCCCAGGACGGCTCCTCGAACCGCTACGACGTCGCACAGCACCTCTCCGAGAAGACCGGCGGCAAGCATTTCATGTTGCCCGCGCCGCTGATGGCCGACAGCCGAGCCGAGCGCGCTCAATGGTGCAATCACCGGCTGTATCGGATTGTCGATGCGTTGTCCGCGAACGCCGATGTCGCGTTTATCGGGATCGGGAACATGGGGATCAATTGCCCGCTGCACGAGGACGGGTTTATCACCACGGCCGAAGTGGAGGAAATGATGCAGGCCGGGGCGGTGGCTGAATTGCTCGGTTTGCCGATCGACGCGCAAGGCGTGCCGGTGCAATCAACCACTGGCGAGCGTGTGACCAGCTTGCGGCTGGACGCGCCGCCGAAGCGGCCGACCATCGGGTTCGCGGGCGGCTTGAGAAAACGTGAAGCGGTGATCGCAGCGTTGCAGGGTCAATGGCTGTCGGGGCTGGTGACCGATGAGTTGTGCGCGCAGGCCGCGCTGGACGCTTGAGAGTGTTCTACTCGCATCATAAAAAACGCCCGGGTTGTTGATGACCCGGGCGTCTTTACATCGAAGAATGCAAACTCACGCCGCCGACAACACCTCGACAATCTTCCGCTGATACGCGATCCCATCGGCGTTGAACAAATGGCAATGCTCAGGCAAGGCGCCAAGCTTCAGCACTTCGCCACGCGAATGACGCTCGAGCGGCGGAATCCGGGCGATGATCCCTTCCGGCGCCACCGTCGACTCCGCGTACAAATAAGCGGCATCCCCGAGCGACTCGACGGCCATCGTCTTCGCCGATACCCCGTGCTCCACCGTCGCCGCCGTCCCTGCATGCAGATGCTCTGGACGAATCCCGACCGTCACCGTATCGCCTACCTTCGCACTACCCGGCTCGACCGCCGTAAGTTGGGTCTCACCCGTCGCATACTTCACCAGCACGCCATCGCTTAACACCTGCGTGATTTCAGCGTTAAAGAAGTTCATCTTCGGCGAGCCGATGAAACCCGCCACGAACTTGTTCTGCGGCGCATGATAAAGCTGGTTCGGCGAACCGACCTGCTCGACGTTCCCCGCCGACAACACCACGATCTTGTCAGCCAGCGTCATGGCTTCCACCTGATCGTGCGTCACGTAGATCATCGTGGTCTTGAGCTCGTCGTGCAGGCGCGCAAACTCCAGGCGCATCTTCACGCGCAACGCGGCATCGAGGTTGGACAGCGGTTCGTCGAAGAGGAACACTTTCGGCTTGCGCGTGATCGCGCGGCCAATCGCCACCCGTTGCCGCTGACCACCGGACAATTGCTTCGGTTTCCTATCGAGCAAATGATCGATGTGCAGGATCTTCGCAGCTTGCTTCACCGCGGCATCGATCTCCGGCTTCTTCGTGCCGGCAAGCTTCAGACCAAACGCCATGTTGTCGTACAGCGTCATGTGCGGATACAGCGCGTACGACTGGAACACCATCGCAATGCCGCGCTTGGCCGGCTGCACGTCGTTCACACGCACGCCGTCGATGGTCAGGTCGCCGCCGGTGATATCTTCCAGGCCGGCGATCATCCGCATCAGCGTGGACTTGCCGCAACCGCTTGGGCCCACGAACACGACGAACTCACCGTCGGCGATATCGAGGTTCACGCTGCGAATCACTTCGGTTTCTTCGTAGCGCTTGTTGATGTTGCGCAGATTCAGGCTTGCCATGATGGAGTCTCCGTCTTTAACTTGGCTTCGGTTTCTGTGAGCGAGAGGCTCATGGCAGTTCGAAGCTTGCGTTTTGCAGCCACTGTCCGACGAGCGCGGGGAGCTGCCCCATCTCGTCGAACACGACACTTGCGCCAGCACGTTTCAGCGCATCGATTTGTCCTTCAGTTGCGTGACCGCCGCCCACGAAACCCAGCACGGTCATGCCCGCCGCCGCCGCCGCAGTGACGCCGGTCACGCTGTCTTCCACCACCACGCAGCGTTCAGGCGCAACCCGCATGGTCCGCGCCGCCGCGAGGTACACGTCGGGCGCGGGTTTCGGGTTCGGCACTTTATCGGCGCAAAAAATACGCTCGCCGAAAAAGCGCACGAGGCCCGTGCGGCTCAGCACGGCTTCCACATACGACGTAAAGCTGTTGCTCGCGCAGGCCTTGCGCAGCGAGATAGCCGAGAGCGCTGCCTCGATTCCATCGACTGCCGGCGCTTCCACGGCCGCGGCTTCCACGACCGCCCGGATTGCATCGATCTGCGCTGAATCGAGCGTCCGGCCGAGCGCTTCAGCCGCGCGCAGCAGCACCGTTTCGATCCGCAGCCCGAGCAGCGGCGTGACGATCGGTTCGGCATCGACGCCCGGCCAGAGCGCCTCCATCTCTTGCACGAGCATGCGTCCCGCAATCGCTTCGCTGTCGATCAATACGCCGTCGCAGTCGCAGATCAGCAGATGCCCGTCGAGGGTATCGGCTAGCGCGAGCACGTCCGGTACGCCGGCTTGGGACAAGTTCAGGTTCACTGGATCGACCTCGCGTTCCACCTCATTTCACCGCGCCAAAGGTCAGGCCGCGCACCAGTTGCTTCTGCGACAACCAGCCGACAATCAGGATCGGCGCCACAGCCAGCAGGGAAGCCGCCGAGAGCTTCGCCCAGAACAAGCCTTCCGGACTCGAATACGACGCAATGAACACCGTCAGCGGCGCCGCGTTCGAACTCGACAAGTTGATGCTCCAGAACGCCTCGTTCCACGACAGGATCACAAGCAGCAACGCAGTGGATGCGAGCCCGGGCAGCGACATCGGCATCAGCAGATAGACGATTTCCTGCCACGTCGCCGCGCCGTCTATACGTCCAGCCTCCAGGATGTCGCGCGGAATTTCGTTGAAGTACGTGTACGACATCCAGACGGCGATCGGCAAATTGATCAGCGTATAGACGATGACCAGGCCCCACACCGTGTCGAGCATGCCGGTGTTCTTCCACAGCAGATAGATCGGCACGAGCACGCCCACCGACGGCATCATCTTCGTCGACAGCATCCACAGCAGCACTTTCTGCGTTTTCTTGGTCGGGAAGAACGCCATCGCGTAGGCGCACGGCACGGCGAACAGCAAGCAGATCACCGTGACGCCGACCGAGATCAGGATGGAGTTCCACGCGAACGCGAAGTAGTTACTGCGCGCGAACACCTCACGGAAACTATCGAGCGTGGGCGTGAAGATCAGCGACGACGAATACGCCTGCTGCTCGGTCTTGAAGGCCGTGATGGTCATCCAGAAGATCGGGAAGAACAGCAGCAGCGCGAACAGCCACGCAATCACGCCCAGCACGCCGCGCTTGAGCGTGTCGAGGATCGGCACGGACGTTGTTGCAGTAACGGGATGGCTCATGATTCGTACTCCCCTTTCAGGTTCTTCGCGAGCATGCGCACCAGGAAGAACGCAACGACGTTCGCCAGCACGACCGCCAGGATGCCGCCGGCGGAAGCCAGGCCGACGTCGAATTGCTGCAGGCCGAGCGCGTAGATCAAGTACGACAGGATGGTGGTCGCAGTGCCTGGGCCGCCGCCGGTCGTCGTATAGATTTCAGCGAAGATGGAAAGGAGGAAAATGGTTTCCATCATCACCACCACGGCAATCGCTCGCTTCAGGTGCGGCAGCGTGATGTAGAAGAACATGGAGAACGCACCAGCGCCGTCGATGCGCGCCGCTTCCTTCTGCTCCTGGTCCAGCGACTGGATCGCCGTGAAGAGAATCAGGAACGCGAACGGCAGCCACTGCCACGCAACGATCACGATCACCGCAAAGAGTGGATAGTCGCCAAACCAGTCGATCGGTTGCATCCCCAGCGACCGCATCAGCGCCGCGATCAAGCCATACACCGGATGCAGGATCATGTTCTTCCAGATCAGCGCGCTGACGGTCGGCATGACGAAGAACGGTGCGATTACAAGTAACCGCGCAATACCCTGGCCGATGAACTTGCGGTCGAACAATACAGCGAGCAATACGCCGCCGATCACCGTGATCAGCAACACCGATCCGATCAGCGTCAGCGTATGAACGATCGATGGCAGGAAGGCCGGATCGGTGGCGAGGAATTCATAGTTATCGATGCCGGCAAACCCTTTGACATCGGGATTGAGCAGGTTGTATCGCGAGAACGAATACCAGATGGTCATCGCGAGCGGGATGGCCATCCACAGGAACAGTACGGCAGTCGACGGCATGATGAGCCAGCGAACCGACTTCGCGCGCTTCTTGTCGCGCGCTGCGGCGGATTCCGCGTAACCGTGTGGGAGGGGGGGATTAAGTTGACTCATGATCGTGTCACCTCTCGATGATGCGCAGGCCGCGCGCAGGGCTTCTTCACAGAAGCGGCGCGGCCCGCTGTACTACATTAGGTGCAACAAGTTACTGCTTCCAGGTATTTACTTCTGATACCCGGCTTGTTTCACGGCGCGATCGGCGGCGGCGTCGCCGGCCTTCAGCGCAGCGTCGACAGTAGTTTGCCCGGCGACCACGCCTGCAATGGACTGACCGACCACGGTACCGAACGACTGGAACTCCGGAATGCCGACGAACTGCACGCCGGTGTACGGAATCTTCTTCATCGACGAATCGTTCGGGTTAGCCGACTCGATGGCGCTCAGCACGAAGTCGCCAAACGGCGCAGCCTTCTTGTATTCCGGATTAGCGTAGGTCGACTTGCGCGTGCCCGGGGGAACCGATGCCCAGCCTTCGTCCTTCGCGGCCAACAGGATGTAGTCCTTCGATGTCGCCCACGTCACGAACTTCTTCGCGGCGTCTTGCGACTTCGAGGTCTTCGGGATCGCCAGCGACCACGACCATAACCAGTGCGAACCCTTCGGCGTGACAGCGACCGGCGCAGCGGCGAAGCCGATCTTGTCCGCCACTTGCGATTGCGCCTTGTTATAGAGCATGCCGGCCGCCACCGTAGCGTCGATCCACATTGCGCACTTGCCGGAGGACATCAGCGTCAGGTTCTCGTTGAAGCCGTTCGAGCTCGCTCCCGGAGGACCGTCGTTCTTCAGCAGGTCTGAGTAGAACGTGACCGCCTTGTGCCACTCCGGCGAGTCGAGTTGCGCCTTCCAGTTCTCGTCGAACCAGCGGCCGCCGAAGGTATTCACCACCGTCGAGACGAACGCCATGTTCTCGCCCCAGCCCGCCTTACCGCGCAGGCAGATGCCGTACTGGCCTTTGGATTTATCGGTGAGCTTGTCGGCGAATTGCTTGATCTGGTCGTAGGTCGGCTGGTCAGGCATCTTCAGACCAGCGGCTTCGAACAGGTCCTTGCGGTAATACGTCATCGAGCTTTCGACGTAGAACGGCAGCGCGTACAACTGGCCGTTGTACGAGAGGCCGTCACGAGCGGTCTTCACCACGTCTTCGAGATCGTAGTCTGCGGGCAGGTTCGTCATCGGCGCGAGCCAGCCGCGCTTGCCCCACTGCGGCGCTTCATACGTGCCGATCGCCATCACGTCGAACTGGCCGCTGTTCGTGGTGATGTCGGTGGTGGCGCGTTGGCGCAGCACGTTTTCTTCGAGGATGACCCACTTCAGCTGAATGTCCGGATTGGCTTTTTCGAATGCCGGCGACAGCTTCTTCAACTCGATCATGTCCGGGTTGTTGAGTGTCGCGATGGTCACGGTCGCGGCCTTCGCGGCAATTGGCGCGAGTGCAGCAACGGCGAATGCGGCGAATGCGAGCGAGCGCATCGGCAGGGTCTTAAGGGTGAAGTTGGCGCGTTTCATGTTGTTTCGTCTCCTTTATCGTTAGCACGGGCGCTGGTGCTGCGGGCTTGCCTGATGCGTCGATCGTTGAACTGATCGTTGCGTTGCTTGAAGCAGTCGATACTCGTGTGTTGCGGTATTGCGTTGATTGCCTTCGCTGCGGTGACTTCTAATGCATAACTCCGTGTGCGGTCCGGCGTGCGTTGCTGGCACGCCCGAGGGTTCGAGGCGCCAGACGCGCCGTCAACTCATCCAGTTGCCGCCATCCACGTTCAGTGTTTGTGCCGTGATGTAGTCCGAATCCGCCGATACGAGGAACAACGCCGCGCCCGTCAGGTCATTCGGCAGGCCCATGCGTCCGAGCGGCACGGCCTCGCCGACCAGGCGTTTTTTCTCGCCGAGCGGCCGGTTTTCGTATTTCGCGAACAACGCGTCGACGGTCTCCCACATCGGGGTATCGACGACACCCGGTGCGATGCTGTTCACGTTGATGCCATGCTTCGCCAAGCCCAGCGCGGCTGATTGTGTGTAGCTGATCACGGCGGCTTTGGTTGCGCAATAGTGGGAAACTAGCGCCTCGCCGCGACGTCCCGCCTGCGACGACATGTTCACGATCTTGCCGCCGCGGCCCTGTTCCACCATGCGCTGCGCGACCAGTTGCATCAGGAAGAACATGCCCTTCACGTTCACCGAGAAGAGGCGGTCGAAGATGTCCCAGGATTCATCGAGGATCGGGCGCATATCGAACAGCGCCGCGTTGTTGAACAGGATGTCGATGCCGCCGAACTTCTCCACGGTAGACGAGACGATCCGCTCAAGATCCTCGCGCTTCGTGACGTCGGCCTTCAAAGCCAGCACACGTCCGGCACTATCCGGAAAACGCTGCGCCAGTTCGGTTTCGTCCTTCAGATCGACGACGACGACTTTCGCGCCTTCATCCAGAAATCGTTTCGTGACCGCTTCGCCAATTCCGCTGGCCGCGCCCGTCACGATAGCTACCTTGTCCTGCAATCTCACGGCTGTCTCCGGTTCGTCTCTGACTTCGACTTCCAAAACCCACTCTTGACCGCGTTATGGTGAGCGAACGCTCTTTACGCGATCAATTGCTCTCTGTGTGGTCGAATGATCGGTGACGCGTGAGACGGTGTCAAGGCACGCCGCCATGTTTCGATGCTGCGACGCGCAAAGCGCCTCAAAACTGCGGGAAAACCCCAACCGGCGTGGGTTTGCGGGTAATCGGAGGGATCCGGGACACGGGTTTGTCATAGTGTCTGCCGATGCAAAATCCAGTGATACGTTATATCATCGCCAGCGGTTTGAACGGTCTTGGCCGAACGCGTTGTCCCGGCCGCCTCGCCTGCGGTGAGCACACCCACGCGAGGTCAACGCCACCTGCACCGTCGGCCCTTATCCAAGCTTCTCCAACCTCATTCCAGGAAACACCATGAGCAAACTTGCCGCTGCCATCCTGACCTGCGCTGCCCTTTTATCCGCTAGCTTTTGCGGTACGGCCTCGGCGCAAACAGCGCGTCCCGGCGTGGTACCGGTGGTCGCGGCCGAGAATTTCTACGGCGATGTCGTGCGCCAGCTTGGTGGCAATCACGTTCAGGTGACCAGCATCATGAGCAACCCCGACGAAGATCCGCATCTGTTCGAAGCCAGCCCGAAGACCGCGCGCGCGTTGCAGAACGCGGCGCTTGTCGTGTATAACGGCGCCGACTACGATCCGTGGATGGACAAATTGCTGGCGGCATCGAAGGGAAAGGGGCGCACCACGATCGTCGCGGCGCAACTGATGGGCAAGAAATCCGGCGATAATCCGCATCTCTGGTACGACCCGGCGACCATGCCGACGGTGGCGAAAGCAGTAAGCCAGTATCTGGTCCAGGCGGACCCGGCGAACAAGGCCGACTATGACGCGCGGTTGGGCGTGTTCCTGGCATCGGTGAAACCCATCGACGATAAAGTCGCCGCGCTCAAAAGCCAGTACAAGGGCGTACCCGTGACGGCGACGGAACCGGTGTTCGGTTATATGTCCGACGCCATCGGCCTGGATATGCGCAATGCCCGCTTCCAGCTCGCCGCGATGAACAATACGGAACCGAGCGCGACAGACGTTGCCGCATTCGAAAAAGATTTGCGCGAGCGTCGCGTGCACGTGCTGATCTATAACAGTCAGGCTACGGAAGCACTCACGAAGCGCATGTTGAAAGTTGCCCACGATTCACACGTGCCGAGCATCAGCGTCACCGAGACGCTGCCCGCCGGCAAGACCTTCCAGACATGGATGACGTCGCAACTCGACGCGTTGTCGGTTGCGCTGCAGGGAAAAACACAATGACGTTTTGGTTCGGTTGGAAGTCCGCGCTTTCGGGCGTCTCGCAATGACAGTGTCAGTGTCAATGTCAGTTAAGGCGGGCGCGCTCGAAGTCGAGCACGTTGCACTCGAACTCGGCGGACGGCCGATCCTGAAAGACGCTAGCTTCACGGTCGCGGCGGGCGAGTTTATCGGCGTGCTGGGTCCGAACGGCGCCGGCAAAACCACGCTGATGCGCGCGATGCTGGGGTTGCTGCCGTTATCGAAGGGAACGATTCGCGTGAACGGCGCGGCGGTCGTGCGCGGCAATCCATCGATTGGGTATATGCCGCAAACGCGCAGCGGACTTGCCGGCCGGCATGTGCGCGGCCGCGATTTCGTCGCAATGGCCGCCGATGGTCATCGCTGGGGCCTGCCGCGAGCGAATGCCGCGGCGCGTGCCGATGTGGATCGCGTACTTGATCTGGTCGACGGCAAGACGCTCGCAACGCGGCCACTGTCCGAGTTGTCGGGCGGCGAGCGGCAGCGTTTGCTGCTTGCACAATGCCTGCTCGGCAACCCGAAACTGCTGCTCCTCGACGAACCCCTGATCAGCCTCGATCCGCGTCATCAGACCGGTGTCGTCGATCTCGTGCGGCGCGTGCAGCGCGAACTCGGCATCACCGTGCTGTTCTCCGCGCACGAGCTCAATCCGCTGCTGAACGCGATCGATCGCGTGCTGTATCTGGGCAATGGGCGCGCGGCGCTTGGCACTATCGATGAAGTCATCACGAAGCCGGTTTTATCGCAGCTGTATGGATCGCCGATCGACGTCATGCGCGTGAACGGCCGCATCTTTGTGATGGCCGGCGACGTGGAAGTCGACAAGCTCGACCACGCGCACGAGGACGGTCCGGACGGCGATTCTCATTCCCACGACCACGACCACGATCATGGGCACGGCCACCATCACCACCACACCGGAACGCGTTCCCACGATGTTTGAATATGAGTTCATGCTCAACGCCTTCGCGGCGTCAGGGATTGTCGCGGTGCTGGCGGGCGTGGTCGGCTACTTCCTTGTGCTGCGAGGCCAGACCTTCGCGGGTCATGCGTTGTCGCACGTGGGGTTCACCGGCGCGACCGGTGCGGTACTGGTCGGCGTGTCGCCGCTCTGGGGCATGGTGGGTTTCACGCTCGCGGCGGGTATCGGCATGGGTGCGCTCGGTGAAAAGCTGACAGGACGCGATGTCGCCATCGGCGTGATCCTGACGTTGTCGCTGGGCTTCGGCCTGCTGTTCCTGCACTTCTTTACCGCGTACGCCAGCCAGGCGACTGCGCTGCTGTTCGGCAACGTGCTGGGGGTGAGCCATGAGACGCTCGTGGTGCTGATTGCGCTCACAGTGGTCAGTCTCGGCGCGCTCGCGATCATCATGCGGCCGTTGTTGTTCGCTTCGCTGCAACCGGAACTGGCTGAAGCCAAAGGCGTATCGCTGCGCCTCGTGTCCATTCTGTTTCTAGCGATAACGTCGCTGGCGGTGGCTGCGGCGACGCAGATTGTCGGCGTATTGCTGGTCTTTGCGCTGATGGTGGGACCGGCGGCAGCGGCGCAAAACGTGACCACGCGGCTATCGACCGGCGTGCTGCTCTCGGCGGTTTTCGCGCTCGCGCAGGCGTGGATCGGGTTAACGCTGGCGTATTACACCGACTGGCCAACGAGCTTCTGGATCACGATGCTCGCAGCAGGGGTTTATGGGTTGAGCTTGCTGGGACGGAAATGAATCGATATGCGGGATGGGATGGAAGCGCACCGCGCGCTTCCGGCTGACTCAGCTTCAAGCACACAACGTCCGCGCGTGATGCGCAATATGCTCGCCGATAAACGTCGAGATGAAGTAATACCCGTGGTCATACCCCTCATGCCGCCGCAAAGTCACAGCCTGCCCTGCCGCCTTCGCCGCCGCCTCGAATATCTCCGGATGCAACTGCGCGGCGAGGAAGTTATCGGCGAGACCCTGGTCGATCAAGATCCCTCCCTCAAACTTTGACACCGCGTTCTTCACCAGTTCGCTCGCGTCGTACAGCTTCCACGTTTCCCGATCCTCACCGAGATAACCCGAAAACGCCTTGACGCCCCAAGGACATTGCGAAGGCGCAGCGATCGGAGCAAACGCCGATACCGACTTATAAATCTCCGGATTCTTCAACCCGAGAACCAGCGCACCGTGGCCGCCCATCGAGTGCCCGAAGATCCCCAGCCGATCCTCACGCACCGGCAATTCAGCCAGCACCGTCGCGNGCAGATCCTGCGTCACATACGAGTACATCCGATAGTTGCGCGCCCACGGTTCCTGCGTGGCATCGACGTAAAACCCCGCACCCACACCGAAGTCCCAGGCAGCGCTTTCGTTGGGCACGCCAGCGCCGCGCGGACTGGTATCGGGCGCGATCAACGCGATGCCATGCTCGGCCGCGTAACGCTGCGCGCCCGCCTTGATCGGGAAGGTCTCTTCCGTACATGTCAAGCCGGCGAGGTAGAACAACGCAGGCACCTTTCCTTCCGATGCCTGCGGCGGCAAAAACACCGAGAACCGCATCGGCAAGCCGATGGATTCCGAATCGTGTTTGTAGGTCCGCTGCACGCCACCGCAGCACCGATGTTCTTCCACAAGTTCCAGCATGGATTCATCCCTTCAATTTTTGGCTGAGATCACGCATGCGCGAGGGTTCAACGCCACACCGGCACGCTCCCCGTTTTCGGCGCGACAAACTAGGTCGCGTTATCTCAGCTAGTGGTTCGCTTACGACCTTAATACAACACTACCGAGCGGATCGACTCACCCTTCTTCATCAGGTCAAAGCCTTCATTAATGCGCTCGAGCGGCAACGTGTGCGTGATCAGGTCATCGATATTGATCTTGCCTTCCATGTACCAGTCCACGATCTTCGGCACATCGGTACGACCACGCGCGCCGCCGAACGCTGAGCCCTTCCATTCGCGGCCCGTCACCAGCTGGAACGGACGCGTACTGATCTCTTCACCCGCCGCCGCCACACCGATGATGAACGACTGACCCCAACCCTTGTGCGTGCATTCCAGCGCCTGGCGCATCACCTTCGTATTGCCGATACATTCGAACGAATAGTCCGCGCCGCCATCGGTCAACTGCACGATGTGATCG
>JGI12635J15846_10004535_pt1 | contig 11972 bp, 9 predicted proteins | sample BlaSpr_A8_OM2_M2_FD_15846 | JGI IMG/M metagenome (IMG submission 15846) | reverse complement strand
ATTCAGTTAAAGGCACAACCGCGACCGATAGCACCCGGCGCTTCGCTCGAACCTGTTAACTTTTATCTGGAGCGATTTCGGCTCGTTTCTCTCAATGACGTCCGCACTGGCCGCATGGCTGCCTAAATCCGTCCTGTTGTTGCGCAATTATGATCGCCACAAATTCCTGAGCGATTTGATCGCGGGTGTGACAGTGGGCATGGTTGCCCTTCCTCTCGCCATGGCATTTGCGATCGCTTCCGGCGTCACCCCACAGGCCGGACTGTACTGTGCCATCGTCACCGGCTTTCTGATCTCTGCACTGGGCGGTTCGAAAACACAGATCGGGGGCCCGACCGGCGCATTTGTTGTGGTTGTTTCGGGCATCATCGCCAAGTACGGGCTCGAGGGCCTCTTCACCATCACGATGATGGCCGGAGTGCTCCTTCTGATTCTCGGGATCACCGGCATGGGCTCGGCCGTAAAATATTTTCCGCGCCCCGTCATAATCGGTTTTACCAACGGCATCGCCATCCTGATCGCGAGCACGCAAATCCGCGATTTTTTCGGACTGAAGATGGACCATGTGCCGGGTGACTTCTTCCATCGCATGCGCGCGTACGGGCAATCGTGGCATACGATCTCACCGCCTGCGACGGCGCTCGCGATCACTTCGCTGGTCATCCTGATCTTCTGCCTGAAGTACGCAAAACGAATTCCCGGAGCGATTGTCGTCACATTCGGAGCCACGATCGCGGTGACGCTACTTCACCTGCCCGTCGAAACGATCGGCACGCGATTTGGTGGGATTCCCAGCGGCCTTCCCTCATTTGCCATTCCCAGGCTTCACTACAACGTTCTGAGCCAACTGTTGTCGCCCGCATTCACCGTAGCGATGCTGGGCGCGATCGAGTCGCTCATGTCCGCCGTTGTTTCCGACCGGATGAGCAAGGATAAGCACAACCCGAACGTGGAGCTGATGGCTCAGGGCATCGCAAATATCGTCTCACCGCTCTTCGGTGGACTACCCGCCACGGGAGCAATCGCCCGCACGGCGACCAATGTACGCGCTGGAGCCAAAACCCCGGTCGCCGGGATGATCCATGCGCTGACCCTGCTAGCGGTTGTGCTCTTTGCGGCGCCGCTGGTGAAGAATGTGCCGCTCGCCGCGCTCGCCGCGATCCTCGTGATGGTCGCTTACAACATGGGCGAATGGCATGAGATGCCCGAAATCCTCAAACTCACGCCAGCCGACATCACTGTTTGGATTCTGACGCTCACACTCACCGTGGTTGCCGACCTCACTTTCGCGGTGGAAGTCGGAATGGTGCTCGCGGCCTTAACCTACATTCGCAAGGTTTCGCGCACGACCACCGTCGCAAGGGTGACTCGCGGCTACGTCGAAGATAGCCGGATGCACATCCTGCAAGGCAAAGACATCCCCGAATATGTCGCCGTTTTTCGAGTCCACGGGCCTTTCTTGTTCGGATCGACCGACAAATTTGCTGAAATCCTTGATGGGTTGGCTCAATTGCCACCGATCGTTGTGTTGCGCCTCAGGAATATGACGGCGATCGATGCGACCGGCCTGGGCGCAATCCGCGATCTCGCAGATCAAATTCACGCATCCGGTAGAGATCTACTCTTGTGCGGTGCGCGCGAACAACCAGAGCAGCTCATGAAACAGGCGGAATTCGAGCGCCACATAGGCACGCAGAATATCTGTCCGAGTATTCAGGATGCGCTGGCCCGCGCCGCCGAACTCCGTAACGCGACTCTGATTGGAGACTCCGGCGTGCTGGTGGGAACAAAAAGTTAACGCAGCCGAACATCCTGTTGCCGGAATGAGCAGATTGACGCAAGGGGCCTTATTTTGGCAAATGCACCGTATCCAGAATCGCGCTGAACGTTTTGTCGTAGTCGCTATACTTCGCCTGCGGCGCCACGCATAAGAACGACATCAAACCCTTCGGCTGCGCCACCGTGATCAGCCAATCCGTTTCCTGCCCGCCCACGGGCGAGTCGTTACTCAAGTATGTCGACAGCCCCGGCTGCCCGTTGAGTCGCACTGATGACCCACGTTGCACGACCTTCAAATTGGGATTCGTTTTCCTCAAGTCCTCAATCAGCCGCTGCGTCGCATTCGCAAGCGCGTTCGAATCGTTTGGATCCAATTGTTCCGCGCGCGTATTGACGATGATTCCGTAGGCGAGCGCTGCCTGACTGTCGCTTCCCTGAACGACGCCGTTCTTTGGCGCAAATGCCGCGCCGCCGTCGCTCTCCGATACGCTCCAATTGTCGGGATAGCTCATCGCAAACGCCGAGTGCTTATAGTCGGCAAAGTGTGTCGATGCTGCGGGAGGCGGCTGAGCCGGATCGCCGACAGGTATCGCGCCAGCATTCTTCTTCGGGACCGGCAGCGCCAATACTTCCCGCTTGATCGCCTCGAACTCGCCCGAATCTCTCTTCGCATTCGGCGGCACTCCACCCAGCTTCTCGATCTCCTCATCCACGCGCTCGACGCGATTCCCCGGATTCGGGTGGTCCGACAAAAATTGCGGCGGATTTTTTCCCTTCGACTCCGCCTCCAGCTTCTCGAAAAATTGAGACATCGCGCGAGGATCGTAGCCTGCGTCATACAAAACCTGAGTGCCGCTCACGTCCGCTTGCGTCTCATCCGTGCGCGAATAGCGCAGCAACAATCCACCCGCCCCGAGTGCCACCCCTTGCGTCAGCAGCGCTCCGCCCGTGCTGCCACCAAAAATGCCTCCGAAAATGCTTGCCGCTCCCTGCGCAAACTGCGCCTTCGTCGCCTGCGCCGTCCCGTGTCTCAGCGTCACGTGAGACAGTTCGTGCCCCATCACCGCCGCAAGCTGCGATTCGTTGTCCGCAGCCTCAATCGCGCCCCGATTCACGAAAACATACCCACCCGGCAGCGCGAACGCGTTGATCGACTTATCGTTCACGCAGTGAAACTCCCACGGATACGTCGCACCACGCTGATCGAGCTTCGAAACCAGCTTCAATCCCAGACTCGTCAGGTACTGATCCACTTTGGGGTCATTACACAGCGGCAGCTTCTGCATCATGAGCTGCGCATTCTGTTTGCCGACCTGAATGTCCGTATTCGGCGAATAGATGTTCCAGGGCGGTTTCAACTGCGTCCGCTGGGCGAAGGCAGGGGCGCAATACATGACACAGGAGAGCACAAGCAGTGAGGAGAGCCGGATAGGTGAAGAAAGAGCGCGAAACATAGTTGAGCCTAGTCACTCAACTTTACACTGCGTCCCCACAAAAACAAAAAAGCCCGGACGAAGAATCCGCCCGGGCTGTCGAACGTTAGGGGAACTGTTTCGGCTTAGCGAGTTTAGCGAGCTATACGCGGGGCAACTTCCGGGGCCAACGCAGGCTGTGGAGCTTCGATCGACTTGCCGCTACGCGCCGCCGGCTTCGGAGGAGCAACCGCAGCCTCCAGCTTTCGCACCGGCATCGCGAGATTTTCGCCTTCGCGGACAAACGTCAACCGATCCTGGCTCTTGTCCCAATCGATGCAGACGAGGTCGCCGAGATGAACTTGCTCGGTCGCGAGCAAATTCGCCAGGGGATAGACAACGTGGCGTTCGATGGAGCGCTTCAGATGACGTGCGCCGTAACGCTGGTCGGTGCCTTCCTGCAACAAGAACTCTTTGCCGCCATTGGTGACGCGGAACAGGAACTGTCCCTTGGCTGTCTCGAGAACGCGCTGCTGCACCTGGCCAAGCTCGATGTCGAGCACTTCTTCGAGCTGCTCGCGCCTCAACGGATGGAAGCACACAACTTTGTCGAGCCGGTTCATGAATTCCGGCGAGAACTTGCGGCGCGCTGCTTCGACTGCCGTGCGCTCGACCTTCTCGTTCAGCTGCGCATCGGGCTTACCGCTCGGCCGCACAAAGCCCATGCCGCCCTGCATCAATTCCGTAATTTCGCCGCCACCAAGGTTCGACGTCAGGAAGATCACCGTCTGCGAGAGGTCCACGCGGCGGTTGTCGCCGAGGGTCAGCGTCGCTTTGTCGAGCATTCCGAGCAGCAACTGCCACAGCGCGTCGGACGCCTTTTCGATTTCGTCAAACAGCAGGAACGAAAGCTTCAGCTTGTCGGTGTGGCTCTTCGCCAGCTCTTCCTGCGTGATCAGCGGATGAGTCTCGCGGTGGCCGAGATAGCCTGGGGGCGAGCCGATCAATTTCGCGATTTCGTGGGAGTGCTGGAATTCAGCGCAGTCGACCTTGATGATCGCGCGCGCGTCGCCAAACAGAATCTCGGCAGCAGCTTCAACGATGCGGGTCTTGCCCGAACCGGTCGGCCCGAGGAACAGCAGATTGCCTACCGGGCGCCCTGGCGAATTCAGGCCGGCGCAGAACACCTGAAACATATCAACCAGCGCCTGCACACCCTCTTCCTGCCCCACAATCTTCGAACGCAGCGAGCCGTGAAAATCCCGGGTGTCGTTGCTGCGGATTGTCGGGTCCAGCTGTTGTCTTACTGCGGCTCTCATGTTGATCTCCCCAGACCGCTTTCTCAATGCCGGGCGTCTGGGTTAGTGCATGGAGCGTGCCATTTAAGACATAACCTTATTCTTTGCGGAACCCACCTAAACTCAACAACATCCGTGAGTTGCACTTCTGGAAACCGTCTCAATCGATGAGACAGTGTTTCATCAAGGAGCAAAGTGAGAGAGACAAAACAGTTTGTGTCAGTTCTCAAACGACAAAAAAAGGCGAGTCGAGCCAGAACGAGACTCAAGGTTTAAAGAGCTACTTTAGAAATCAGCAATGTTTTAGACAGAGGCGCGAGAACAGCGCTCTGGCGCGGATTTAGCCCGCCGCAGGCACCATGATGTCGGGATGTTCTCCCGCCGACACCGCCGTCCCGTCGAGGAGCGCCATTGTTCGGCCCCAATTTGCAGCGAGGCGATCTCCAGGTTCCCGCCGTCTCATTCTGATTAAGACTTCGCGCCATTTCGGCACAATCGCCGCGACTCGATCGAAGCCGCCCTGTAGCCGCGATGGTTTCTCAGATCGCGGGGTTTAGATCCAAGACTGTCTCGACCAAAACGNCGACCACCCGTTCGTTCCTTCGTCCCCGCATCTCCCCCAAAAAACGATTCGGGGCCGCCAGAACCTCCCGACGACCCCGATAAACATCCGCCAAGCCTGAAATAGCCAGCGAAGCCTACGACTTCTCCGGCTTCTTCTTCGCCTGTGGCGCAGCCGCTGGCGCCTGAGCCGCCGCCGGCAAAGCCGTCGCCGGCTTCTTCTTCGTCTCCGCGACCATCTCCGTCGGCGTCTCCACCGTCTTGCCGTCCTTCAGATCGACCGCCGCGGCTTTCGTCTCCGCCGCCTCGCCATCGGTAGGCACCAGCGCCCCTTCGCTCTCGCGCACAAACGTCAGCGCATTGTGAACGCCGTCCCAATCGATCCGCACCAGGTCGCCGAGATGCACCTGTTCTGTCGCCAGCAAATTTGCCAGCGGATAAACTACGTGCCGCTCGATCGCCCGCTTCAGATGCCGAGCGCCGTACCGCTGATCCGTCCCTTCGCGCAGCAAGAAATCGCGCCCCGCGTCCGTCACGCGAAACAGAAACTGCCCCTTCGCCGTCTCCAGCACGCGCTGCTGCACCTGCCCCAGCTCGATGTTCAGCACCTCTTCAAGCTGCATCCGCTGCAACGGATGAAACACAACCACCTTGTCCAGGCGGTTCATGAATTCCGGCGAAAACTTCCGCCGCGCCGCTTCCACCGCCGTCCGCTGAACCTTTTCGTCCAGCCCGGTCTCAGCCGCTTTGTCCTTAGCAGGCTGCACAAAACCCATGCCGCCTTGCATCAGCTCCGTGATTTCCCCGCTGCCCAGGTTCGACGTCAAGAAAATCACCGTGCTCGACAAATCCACGCGCCGGTTGTCGCCCAGCGTCAGCGTCGCCTTGTCCAACATGCCAAGCAAAAGTTGCCACAACGCGTCCGATGCCTTCTCAATCTCGTCGAACAGCAAAAACGACAGCTTCAATTTTTCCGTGTGGCTCTTCGCGAGCTCATCCTGCGTGATCAGCGGATGCGTCTCGCGGTGCCCCAGATATCCTGGGGGCGAGCCGATCAGCTTCGCGATTTCGTGTGAGTGCTGAAACTCCGCGCAATCTACCTTGATCAGCAGCCGCGGATCGCCAAACAAAATCTCCGCCGCCGCTTCCACGATGCGCGTCTTGCCCGAGCCGGTCGGCCCGAGAAACAGCAAATTCCCTACTGGGCGGCCTGGCGAGTTTAATCCCGCGCAGAACACCTGATACAAATCCACGAGCGCCTGCACGCCCTCGTCTTGTCCCACGATCTTCGATCGCAGCGACGTCTGGAATTCCAGAGTTCCCGTGCTGCGCAAATTGGGATCTAACGGAAGGATGTAGTCTTTCATGGCCGCCTCCTCACGCCCCGCGAACGGGACGCAGAACCGAATCGCTCGCGCTGATACTCGAACTGCGCCAGTTTTACCTGCAGCGTGGACTGCAACAGCCGCAACTGCAAAAGCAGCTCGTTCGCCACGCCGGACGACTCAGAAATTCGGAGGATCGGCGGAAACAGATCCGCGAGTTCCAAATTCAATTCGCGCAATCCACTCACCAGCTTCTGCACTGCCGGCGAGTCCAGATCCGCGAGATCCACTCCGTTGCCGTTCACTTGCTCTCGCAGAGCTCTCCAGTTCAGCTCCACGAACGGATGCTTCTTGGAAACTTCGCGCACCACTCGCTCTGTGATCTGCGCGCGTTCCCCGAGGCGGGCGAGATGTATCTGACGAACCTTCTCGCCACGGCGCACGTTGTGCACCAGATAGAACTTGTTCCCTTTGCGGCGAACAAACGCCATGACTTTGCCTCGTGCATCCTGTCTCGCGCGTAGTGTACCTACCTTCCACTACACGGCTCTAACGAATATTACGAATCTTCGTTAGAAATGTTTCGGATACGTTATGACTAGAACTTACTCCTAATTCAGATTCGAAGATCCAAATGCCTCATTCGAATTTTCGTTCGGTTTCATTCGTCTATCGCATCCTCAATTCGAATACTCAAACTTTCGTAACTGTCGTTTCTTCCCTTCACTACAAACTACGTATCGCCCTGCTAATTAGATGCCGTAGCGTTCCTGTAGTGCCAAAAACGATTCGCCGTTTGATACCGAACGTGTCGCGGCGTTGTAAATTTCATCGCTGCTCTTCCTTCGCCGTTCCCCGCTTTTCTCATCGGCCAATCGCCTCACCTCGTTAAACCCGGTTCCGTCGATTTTGTCTTTATCGCTACCGCGCCATACCGTTACCATCCTCCAGAGGCCAAATTTGCCTCGAAGAAAGCTGGACGGGCCAAATCTGGCCCGTCCAGAAATCCACCACAAATCCGGCAATTTCCACCTGAGGAAATCTGCCTGATGAAGACAGGCTAAGGAACGCTCGAATGTCTCTCTGGGATCCGGTCTACAAGCTCGTGAAACAAATTCCCCGCGGACGGGTTCTATCCTATGGGGCCGTCGCGAAAGCTCTGCGCCTCAAAGGCGGCGCTCGCAGCGCCGGCCGCGCCATGTCCGCCACGCCGCAAGGTAAAGGCATCCCCTGGCACCGCGTCCTCAACGCCGCCGGCAAAATCGTAATCCGCGAACCTTACTCATCCCTCCAGCGCAGATTGCTCGAATCCGAAGGCATCGAAGTCATCGAAAATCGCGTGAAGATGAAAACCTACCTCTGGACGCCCCCGCGCAAGTCGTCCAAACCGGCGACCAAAATCGAAGAAAGAAAAACCTTCCGCCAAACGTAGCAACAAACGACCGTCGAAGTAGGAACTTGGGTGCCCCACCCTGGAATTTTGAGGGTGGGTGTTTTGACTTCGATTCTGTGCACTGCGCTAGACGCGGCCAAGTGAACTCCGAATCTGCTGTATGCTGTAAGCGTCACCGAACAATCGAATTCACGCGAAACTATGCCCGAACCGGTCATTCAGGTCGAAAATTTAATCAAACGCTACGGCGAACTCGAAGCCGTCCGCGGCGTCAGCTTCACCGTCGACGAAGGCGAAGTCTTCGGCCTCCTCGGCCCCAACGGCGCCGGAAAAACCACGACCGTCGAAATCCTCGAAGGCCTTCGCAATCTCGACGGCGGCCGCGTCAGCGTCTGCGGTCTCGATCCCCATCGCGACTCCGTAAAACTTAAAAACGAGATCGGCGCCGCCCTCCAATCCACTTCCCTGCCCGATAAACTGAAAACATTCGAAGCCATCAAGCTCTTCGCGGGCTTCTACTCCCGACGCCGCGATCCCGAAGAACTCCTCAAGCGTTTCGGACTCGTCGAGAAACGCGACACGTTCTACAGCAAACTCTCCGGCGGCCAAAAGCAGCGTCTCGCCCTCGCCATGGCCCTCGTCAACAATCCGCGCGTCCTCTTTTTCGACGAACCCACCGCCGGCCTCGACCCGCAAGTCCGCCGCGAAATCTACGACATCATCGACGAGCTTCGCCGCGAGAAGAAAACCATCGTCATGACCACGCACTACATCGAGGAAGCCGAGCGCCTCTGCGATCGCGTTGCCATCGTCGATCACGGCAAAGTCATCGCCCTCGGCACTCCGCAAGAATTAAAAAACCGCTCGGGCGACAAAACCCGTATCGAAGTCCAACTCGCACGCCCCGAATCCCCGGAAACACTTCGCGCGCTCGACGGCGTCACCGACTGTCGCGACCTTACCGGCGGCTACGCGCTCCACACCCAGCGCCCGCCGCAAGCCATCGTCTCTCTCGTCAAACATCTCGAAGCCCAGGGCAACGAACTCATCAGCCTCAATATCGCCACTCCGTCTCTCGAAGATGTCTTCATCGAGCTCACCGGAAGGAGACTCCGCGATTGAAGCACTTCCTCACTCTCACCTCGATGCGCATTCGCCTCACGCTGCGCAACAAAATGTTTCTCTTCTTCAGCGTGATCATGCCCTTCGGCTTCTTCTTCCTTTACGCCGGAGTTTTCGCCAAAGGTGATCCGCACGTCATCCGATTCTTCCTCGGTCCCGTCGTCTCCCTCGCCGTCATGGGCAGCTTCTGGGGACTCAGCGCCGCCCTCGTCACATTCCGTGAGCAAGGCATCCTTCGTCGCTTCCACGTGACGCCAGTGACCGCCGCCGACATGCTCGCATCCAGCATCGTCGCCAACTACGTCCTCACGCTCCCCACGATCATCATCGAGTTGATCTTCGCGCGCGTTCTCTTCCACGTCACCGACTTTGGCAACCTTCTCTCTTTCTTCCTGCTCGTCACCGTCGGCGTCGTCGCCTTCGCCTCCATGGGACTCATCGTCGCCAGCGTCACCAACACCATGCAGGAGACGCAAGTCCTCAATCAGCTCATCTGGCTCCCGCTTATTTTTCTCTCCGGCGCCACGATGCCGCTGCCGTTTCTGCCTCATGTCGCACAAAAATTCGCGCTCTTCCTTCCTGCCACCTATTTAGTTTGGGGACTTCAAAGCGCCACATTTTTCAGCCAGCCGGTTTCGAGCGTCTGGATCGAAATCGTTTCTCTCGCATGCTGGGCCTTGCTCGCCTTCTTCGTCGCCGCTCAACTCTTCCGTTGGGAGCCGGAATCTAAAATCCCGCGCAACGCCAAACTCTGGGCCGCCGCCACCGCGATCCCCTTCGTCATTCTCGGCATCTGGGAAAATCACCAGGGCACCTTGCTCCTCCAATCCCAATCCGCCTACTACCAGGTGCAACACCCCGAAAATTACAACCAGTCCCCTACGCAAGACCAGTCCTCGCCACTCGGCGGCAAATCTCACCGCCCTTTCTAGAAACTACACCCCCGCCAATTTGGTTTTCATCTCGCCGCATCCACACACGCGTTTCGTTGACGCCTTCAAACCCGGTGCCGTATTCTAAATTCGAAGGGTTTTCATCTAAGGGAGCAAATCATGCCAGTCACGCCGACAGAACAAATTTGGCACAACGGAAAGTGGATCAAGTGGGACGACGCCACCCTTCACGTCCTTTCCCACGTCGTCAGCTATGGTTCCGCCGTCTTCGAAGGCATTCGCTGCTACGACACCAAGCAAGGCCCCGCAATCTTCCGCCTGCGTGAACACATGCAGCGACTGATCAACTCCGCAAAAATCTATCGCATGCAGCTTCCCTACTCTGTCGAGCAATTCGGCAACGTCGCCACTGAAGTCGTGCGCCGCAACAAGCTCAACGCCTGTTACGTCAAGCCCATCGTTCTGCGCGGCTACGGCGAAGTCGGCGTCAACCCGCTCAACGCACCGATCGAGTGCTACATGGCGTGCTGGTCGTGGGGCGCCTATCTCGGCCCCGAAGCTCTGACCAAGGGCGTCGACATCGGCGTCAGCTCCTGGACCCGCATCGCACCGAACACTCTACCCGCGATGTCCAAGGCCGCCGCGAACTACATGAACTCGCAACTCATCCGCATGGAAGCCACCTTCAACGGATTCACTGAAGGTATCGCGCTCGACTCCGGCGGTCACGTCAGCGAAGGCTCCGGAATGAACGTCTTTCTCGTCCACGACAACATTCTCTACACGCCGCCGCTGGCCACCAGCATCCTGCCCGGCATCACCCGCGACGCCATCGTCACCATCGCGCAAGACCTCGATATCGCCGTGAAAGAAACCGTGATCCCGCGCGAAATGCTCTACATCGCCGATGAAGTTTTCTTCGTCGGCACCGCCGTCGAAGTCACTCCGATCCGCAGCGTCGACCACATCCAGGTCGGCAAAGGCTCCGCCGGCCCCATCACCCGCCGCATCCAGGAAGAATTCTTCGCCATCACCAGTGGCGCCAAACAAGACCGCCACAAGTGGCTCACCTCAGTCAACGCCACCACACCAACGCCGTCCCCAGTCACCGCCATTCGCTAAAATTTCACCGCAATCGCGATCACGTGGGGGCGCAGCACGCTGCGCCCCAAGTCCGCGAGATCACCGCGTCTTGAGTCGGTAGCGCCGGCATCCTGCCGGCGTTTTTCCCCCACCTATGCAACCCGTCATCCCGACCGAAGCGAGCCCACCGTTTCTTCGCGTTCACTTGGCGTGAACGCGTGGGGTTGGCGCAGTGGAGGCCCCTGCGTGATTCTCATCCCCAGCCCACTGTGATGAATACCAAACACCTCCTCATCCTCAAANCCAATCGCNAAGGTGATATCTCCCTTTCGACTTTCAACTGTCGACTGTCAACTTTCTTCAAAAATTCTTTACTCCTTCGCCTACCCCAACTATCGTCCTATCGCCATCACGAAAGGCTTCCCTTACAATCTCGCCATGTACAATCTTCCCCAACGCCTCACCGCCGAATTCATAGGCACGTTCGCGCTGGTCTTCTTCGGCGCCGGCGCCATCTGCGCCGATCAATTCCTCCACGGCGCAGGCGGCCCCAATCTCTTCCTCATCGCGGCCGCGCAAGGCCTCACCTTTGCCGTCATGTACTCCGCGCTCGCCCACGTCTCGGGCGGCCATTTCAATCCCGCCATCACCATCGGATTCTGGGTCACCAAACGCTCCAGCACCGTCGAAGTCGCCCTTTACTGGATCGCCCAACTCGCCGGCGCCATTCTCGCCGCGCTCCTCCTGAAGGCCATCCTCCCCGAAGACGCCTGGCGCGCCGCCACCCTGGGCACTCCCGAGTTAGTCCGCGACTTCCCCCGCCTCTCCGCTATGATCCTCGAAGCCATAGCGACCTTCTTCCTCGTCATGGTCTTCTTCGCCACCACCGTGGACGAATCCTCCGTCGCTCGTCCTGTGGCCGGTTTCGCCGTCGGCCTGACCGCCATGCTCGGCACTGCCGTCATCTACCCCTTCACCGGGGCAGCCCTGAATCCGGCCCGAGCCTTCGGCCCCGCACTCGCCGCCACCCACTGGGCCAACGCCGGCGTCTTCTGGATCGGCCCCCTAGCCGGCGGCTTCCTCGCCGGCCTCCTCTACGACTCCCT
>JGI12635J15846_10004534_pt1 | contig 11973 bp, 18 predicted proteins | sample BlaSpr_A8_OM2_M2_FD_15846 | JGI IMG/M metagenome (IMG submission 15846) | reverse complement strand
GCGAGTCGTTATACTAGACCTTTGCAGGACTCTTCACGGCCAAACAGAATGGCTCGGAACATTTCCGAGCATTGAGTCCGCTAGAACGAAACTGAATGAGGTGTCATCCGCTACGCCCGGTCATTACGTCATCTTCGACCAAACGACGGGCGATGAGATTTTTGCTGAAAGCACGCTCAATGATTAGCCTCTTGCCCGTCACCATTCACAAACGTAAACGAACTGAGTTGGCAAAGAAGAAAGAATTGCTGATGGTGAGGTATCGAGAGAATCCCGTAGATGCTCGACTCGCGTTGGAAATCAAATCACTGAATGATGAGATTGCCACGCTTGAGGGCTTAAAGAACAAACGGAAATAAAATTTCTTCCGTCAAATCTTTCAGGTAACCGCCTTCACGATTTGCGTCACCTCTACAATCAATGCGACCGCACCGAACCTGATGTGGGCTTTGCGGCCTGCTACGCTATTAACAATCTGCGTGACCTTGGCGACGACAACCCGGCCATCATGGAGGCGAGCGACGACTGTCGAGCCGACTTGGATTTGCTTGCGCACTATCTTGTCGGCTGAACTTCGGTAATCTGCGCGGGATTGATCGACGCCGTTACGACGCCGTAGACAATTTGCACCTCGCGGCCAGCGGACTGATTCGTGATCGCCGTTATTTCCGCTTCGACAACTTTGCCGTTGTAGAGGCGGACCCTGATGCGGGAGCCTACGCTGTAGTTCGTATTGTTAGTATACTCGCTGCTATCTGCCTGAGATGAAGGTCGGCGGTCGAGAGTCTGGATTTGGTTTGTGAAGCCCAGCCGTTCTCCCGCCGACGAGCGTTGAACCGACATTTGAAAGCTGCGTCGCGATGAAAACCAAAGGAGACAAGAGTCGATCTGCCCGGAAACGAAAGCCTCGTAGGGCCGAAGGGTGTGCGATTCCGGGAAGCCGAAGGGACCTTCGATTCTTTTTGTCGCGTTGCTGCTTCCGCCCAAGTTGCGCCAGATCAAGCTCCGCCACATGGCCCTTTGGCTTCCCAAGACAGAGCAGCGGATCGCGGCGCGACGTGTATGTGTCTTAGGAGACAGCTTTTCAAGTCTCTTGTCTGGGAGCCTTAACCAAGCACGAATCCGAAATCGGCATCCGTGCTGTTGCGTGACAGGGGGTTTTCCCCACTGGCACGCCGCTCAGGTTAAGGAGTTAACGACATGCTTGGAATGATTGCAGCGGTTCTCATTGTTCTTTGGTTGCTGGGCTTTTTTGCTTTCCACGTTTCCACCGGCTTAATCCACATTCTGTTGATCGTTGGTATAATTATGCTCCTCCTACATTTCTTCAGAGGCAGACCAGCCGTAGCCTGAAAATAGAGCACAAAGCTAATCTGGCGGGATAGCTAATTCGCCGGATTTAGAGGGGTCCGCGAATTTGATAGANGCCAAAACGTGGACTCCTGTACCAATGGTATGTGGCAAAGCGAACCGGGTTGCTGATTTTTTGCATCGTCGGTAGCGTTTTTTTTTGCGGTTTTGCCTTTTATTTCAATTGGATATTGGGAGCCGTCTGGAGCGTGCTCGCGGTATTAGGATTTGTCGCTATTGAAAAAATGCTGATGCGTAGGGTCGATCCGGCTGCCCCAAGATAAGCCGGAGTCGAGACACTCATGATGTGTGGACTTGCCAACAATTGCACTGCGGCTAGGTCGTCCGAGCTAAACGTCGCCTCGGCCCTACCTTCAAGGCGTTCCGGTCTCCCAGTTGTGTCAGCTTGCTCTGTACCCGCTTTTCCAATTCTTCCAGTTTACTTCCGAGTTTGACGGTGTTCCTTGAGAGGATGGATTTGATCGTAGGCCAGTTCGACCATCGGCTTGTCTTCCTCATTCAGCACATCGTCACAAAGGCCGATATACTGAGCCGCTACGTCCCAGCATTTCACCGAGCAGAAGTAGGTTGTCAGCACAGTATTGTTGTCGAGGCATTGTTTTCTTTTCATTGTGAAGGGCGGGAGATCATGCCACCGCTTTAGGATCGGCACCCACTGCGTCTTCAGCTGTGACGGTAACCTCGACATGAGAACCCTTTTTTAGTTTCACTTCGTCGCCATGTTCGTTAGTCAGCGAATTTTCAATGCGGAGCTCTCGATACCCGTGGTCGCCTTCGATTGCAATTTGCGCCTTCTCTGGCTGGCTTGGACGCGAAGATGGAATCAGCTTGTCAACGGTACCAGGGATGACGGTCGTTGGCTGTTCAGCAATTCTCGCCGTGTCTGAATTGAGTTCCGCTATTTTTGCGGACCTGGACATACGCGGCTTCGCCATCTCCGCTCGGACGCCGACAAGTATCTTATTGCTGGTTTCTTTTTTATGTTTGTTATTGTTCATGGATTCATTTCTGAGATTCCGTGACGAATGGCTGCCCTTTAGATTCCAAATGCCCTCAATTGGGCAGCATTCGAAATGGAACCTGGTGGCCAGGGCAGCTTCCAAGCGTCAAACTGCAAAGGCCCGTTCGGACTACCGTGTGCAGTCACTCCACAAGGGACATGGCCGCCATGCGCTCCATCGATCAGAGCATGACTATAGCGATACCCCGGACGAGCGTCTGTCTGGTTGCGGACACTAGCGTCCGCGTTTTGGTTGTTAAGAAAGCGCAAGTCACTTCACCTTCGCCAGCACGCCGGTATCCGCAGCCTTGAAGCGCTTCGTCTGTTTCTTCAGTTGCGCGTCCACCTCGTCCGCGATGGTCACAACGTAGGGAAGCAGCTTAGAATTCCAGGTTCTTCAGGTTCTTGTGCAGCGTCGTAAAAATGCAAACTTGCAACAGGCGCGACTCCTCTGTCACTGCCTCTATGGATTTATTTGTGTCCTCCGTTGGCATTTATCGTTCGTCGATGGAGTATCGCGCTCATTTACCAACGTCTCGCTTAAAAGGCGCGGAAGTCTGTTCCAAAAGAATCATTCCGACTTCCATTAGAGTTCTGCGATGTCGTAAACATCAACCACCGCGCGCTCAAGAACACTCTGAACGGCGAACCGGTGAGGCGAAGGTGAGGGCGGCGAAAACAGCAGGATAGTTCCTGCCCAGTTGTAGCCTCGCTTAATGTACTTTAAATCTTATCAGGCGTCACTTTGGTAGCCGTGTGGATGCCCACAATATGAACAGACATCCAGACGCAGCCGTAGCTCAAGGTTTGGTTTCCTCGTCTTGGAGCGCCGCGAGCAACCACTTCTGCATGACAATGCGGCAATCAGGTTTCACATCGCGAAACGCAAGCCCCATTCCCAGTGTCGGATGGGCGTAGACAACGGTTGCTTTAGCCTCGAAGTATTCGTCAGACTTGAAAATCTTCACTAAGACCGACGTTTTGGGGGCAAATGGCGCAGGCGTGTCAACGTAGCACCCGTGCAGACTCAGTTCCTTAACGGCCGCTGTGATGCTTGCACTGGGCGAGCCTTCGGGCGCGATCTCGGCGGCGGCCACGAACGGAAACCTCAGGGTGCTGCGTTGTTGGTCCATCGTCCTGGCCGGTGGTTTCTCGGTCCACTGCGAAGTAAACCAAAACCGGAAACAACGCGTCAAGTCTCCCTCGATTCATCGATGACAATAATTCCTACGGCGAGATGGGTTGTGATGTACCCGGAATGCGCATGATCGCTTTATCCCCCTTCTGGGTTTGCTGTATTCTGTGCGCCGCCTCCGCATATACTTGGACGCCTTTGCCGATGAGCGACGCGAGCACCGAGTACCTCGACCAGTTGGCTCAACAATTAAGAATCGATAAGAACGCGGCATGTCGGCGTGCCATCGCACGAATCCTTGCCATGATTAAGAAACGCTGCGACGAGGGCGTATACCAAAGCCGCACCGCGGCCGAACTTGATTTCAGAAAATTGGTTGAGCGCCAGGGCACCTGTCAAAAACCAAAAAGTCCCTCGAACCCGTCCAAAAACTAGACAAAGGAAAATCTTAGGCCGTAGCTGGGAATCCAGAGCAGATCATCGAAGTTCTTCGCTAGGGTAGCTTGGGTCCCTCTTTTAAGCGGTTAATTTCAGCCTTGAGGATGCGGTTAATTTCCTTGGCGATTTTTCTCAGTTTTTTCGAATCGTCTTCCACTTCTGCGTGCTCGCTCAGTTCCTTGTAACGTTCCTTGGTCCGAATCTTCATACCGACGACCTCGGCTTGATGCTCCCTGTGTTTATACACCAAAGAGATCGCCAGCCTTGCCTGTATCTGTTCTCGGTGCGTTGGCGTACAATCCAGACCGTCCCCTCCTGAAAGAATGTTTTATGTTCAGTTCAGTGAGGTATCCATGGCAAACGTCCTACGTATTGGCAGTCCTAGAGACAGAGTGAAACCCCACAGGAAAAGCAGGTTCGATGCACAGGTCTTTCTCCAATCGGTGGGAGCATCGAGAAGGGTTGAGGAGTTCCGTAAGAAGCAGGCGATTTTCTCCCAGGGCGAGCCTGCGGACAGCATCCTGTACATCCGGAAGGGCAGCGTGAAGTTCACGGTAGTCAACGAGGACGGCAAGGAAGCCGTCGTGGCGATTTTTGGCCCGGGGGACTTTTTTGGAGAAGGCGGGATGGCGGGCCAGAAGCTTCGCATGGGAACGGCGACCGCTATCGCTCCGACCACAGTACTTGTCATCGGAAAAGACGAAATGACGCGCGTGCTCCACGCGGAACACGACCTATCCGACCGTTTCATCCATCACATGCTGGCGCGGAACATCCGGGTTGAGGCGGACCTGATCGATCAACTCTTCAACTCGACGGAGAAGAGATTGGCTCGCACACTGCTATTGCTTGCTCGCTATGGCAACGGAGACCAGCCCGAGCGAGTGCTTCAGAAGGTATCTCAAGAGATGCTGGCAGAAATGATCGGCACAACGCGCTCGCGCGTGAACATGTTCATGAACAAGTTCAGGAAGCTAGGCTTCATCGAGTACAACGGCGAGATCAAGATAAACAAGTCTCTTCTTACCGTCGTCCTGCACGAGTAGGAATTCCCGCTTTATTTTCGGGGTCACGGTACCCCTTGGAAAAGAGCTTCCTTCGAGCGCATTTTGGAATTAGGAGACGAAAGCGCATCGGACGAGAGAGAGGATATAAGCCGTGCCATCGATGTCGTACTGGACCAGTAAAACATCTAGAGCGTGGTTGATTTATGTGTCATACAGCACACAGGGGTCCAATAAAGCCTGAGGACGAGTAAGCCTAAACTCCCGCTGAGCGTTGTCCCGCACAAGTGACCGTCGACTTTCGCATGACCGAAATCAACCAATGAGACTTGAAAGTGTGTCGATGCGTACAGATATCCCCTTCTCGTTTTTCTTAACATGGTGTCTCCGCGGGAAGTAACGCGACCGTTCTGCGGAGGAGTCAACCAGCTCCTCACGGGTCGCGGAGCGCGAGGTGTTCGGAGCACGCTTTGTGGCGCCGTCGCAGGCGAAGGGTGTTACGAAGACCGGAATTCAAATTGATTAAGAGGAGCCATCCAGATGAAGCCAAGTACTGAGAATGAGATCGCAGGCAAGGTTCACGAAGTGAAGGGCAACATTAAGGAAAAGGTGGGCCAACTGACAAATGATCCTGACTTGGAAGGCGAAGGTATTGGCGAAAAGATAGCCGGGAAGGTCCAAAAGAAAATCGGCCAGGTAGAAAAAGCCATCGAAAAACCATGAGGCCGGTACTGTTACAAACAACAGAACCGCAACGACTCTTCGATTCGCGTCAACGGAATGGAAGAACATTGGAGGCAGGTCATGAACCTATCAGCGGCAAGTACGACACAAGTGGCCATAATCATCGCTGTCGCCGTTTTGGTAGCCGCAGGTATCGGCATTTGGCTTTTTACTCGTAAACGCCGAACGGAAAGGCTGCGCATTCGTTTCGGACCTGAATATGCCCGCGCCGTCCGCGAAAGCGGGGGCCGACGCCAAGCGGAAGCCGGGCTCCAAGAGCGAGAAAAACGTGTCAAAAGCTTCGCAATCCGGCCGCTTGCGCTAAGCGACCGGGAACTCTATATGGCAAACTGGCATGAGGTTCAGGCAAAGTTCGTTGACGATCCCAAGAGTTCGGTAACCCAAGCCGACCAACTTTTCGGCGACGTGATGTCCTCCCGCGGTTATTCAGCAAGTAGTTTTGAACAGCGCCTGGCAGACATCTCCGTTGACCATCCACAGGCTGTGGAAAATTACCGGGCCGGTCATGAAATCGCGGTGCGCGATGGCCAAACCACCACGGAAGACTTGCGCCAGGCAATGATCCATTACCGGACGCTTTTTGATGAGCTAGTCGGTGAGCCAGAGATGGCTCGCGCGAAGACCGCATCATAAACCTCAGTTCTGAAACGAAGAGGCGTGTTTTCATCCGGAGTGCCAGTCACAATTGGGAGGAATCCAGTGAACGAAACAATTAAAGTAAAAGAAGAAGATACGGATGTAGGCTTGACGATTGCGACTTTGCCCGGAGTCGGCGCGCGACCAGAGGTGCAAGCTGTCTCCGCTTCAGGCTTCGGCGTTGGCGGCGCTTCATGCGCCGGAACCGCAACCGCTCCGGCTATGGACGAGCAGGCGGCGCCGCTCTTTTCGCTCGAAGAAGCGAAGGATTTTCGCGCCCGGTGGGATGCGATCCAGGTGAGTTTCGTTGACGAGCCTCGGCGCGCGGTGGAGAAGGCAGATAGTCTTGTCGCGGTGGCGATGAAGCGCCTGGCTGAAATGTTCGCGACTGAAAGAGAGAAACTCGAGGGCCAATGGGATCGCGGCGATAATGTCTCGACCGAAGATCTCCGTCTTGCGCTGCGCCGCTATAGGTCGTTTTTCGCCCGCCTTCTCTCCGTATAACGAGGTTTAACCGCAAGACCTCAAATGTGTCCACTGTGCATGGCAACTCTGGCATGGATGGTCGCTAGCGCGGTCTCGACAGGCGGGGCGGCCGCGCTTGCGCTAAAGAAGAATTTATTTAACCGCATTGTTCCGGTCGAGCTCATCGCGGCGGTTCCCGGTTGCGACGATAGCCACCCCCGCAAGCAGCGAAATCAGGCCGACTATTCCAATTAGGGGATTGACCGCATGATGCGCCGTCTGCGCAACCGCTGTCGGGCCGCTGATGACGTTCGTTGGCATCAATGTAATACACCGTTTGAATGGCAAGCAAGACGATCCCGAGAATCGCTAGGGCCATGCCATGAATCTTTCCGAATTGCTTGGGAAGCCTCCGTTTCTCAACTGATTAGGTGCCCCGCAACCATCTTCGGACTTTGCTGCCGAGAGCCCAACTCCCGAACCATCGGAGTTTGTTCGCACACATTTCCGTGTAGCAAAGTGGCTAGAGCCTTCAGGTGACCGGAAAAGCTGCGCTTGCGACCGGGACACACTTGTCCGTGGCTATGGGTTCTCTTGCGGTGTGCCAACCTGCCGGTCTGGCAACACCTAAGGAATTGTTCCAGGACTCCACACCTACGGTTTGTGCGGTAAACAGGCACCGAAAGTAAACGGTGCCGAATTGCTGGACGCACCTCGTACCGGCAGTGTTCCAAAGCGAACTGTTTCAAGACCGATGTTATCGCACAATATCTCTATGAGAATGGTGGAACTCACGCCCAGCGAGCTGTGCTCCGTCCGCTGTCCAACTTGTGGTGTTGCCGCTGGAAAGCGTTGCCATCTGCATTCAGGTTCCACATGCATCGAACCGCACTTGGACCGAAAGCTCTGCGCCATTGAGGCTCTCGAACGAGAAAGAATTCTGGAAGTTAACCTACGCGCAAGTAAGTATCACCGAGCGAAACTCCATTAACTGGCAGCTTACTGGACAGAGAAAATCCATTTCACGAAGCGATCATTTGCCAGTAAACGTCTTGCACAGCCTGCGGGAACGCCGGATACAACCTCCCCCTCGTTAATGAGCGTTGCGGAAAAACGATCGGCGGGGAAGGATGCAAAGGCACCAACTCATGCGCGAATAACTGTGGCGACCGGCAAGAGTGCTCGTCATGTCAAGCAATTGGAGTTGAGCGCAACGCTCAATGCTCATAATGTAGGGGCGTAGGCTGGCAGTTTGCGAACGGGACCCAACGACTGGTCACGATTTGGAGGGCAGCTTCAGATGTTTAGCGCACACATGCGCGCTGAACTGTTCGTCGCGCTGCCGCTCATAGTTCCGCTGCATTTCCTCAAGCGTGTCGCCGACAACCTGTCCTGAAGATTAAAACTCCCACGCACACGCAGAGCACGCCCAGCCCTGAAAACGCTCTTTTTCAACCCAGATCAACTCTCGGGCCATGATGGCCGGATTCTACACTCACATGGATGCGTTGGCCGGACTTTTGATCGAAGATGAAGTAGCTGCCGCGCGAGGATAGAGCGAGCTTTTTGATACGAACCTTGGCAGTTTCCATGTTCGCCACAGCTTCGCACCAGCGAAGGTCGCCCGATTCTATTCTGAAAATGTCAAGAGAAGGAACCATACCGTCCACCTCCCTATCTGGGACGCCTCTTTCTACCAAATAAGCGTTTTCCAATTCTGTCACGTTTGAGACAGTCGTTTCCGCGTCAACTCTTACGTAAGCCAAACGAACTGATTACAGGTACTGTTCCCTTCGGCACACTCGTTGCGGCGAACTTCTTGGTAAGGTGAGGGTGTCGTGACGCGACCCCGAAGGACAGCGTTTCCGCCTGAAAATCGAGGGCTGCGAGCGCGTGGGAAGGTTTTGGCATGGCAAGTACACCCTGGAGCATCGCGGTTCGGTCCTTAGGATCGCTATGCGTATCTCTCGTTTTCATAGGCGAACCATCGACGCATGCACAGCAGGACACCGGTACAACCCATGTTCCTCTCACGGTGGAACAAGTCGTCAAGAACGTGGAACAGAGTAACCGAGGGCGGTCTCGCGCACTGCACCGCGTAGAAGGAATGCGCGTGTATCGGCTGAAGTATCATGGTCCCTTGGGTGACCACGATGCGGAGATGGTAGTGAAAGTCGCATACCAAGCGCCTGCGAAAAAACAATTTACGGTGATTTCACAGAGCGGCTCCAAATTCATCAATGACCGCATTTTCAAGAAATTATTGGAAGGCGAGCAAGAAGCGTTCCGATTGGAGAATCAAGAAGCCACCGCTCTGAACACTGATAATTACGCTTTCGAACTAAAGGGATATGAAGAGACCTCTGAGGGGGCGAGATACATTCTTTCCGTACTTCCCAGGTCCAAGAATAAGTTCCTTTACCGTGGAAAAGTTTGGGTCGACGCAGTGGACTTTGCGATTGTTCGAATAGTTGCAGAGCCCGCGAAAAGCCCTTCCTTCTGGATCAAAAAGAGCATGATCGAGCAAACGTATGTGAAGGTGGATAGTTTCTGGCTTCCTGCCGGCAGTCGCACTGAAACCGTAGTCCGGCTTAGCGGGCTCGCAGTCCTCTCTATTGAGTACAGGGACTACAAAATTGTAGAAGCAGACCCCCTAATGGCGTTGGACTCCACGGTGGCGGCCAAACCCGCGCTGGACCAATTGGACGCGCCAGATAAACCGTGACCGTGCTTAAACAATGTCGCTGTGATTTTCCTTGAATCAGCTCGCGGAACAACTGAAGATCGCCACGTCCTGTGCTTTCAACTTTGACGCGAACGCATCACCAACACTTATCCTACGCCTTGCGGTTTGAGAAAGAGTAAGCAGGATTGGTACAGTTCTCCTGCATTTTTGCGATGAAGAGGCCGTAGACGAAATTGCCGGACTCGAAGCCGGCACGCATGGCATGGAATGCTTTCAGGTAGGTGACGAATCCGGCGCCAAGTTTTACGGCTAGGGACCAGAACGTTTTGTCCTTGATGATGTCCAGACCAAGGTCCCAGCTTTTCGCGCAATTGAGCGTGAGCTCCTGGCGATGGACCACGTGCAGGCCACTAGAAACGAGGAAGTTGCTGTAATCATCCATTCCGCGGAGTTCGACCATCATGCCCCTCTCAATTGGCTCGATGAATTCCTTTTTGTCGGCGGGCGAAAGATTTTCCTTCTGAAACCAGTCCGTGAGGGCAAAGCAGCCGCCGGGCTTCAGAAACTTCACCGCCGATGCGAAGAACTTTTGCGGATTATGATAGTGAGAAATAGATTCGACCGACCAAAGCAGATCAAACGGCTGCGCAAACTGCATGTCCTCCGCGTCCATCAGCAAAAAGCTGGCGTCCAGGTTGGTCTTGGCCGACGCTTCCTTAGCCATTTGCACCTGCACGGGAGAAATGGTGATGCCTGTGACCCTGGCGCCGTACTTTTTTGTGAGATAGAGACTGCTACCGCCAAAGCCGCAGCCGATGTCCAGAATGCGCGAGCCGGTTTTTATGTTTGCGAGTTGCGCAAGATGCTCGATGAGCTGGATCTGCGCTGTTTCTTTCGATTCATCGCCACGGACCCAGTAGCCATGGTGTAGATGCTCGCCCCACAGGGAGTAGTAGTAAGGGCTAGCGACGTCGTAGTGTTCAATGATTTTGTGCTTCTCGTTGACGCGAGGGATGGCCACCGAGGTTTGCGCGAGGGCTTCTGGATTTGGATTCTTAGACAGAAGCCCTATTCTACCTCGACTGTGGGCGTCGTCCAGTCCCGGATATTCGGCGCACTAGGACTTCACCAGCACGATTCCCGCGTTTTTTACAAGCGGAACCGTTCGGCGGTTCGAACTGCTAGGAATGCGAATGACCAATTTAACCGGCAACGACTCTGCCAATCCCACTCAACTCAACATCGCTGCAATCGCCAAGCTGGAGCACGAAGCGCTGCTGCGCCGCACTGTTACTGAACGAACGAGCGATGGAATGACAAAATTCATCGGTTGCACTGCATTCCTGCTCTTACAAGTCCTTCTTGTACTCGCGTGGAGCGCGATCAATCGTGGCCTGATTCCCGGCGTGAAAGCCTTCTATCCATTTCCTTTCGGAATTTTGGCGCTGTCATCTCCCCGGAAAGCGTTGTGCTGACAATCTTTGTTCTCATCAGTCAAAATCGGATGGCACGTCAAGCGGAGAAACGCTCTCATCTCGACCCGAGATCCTGCGCTCGCTAAAGTTCGATGACGGAAGGATCAACTCTTAATTCTAAATGAGTTAGCCGAAAGCGAGAGGGAAGGAAAATCACGGCGGGGGCCGATCCGCACAGGGCAGGATTGAATTTCTTATACGCGGAGGAGAAAACTATGCGTTCATTTATTGGTACTAGAACATGATGGTTTGCAGGGGCCATCCTTCGAAACCCAGGGTGAACGGGGTGAAGCGTGGAGGCCGGGCGGGCGGGCCCCGCCCCTACAGGGGAGGCCTCGCGGGTGCTCGTAGCCCGCACCCTAGGAGCCGGCAAGTTGCGGTGAGGTACGGCGTTCGAACTCGATGAGTCTTGGGAATTGTGCGCGGCATCTGATAGCGTGACTTTGTGAGGGAACATTTATGCCTGTGATTCGTGTTTGCGGTTCCTGTGGACAGAAGAACCGGGTGCCGGGCCGGTGCCTGGCCAGTGCCGGGCGTTGCGGAGCTTGCAAGGTTGCCTTGCCGCCCGTGGCCGAACCTTTGGCGGTGGACGAGAGCTTATTCGATGAGATCGTTCAGAGCGCGCCGGTTCCGGTGCTTGTGGACTTCTGGGCGGACTGGTGCGGGCCTTGCCGGATGGCGGCGCCGGAAGTGGCACGGACGGCCGCGGAAATGGCTGGGAAAGCCGTGGTGCTGAAGGTGGATACAGAGGCGAATCCAGGACTTGCTGGACGATTTCAGATTCGGGGGATACCTAACTTTGTGGTGTTGTCTGGCGGGCGGGTGGTGATGCAGCAGGCTGGAGTTGTGGGACACGAACAGATGGAATCGTGGTTGAGAGAGGAAGTAAGGAAGTGAGGAAAAAAGAAAGAAAGATTGGTCACGGAGGCACAGAGTTGGGAAACAGAGAAAGAGTCGGACGAAGAAAAAGTTCTTACCACAGAGAGTGCAGCGAGCACGGAGGTTGGGCGAGGGGTGGG
>JGI12635J15846_10004531_pt1 | contig 11984 bp, 12 predicted proteins | sample BlaSpr_A8_OM2_M2_FD_15846 | JGI IMG/M metagenome (IMG submission 15846) | reverse complement strand
TCGCAAGTGGAGCGGCTCGCCGTCCCCTCACCGAACGGCACGGCCGTACCACTCGCGGCCCTGGGGACGTTCAGCTACGGGCTCGAATACGGCGTCGTGTGGGAGCGGGATCGCCAGCCGACCATCACCGTGCAGTCCGACGTACAGCATGCAGCCCAGGGGATCGATGTGACTCAGCGCATCGACCAGGCGCTCAAGAAGCTGCGATCGCAGTTGCCGACGGGATATCGGGTCGAGATCGGCGGTGCAGTGGAGGAAAGCGGCAAGGCGCAGGTGTCGATCAATGCGCAGATTCCGATTCTGGTGATCGCGGTGTTGGTGTTTCTCATGATTCAGCTGCAGAGCTTCAGCCGCACGTTGATGGTGGTTCTGACTGCACCGCTGGGGCTCATCGGGGTGGTCGGGGCGCTCCTCGTGTTCCACATGCCTTTCGGATTCGTCGCGATGCTGGGCACGATCGCGATGTTCGGCATCATCATGCGAAACTCGGTGATCCTGGTGGATCAGATCGACCAGGACATCCGCGTTGGGCATAGCCCGTTCGATGCGGTGATCGGCGCGACAGTACGCCGTTTTCGTCCCATCACGCTCACCGCGGCGGCGGCGGTGCTTGCGCTCATACCGCTGCTGCGCAGTAATTTCTTCGGGCCGATGGCGACTGCGTTGATGGGCGGAATCACGGTGGCCACGGTATTGACCGTGTTCTACCTGCCGGCGCTGTACGCGTTGTGGTTCGGCGTCCGGCGGGATGAAGCACCGCGGGATGAGACCGCGCCGGAGCAGACCGCGCCGGGCGGCATGCCGCGGGAGGCGGGAGTATGAGTATCAAAGTGATGAGCGTGGCCGCGATGAGCGTGGCGCTCGCGGGTTGCGGGGCGTTCGGACCTCCGCGGGATCCGCCGCGCGTGGCGTCGCCCGTACAGTACTCGGTCGCCGCGCAATCGCTGACGCTGCCCGACGCGGACGGGGTCGCGCAGCGATTGTCGCTGCACGCGCCGCCGCTGCCGCGATGGTGGACGGAGTTTCAATCGCAGGCGCTGAACGCGCTGGTGGAGGAGGCGCTCGCTCGGAGTCCTTCGCTCGCCGCGGCGCAAGGGACCTTGCGCGCCGCGCGCGAGCAGCTCAAATCGCAAATCGGGCAGTCGCTCTACCCGAGTGTGGACGTGGGAGTGAGCCCGAATCGTGAGCGGGCGCTCGGCATTCCGATCTTGCCGCAGGAGACCTTCATCGAGAACATCTTCGTGGCGCAGGTGCAGGCGTCCTATACCTTTGATTTCTTCGGCGCGTCGGTGCTCGCGGACCGTGCGCTCGCCCGGCAGGTTCAAGAGCAGGCACTGCAGTTCGAATCGACGCGGCGGGCGCTTGCGACCAATGTGGTGGTGGCGACGATCAATGCGGCGTCATTGCAAGAGCAGGTGGATGCGGTCACCCGGCTGGCCGCGGCGAGCTCGGGCCAAGCGCGGCAAACGGCGGCGCGCCACGCGCTCGGCAGCGCGTCACGCGATGATGTGTTGAGCGCGGAGGAGGACGCTGCCAATGCCGCCGCGACGCTGCCGGCGCTGCGCGCGCAACTGCTCGCGGTTCGCCATGCACAGGCGGTGCTGTTGGGGCGCTCGCCGGATCAGGCGCCGGCGCCGCTCGCGTTGAGTTCGTTGCAGGTGCCGGAGTCGATCCCGGTGTCGGTTCCGTCGGAGCTGTTGCACCAACGGCCGGACATCCTTGCCGCCGAGGCGGCGGTTCGCGCGACGGCAGATGAGGCGGGGGCGGCCACGGCCTCGATGTTTCCGTCCTTGACGCTGTCGGCATCGTACGGTCGCGGCGGTTTCGATTGGTCGACGTTTACCTCGCCGGCGGGGGTGATTTGGGGTGTCGGGGCGACGCTCACTCAGCCGTTGTTTCACGGCGGCGCGCTGATGGCACGCCGGCGGCAATATCAGGCGACCTATGAGGCGGCGGTTTCGCAGTACAAGCAGACCGTGCTTGCGGCCTTTCAGAATGTGGCCGATACGCTGGCGTCGCTCGAGGAGGACGGGCATACGCTGGCCGAGACGCGCCGGGCGGCGGATGCATCTCAGGCCCTGCAGCGCGACGCGGAATCCAAGAATCGACTGGGCGCGATGCCGCTCTTTGCGGTGCTCGCGGCGCGCGAGCAGGTGCAAAACGCGAACGTCCAGTATGTAAGGGCACGGGCGGCGCGGCTTGCCGATAGCGCGGCGCTGTTCGACGCGATGGGGCGGCCGGAGGGGAGCGTCGGCTTTACAGCAAAGCTAAAACAATGACATGCGCGTTTCTCGCGCACGATGAAATTTAAGTGCCTTTGCGAGGCTTCTTGGATACAGGCACTCTGCGAGTAGATCTGGCGGTACTGCGACTTACCCGCTTTCTTATTTCCTCTAGATATTCGCCCGCAACCTCGTTTAGTTTTCGTTCCACGTCGCGATAACGCTCTATCAGAAGAGACCCGAACGGCGTGACTTCAGCCCCTCCACCCCCGCGGCCGCCTACACTATTTACGGTCGCCGGCGTGTCGAAGGACTTGTTCAAGCTATCGAGTAAGAGCCAAGCTCGCCTATAGCTAATGCCCATTCGACGGGCAGCCTCGGACATTGACCGATACGTCCTGATACCTTCAAGCAAGGCAATTTTACCGGGACCCAGATTTGAATTCTCCGCGAAATCTATGCGGAATCGGATCANTGGTGCTTTCTTCATGGTTTCTCCATGGCTCGGGTCTCATCAATGGGTCGTTATACCAACAATGTAGAGCGGTTGTTATACTTCGAATACATGGCCCGACCGCACGCGTCCTAGATCCGGTTTCCGTAAAGGTGAAATCACCGAACCGTTTCAATCGGATGGAGTGGGCCGGCGCCTTCGGCGATCTTGGCACGCTCATACCCTTTGCAGTGGCCTATATCGCCGTTGTGCGAATGGAGCCGTTCGGGGTGCTCTTTTCATTCGGCGTCTCGATGCTCGTAAGTGGTCTTTACTATAAGACCCCATTTCCAGTTCAACCCATGAAGGCCATTGGCGCTGTCGCCGCTACGCAAGCCGCTCAGACAGCCACCATCAGCCAAAGTACGGTCTATGGCGCGAGCCTGGTGACCGGGCTCATTTGGTTGCTGTTGGGCCTCAGCGGTGCCGCGCGCCGCGTCGGGCGATGGGCACCGCGACCCGTCGTCGTAGGTATTATTTTGGGGCTCGGCTTGGGCTTTATGCTCGAGGGAATCAAGATGATGAGCAGCGGCTGGCTGATTGCTACCATTGGCCTGAGCGGCACGGTATTGCTTCTGAAAAACAAAGTCGTGCCCGTGATGTTTCTTTTGCTGCTTTTCGGCGTGGCATACGGCATCGTGCAAAATCCTGATCTTTTGAAGTCTCTCGCGGGTCTGAAGATACAATTTCGCTTGCCGACAATTGCGCTATTCCGCATCACGTGGAAGGACATTGCTATCGGCGGTGCACTCTTGGCTTTTCCGCAACTACCCTTGACGCTGGGCAATGCGGTGATTGCAATAAAGGAGGAGAACAACCGACTCTTTCCAGACCACCCAGTTACGGAAAATGAGGTGGCGACCTCCACCGGCGTGATGAATTTGCTGAGCGCCGCATATGGCGGCGTGCCCATGTGTCACGGTGCGGGCGGTATGGCGGGGCATGTAGCCTTCGGCGCGAAGACGGGTGGAGCGCCGATCATTCTAGGGGTTATCCTTTTGCTGGCGGCCTTTTTTCTGAGTGGGTCCATTGGCATCATTCTGGAGCTATTTCCACGCGCGGTTCTGGGTGTGATCTTGTTCCTCACGGGCGCTCAATTGGCTCTTGGGTCCTGCGACTTCAGCAAGAACAAGGAGGAGCGATTTATCACGCTCGTCACGGCCGCTTTTTCGATGTGGAACGTCGGCCTCGCCTTCGTCGCCGGAGTAATTTTGGCGTATTTGAAAGAGCGAAACCGCCTTCGCCTGTAAGCCGGACGCCGGTGCGATACCGCTGCGCAGCTGGCGCGGAAGCAAAGCGCACCGTTTCGCGGGTAAAATACCGCAGAGAGCAGCCTTCCATACTTCGTTCCAGCACTTCCGGAGATCAGCTTCATGAACGATTCGTCCTCCTATGTACCGCCGGCCGTCTGGACATGGGATAAGAAAAACGGCGGCCAATTCGCGAACATCAATCGGCCCATGGCGGGCGCCACGCATGAGAAAGAGCTGCCGATCGGCCGTCATCCCTTGCAGCTTTACTCGCTGGCCACACCGAACGGGATGAAGGTGACCGTGATGCTGGAAGAGTTGCTCGCGCTCGGTCATCGCGGTGCGGAGTACGATGCGTGGCTGATCCGGATTTCGGAAGGCGAACAATTCGGCAGCGGCTTCGTCGCCGTGAACCCCAACTCCAAAATACCGGCGCTGATGGATCGCAGCCAACCAACGCCGATCCGGGTGTTCGAGTCGGGGGCGATTTTGCTGTATCTCGCCGAGAAGTTCGGCGCATTTCTTCCTCGCGAGCTGGCGAGCCGCGCGGAATGCTTATCCTGGCTGTTCTGGCAAATGGGCAGCGCGCCTTTTCTGGGCGGTGGATTTGGCCATTTCTACGCCTATGCGCCGACCAAGATCGAGTATGCGATCGATCGATTTGCGATGGAGGTGAAGCGGCAGCTGGATGTTCTTGATCGTCGGTTGGCCGAGGCCGCGTATCTCGCCGGCGCCGATTACAGCATCGCGGACATGGCGGTTTGGCCATGGTATGGGGGGCTCGTCCAGGGGCGGCTTTATGGCGCGGCTGAGTTTCTGCAGGTGCAGGAGTACGCGAATGTTCGGCGTTGGGCGGATACCATTGCGGAGCGGCCTGCGGTGCAGCGGGGGCGCAAGGTCAACAGCATTCGGGGAGAGCCCGCAGAGCAGTTGCACGAACGGCACGAGGGGAGCGATTTCGAGACCAAGACGCAGGACAAGATCGGGGTGAGCAAGACAGCCACCTGATCGAGGCCGCGCCGAGGGCGCGGCCTTCTCCCAAGCTTTTGATTTTATTTGACTTCTAGTGGCGCACGTTTCCGCGGAAACGTCTGTAGTGGCGCGTCCGATTGGCTTCTACGCGCGGCGTTGATGGGCTTTGCCAGCAGATAGCGATCGCCCAACCAGGCTACTGCTCGGGCAACGGCCGGGCTGTAGTTCGCTACGGGCAGCGATTGGTCGGGCAGCGATTGGGAGATGTCTGTGCGATTGGTCATGTGAGGACTCCTCCGAAAAAACTCAGCGCACCGCGAAACGGCCGATGAAGTCATCATCGGCGGGACATTGGACGTTGTGACTCGACGCCTCGCCGGCGCGATTTTGGTCATTGCTGATCGCGGGTTGCGTCGCGGGTTGTGTGGTGATCCAGAGCCGGCCGGCGCGCGCACACTCGTAGCCGTAGTCGAACAACGGGCGCATGGTCGAGGCGCGAAAGTCGAACGGTGCCAGGTTTGGATAAGCCACCGGGATCGCGGAGTATTCAAAGCCTCCTCCGCTCAGCTGTGTGGTGGTCGCAGTCAATTCGAGGGTAGTTCTCACCATGTGAGTAAGGCCGGTCGAAATGCTGCGGGATACGATCGATCGGAACCGGAGCCGCACCGATAGCGGCTCCTCGCTCAGGCGCCCATCGACGATCACGTATACAGCGGTCGGCGACGTTGAATGGCTTTGGTCTGCCGGCGGGTGGGCGAAAGCGGAGGGCACGAGGAAGGGCACCGTTGCCGTGCCATCGACGTGCGCCTCCTCGTAAGTCGTTCCGTGCTCCTGCACGCGGATGATCACGGGCGGAAAGATGCCGGGTACGCTGGCGGATGCGACCAGAACGTCTCGGAACAGCTCCTTGGCGCGAACACCTCCGTGCATGGCGATCGACCCGAGATCCCAGATGACGGTCTCGCCGGTGTCGACATTCGTGGTCGCGGCGAGCAGCAGGCGGCCGGAAGCCGCTTCGCGCGCAATCGCTTGCATCAGTGGATCGGTGAGGTAATGGTCGACCAGATCCTCGAGAGGCGAGCCGCGATAGGCACTCGAGCCGAAGATCACGCCGAGGCCGAGCGGCTGAAGCAGGTGCTCGGCCCGTCCGCCCGTGTAGGCGTCGGTGAGTTGCTCATCCCACTCGGCACCGAGGAAGGCGTAGGGAGCAATCAAGGCGCCGGCGCTCACGCCGGTGACGACGGAGAACCGGGGTCGCATCCCCGAGCGCGCGAGGCCCACCAGCGCGCCTGCGCCGAACGCGCCATCGGCGCCGCCGCCCGAGAGCGCAAGAATGGTAAAAGGTTCTGCCGGGTGTAGCTCCCGCGCGCGTTGTGCAACGCTCGCGACGGGGAGTTCCGAGAATTGCTGATCGGCGCCGAGGGTCCGTATGGTCTCCGGCGATGCGTCCGCTGCCTGCCCCCGCATGGGTGGGGCTTTGAGCATCACTGGCGCGCAGCCGCCGAGCGTGAGCAGGCTGGTCAAGCACGTCAGGAGTGCGGTCAGCCTGATCAGTTCGGTGGCGCGCATGAGGCTATCTCGAAGTGAGCCTGCTCAGCGGCCAGTGGCGGTAGATCCAGCCGGTGAGCGCGATGAGGTAGCCGCCGGGCAGCGTCAAGAGCGCCATGGACGGTCCGAGTTCCTGCAGAGCGAGGCGCCCGCGCTGCAGCAGAAAGTTCAAATTATTCATTAGCCTAGCCTTTACTCTTTTCCCTGACATCGCTGCCGCAGCCGTCTATGCCTAGGCAAGCATCCACTCAAAAAAAGGTCACACGTTTTGGAGCATCCGACCCAAAAACCCCTCTAGCTGCCGCGCCTCCGCGGGGCTGAACCCCCGCATGAAACGATTCAGAACCCGCACCGAGCATTCGCGCAGCTTTGGCAGCGCCGCAAGACCCGCTTCGGTCAATTCCAACTTCACCAATCTGCGGTCTTCCGGACACCGGCGACGGTTGATCAACCCCTTCGCCTCGAGCCGGTCGATCATGCGGGTCATCGCGCCGGCATCATAAGAAAGGTCCTTGCATAGCTCGGTCGCGCAGCCCACATCGCCCTTCGCCAGGACGCTAATGATCTTGTATTGCGCCGCGCTAATCTCGAGCGACGCCAGATCGGGATCTCGCGCAATGGCCTCGTCCAGTGCGTTCATGTGGGCGGCACGGACCCGGTACATCAGCTGCCCGACGCAATTGCCGGGCTGATAAGTGGCGAGGTCGTAAATCTGGGGGTCGGAACTCACGGGCTTTCACCTCGGACGAGATATTAGCTGCCTTAGCAGTCATTGTCAAGGCAGGGTTATACTATGCAGCGGAACGACGCCCGCGTTTGCGGGGCGTCACCCTACGGCGCCCCCCCGCAAACCCAAGTCAGGAATCGCTACATTGGTTCAAGAATCGAAATCAGGTCGAGCGCTCGTCATCGCGTCGGTGATGGGTTCCATGTTCATGATCGCCATCGAGGCGACGATCGTCTCCACGGCCATGCCGCAGATCGTCGCGCAGCTCGGAGGTTTGCATCTGTACAGCTGGATCTTCTCGTCATTTCTGCTGACCCAGACCGCGATGACGGTGGTGTTCGGCAAGTTGGCCGATGTCTACGGCCGTAAGCCGATGATGCTCGTGGGTATCGCCATCTTTCTGATCGGATCGATTCTCGCCGGCTTTGCCGGATCGATGATGACGATGGTCCTCTTTCGGCTCATTCAGGGCGTCGGAGCGGGCGCGATTCAGCCGGTCGCCATGACGATCGTGGCCGATCTCTACCCGGCACGCGAGCGCGGCAAGATCCAAGGTTATCTCGCGAGCGTCTGGGCGATCTCGGCGGTACTCGGACCGATCGCGGGAGGTTTGATCATCCGCGACTGGTCCTGGCCGTGGATTTTCTGGATCAACGTCCCCATCGGCATCATCGCCGCGGCTGGCTTCAGCGTCTTTTTGAAAGAGCACGCGAAGCATGAGCGCCGCTCGATCGACATCCTGGGCGCGCTTTTATTTACCATCACCGTCGCATCGCTGCTGATCGCTTTGACAGAAGCCGGCCGCTCCGATGGCACGCTGGGCGTGGCGGCGGGGACGCTGTTCTGCGTGTCCTCGATCCTCTTCGTCGCCCAGGAGCGCCGCGCCGCCGATCCGATGATTTCGTTTGCTCTGTGGGGCCGTCGCCCGATTGCCGCCGCGAACGGTGCCGGCGCGCTCGCGAGCATGGCGCTCATCGGCTTGACGACGTTCTTGCCGATGTATGTGCAGGGTGTGTTGCACCGTTCGCCGGTGGTCGCCGGCCTTGCTCTGACGATGATGTTGCTGGGATGGCCGGTCGGCGCGACCTGTGCGGCGCGCAGCTTTCATCGGTTTGGTCTGCGGCAGATCATGGTCGCGGGAAGTCTGCTCGTTCCGGCCGGAACGAGCGTGCTCGTGCTGTTGACGCCGGAGAGCTCGCCGATCACCGCCGGGCTCGGCTCGTTGATCATGGGGTTGGGCATGGGACTCCTGAGCGTGAGCTCGCTCGTGCTGATTCAAGAGCTCGTCGATCGGCCGCAGCGCGGGAGCGCAACCGCCTCCAACCTGTTCGCGCGCAACATTGGCAGTACCCTCGGTGCGACAGTGCTCGGTGCGGTGCTCAATTTTGGTCTGTCACACGCAAACGACGGCAAACCGGTCACCTCGGACCAAATACGCCGGCTGCTCGGAGAGCAGACGGGGGCGACGCCCACCCATACGGTAATCGGTGCGGCATTTCAGCAATCACTCAACCTCACCTTCTGGGCGATGCTCGCCATCTCGCTCGCCATCGTGTTCGTGGCAATGAGAGTTCCGCCGGTCGGGATGCGTCAAGCGGCCGAAGTGCCGGCCGAGTAGCGAGGCGATCTCGAGAGACAGGGAATAAATCTCCCGCGTCCGAAGTCTTCTCTCCCGAACGGTAAACAAGGAGACGAAGATGTCGGATGATAAATTGCTTCAATCGCGCCGCAACGCCCTGAAATGCATGGCGTATGGCGGGGCGGGAACTCTGTTCGCGTTGTCGGGCGGCGTTTTCACTCCGATCGATCTGGCGATGGCGCGCTCCTACGACGAGAGCAAGGAAGGCAAGGCTCTGGGCAAACCGCTGTTCGTGCAGATCAGCGACACTCACATCGGTTTCAACAAGGAAGCCAACCCGGACGTTGCCGGTACGCTGGCGCAGACCATCGACATCGTGAACGGCATGCCCGTCCAGCCCGCCTTGATCATCCATACGGGCGACATCACGCATTTGTCGAAGCCCGCGGAATTCGATCTGGCACAGCAGATGCTCAGCCGATTGCGCACCACCGAATTGCACACCGTACCGGGCGAGCACGACACGACCGATGCGACCGTCACGGAATACTTCAACCGATTCGGCAAGGCCTCCGACAACAAGGGCTATTACAGCTTCGATCATGCCGGCGTGCATTTCATCGGCCTGATCAACGTGCTGCAGTTCAAGCCGGGCGGTCTCGGTACATTGGGTGACGAGCAGCTCGCCTGGGTGGCCGCGGACTTGAAGCATCGGTCGGCCAGCACGCCGATCGTCGTATTCGCACACATGCCGCTCTGGACGATCTACGAACCCTGGGGCTGGGGTACCGGGGATGCGGAACAGCTCCTCGGCCAATTGCGCCGTTTCGGCTCGGTGACGGTGTTGAACGGACACATTCATCAGATCGTGCAGAAGGTCGAGGGCAACATGACCTTCCATACGGCGCGCTCGACGTCCTACCCCCAGCCCGTTGCCGGCGTCGGCGCGGGACCCGGACCTCTCAAGGTTCCGCCCGAACAACTGGCTGCGATGCTCGGGATAACCAGCATCTCCGTCGCGAAGCATCCGAGCTCATTGGTGCTGAACGACACAGTGCTCGCTTAGCGATTTTTCCGGAAGGAGGACAGATACATGTTTTTAGGACGTACGCGAATGCTGCTGACAGCGGTCGGTATGACGGCGCTGTTGGGCACGGCGCCTTGGAGCCGATTGACGGCGGACGCCGCCGACTCCACCAAGATCACGGTCAAGGACTTCATGTTCGCGCCGACTCCGCTGACGGTGAAGGCCGGCTCTACGGTGACCTGGACCAATCTGGACGACGAGCCTCACACCGTGGTGAGCGATAGCGGGCTGTTCAAGTCGGGAGGCATGGATACGAATGAGAGCTTCTCATTCAAGTTCGACAAGCCCGGCACCTATCACTTCACGTGTTCGATCCATCCGCGGATGGTCGGAACGATCGTCGTCCAGTGAAGCCATGACCGGGGTGGGCAAGATCGGAATCGGCGTCGCCGCCTCGATTGCGATGTTCGCAATCGGCGCGACGGCGTTCGTCGTGTCCGGAGTGTACGACATCGGAGCCGATGATCATCACATCAAACCCGTGTTGACCCTGATCGAGGAATTGCGCGACCGCTCGATCGAGGTACGTTCGGGTTCGATCGATCTGCACTACGTCGAGGCGCCGGAAAGAATCGCGGCCGGCGCGAAACACTATGCGGTCTTATGCGCGGGGTGTCATCTCGCCCCGGGGGAGGGGAAGTCTCCGGTCCGTGTAGGGCTGTATCCTCATCCGCCGAATCTCGCCCAGGAGGATGTCCATGACGGGCGACGGGCGTTCTGGATCATCAAGCACGGTATCAAGATGAGTGCGATGCCCGCGTGGGGAAAAACGCTGGANGATGCCGAGATCTGGGATCTCGTGTCGTTCATCCGGAAAATGCCGGACATGACTCCGGAGAGTTACCAGGAACTCTCGAGACCTTGAGTGCTCCGGCAGCGGGACCCCGCGGCCGAAATGAATTTCCTCGATAACTTTTTGGCGGTGGCCCGGTACCCACGCCGGTAGATACACGCAATCAGCTATGGAGGCTCAATGAAATTCGATCGCTTACAGAAGAGTAGGCTGCCCGTTCCGGCGGCTCTCACTGCCCTCGGTGCCTTGATAGTCGCGTCCTGCGGCGGCGGCGGCAGCACCCTTGATGGCTCAACGACGAGCGTGGCGAGTCAGCAGGCAGCGACGGTTTTTTCAGATACCGCATTGGTCGTGGACAAATCGGAAGTCGTCGCGTCGTCGAATGCGGTCGATGCCAATTTGCAAAATCCCTGGGGCATCGCCGTCGCGACCGGATTGCCTTTCTGGATCGCCGACAACAACAGCAACCTCGCCACGCTGTATAGCGGAACGGGTGCCGTCGAAACGCAGGAGGTGACCGGTTCTGCGGGTACCGGCATCGCCATTCCAGCTTCCGCGGCCGGCGTGCAGGCCAATCCGACGGGTCAGGTTTATAACGGCAGCGGCAGTTTCCTCGTCACGACGAGCAAAGGGCAGGAGACCGCCTTGTTCCTGTTTGCCGGCGAGGGCGGAACGATCGCCGGGTGGGCTGCGGATAGCGGCTCGGCTGCGGTTACTGCGTACGACGACGGCGTCACCAATGGCTCCAATCACGCGGTCTATAAAGGGCTCGCGTTGGGCACCGTCGGCGGAGCGACGTTTCTTTATGCGACGGATCTGCATAACAACAAAGTCGACGTATTCGATACCAATTTTGCGAAACCGGCGGATATGCAGGGTAAGTTTGTCGATCCGGCCATTCCGCAGGGATTCGTTCCCTTCGGCATCACGGCCATCGGCAATCAGCTCTACGTGACTTACGCGATGCAGGATGCCGCGAAGCACGATGAAGTGCCGGGCGCGGGATTGGGGTACGTCGACGTGTTCGATTTTTCCGGCAACTTCGTGAGTCGTTTTGCATCGGCCGCCGCTCTCAATGCTCCCTGGGGGATAGCGGTGGCGCCCACCGGGTTCGGGTCCTTCGCGGGAGACGTACTGATCGGCAATTTCGGCGACGGGAAAATCAATATCTTTACGCCGAACGGAACACAATTGGCGACCTCGGTGGGGCCGCTCACGGATAACACCGGGCAACCTTTCGCGTTCCCGGGGTTGTGGTCTTTGGTGTTTGGCAATGGGGACTCCGATAAACCGCTGACGACGCTGTTCTACAC
>JGI12635J15846_10004530_pt1 | contig 11986 bp, 9 predicted proteins | sample BlaSpr_A8_OM2_M2_FD_15846 | JGI IMG/M metagenome (IMG submission 15846) | reverse complement strand
TATTGTCCGGTATCGCTCAGATCGGGATAAAACAAGAGGCTTTGGGTGATAACCGTTCCCTTGCCGATCTTGTGCACGAAGGCGTCGCCCAGAGTTAACGCCGCCAGGCTGTGGGACACGGCTGCAACTGGCGTTGGAGGAGTGGTTGGAAGAATGAACGCCGAATAGTTTTCATGGGTGTAGTTTGCGCCTGCCAGCAGATCAAGAATAGTGGAGTCAGTCTTGATTACGTGCACGCCCAGGCCACCGCCCAGTATGGAGCGCAGGTCGAGGTATTGCAGGGCGTCGTGATAGAAATCGGCATTCACAAATGCGAAGAGTCGTGGCGTCAGGTCGTGGTCGTAGCGCAGTCCGCCGCCGACGGCGTTCGCCGTCGTGTGGGGCGTGGCCGTGGGCAGGTCATTGGCGGCGTAGATGGAATTTGTATAAAGGAGCAGCTTGTCGCGGAATCCGGTGCGCACGGCATTGAAGGCGATATTGAGATTCTTGGTCTCACTGTTGCCGCGGGTCAAGGCGAAACCTAGATTCAGGCCGCCGTTCCATCCCTGGAGGAGGCCGGGGTGCAGGCTCTTTTCGTAGGCGGTCTGTTCGTCTGGGCCGCGCAGCACGGTGACGGAGGATTTGGGCGCTTCGACTGGCCCCGTTTTTGTGGCAACGACTACATCGTCGCCCTTTACCGTCACTGGACCTCCAACGACCGTCTTGCCGCCGAGGCCGACGGTGAGGTCGCCGGACGAAGTAATACTTTCGATGGCGTCAAACTTTACCGTGAGTTCGCCGGCATAATCGGTCTTGATTACAACTACTTTACCGTCAGACTTCTTTACCGAGCCCGTGAGCCGGTCGCCATTTTTCAGGACGACCTGATCGGCCAGCGCGGGAAAGGCGAACAGCAGGAGCAACCCTGCCACGAATTGAATACGCACACAGACCTCCGAAGTGACCGAACAATAGAAGGGAATTTTCGCTGGAAGGTTGCAGGGACGCCCGAAGGTTCTTGAAATATGAGTTTAGATTTGCTCGGAGCGGCCGGGTAACTCTACTGGGAGGGAATTTCAAGCCACAGAAACGGAGCGGCCGGGAACAAAAAAACGCGCGTTATCAGGCTTTATTTTCTGGATTGTTTTCCGGCGTTATGACGGGCTTGTTCTCTGGCGTTGTTACCGGTTTGCTCTCCGCCTTGATTTCGGCCTTGTTTTCGCGATCCTTCATACCTTCTTTTAGTGCCCTTATGCCATCGCCTAGCCCCTTGCCCAACTCGGGCAGCTTCTTGGGGCCGAAAACCAGCAACGCAATAAAGAAGATGATCAGCAGGTGCATCGGTTGAAACAGACCTTCAAACATAATGCCTCCGAAATGCTTCCGAACTATGCAGGCCGCCCGAACGAATGGGCGGCGAAGCCACCATATAGTGTACTCCAACTGATTTCGACGGTTTCAACCATTCTCGAGACACGTCTTCTCCACACGTCTTCCCCACACGTCTTCCCCAAAAGTCGGCGTACGCCGATTTCTAGCGGGGTCGGGCTACGTCCTTTTGAATTACTTCCGTGACCTATCGGTGTGACCCGGGGCGGACTATTTTGATCACAGGGCGTTTCCTGCACGCCAAAACCGTCTCACCACAGTTGGAGGACTTCGTGAAAAACTGCTTCCTGAGATCGCTATTGCTCCTGCTGGCGATCGGTTCATTGGATTTGCACGCTGAATCAGTCCTGCCCGCCCCCGGTTGCGACTCCATCTTCTGGTGGCTGGCCGGGGGAATCTCGAGCGCCCGGATCCAGCGTCTCGCCCAATCCAACGATGCAACCGAGAAAGTCTCCTTCCACGCTTCGCCGCAGTGCACGCATATCCTGCAAAAGGCGGGGGCGGACGCAGGCCTGATTGAAAACCTTATGCATCGCGGTGCGTCGGCGAGTTCGAAGCAGAGTTCAAATCAGAGTTCAAAGCAAAGTTCGAACCAACTCTCAAATAAGAGCGGGAGCGGAACTTCGGCCGGAAAGCCGGCCGTCGATCCTTCCTGCGCGGCCTCGAGCGCGGCGGCGCAGGTGGCAATTCTGGTTCACAACAAGAATTTCGACGCTGCTGAAGACAAGCTTCGGAACCTGCTTCGGGCCGATGCGGCAGCGGCGTCATCGAATATGGCTCTTCTGCATTTTGTCCTCGGCACCGTGCTGCGCCGGCAGGAACGATTTGACGAAGCGCTCGATGAATTCACGCAATCCTCGCGCCTGGCGCCTGGCTTTCCCGAAACGCACAGTCAGCTCTCCTATCTTTTCTATCGGACAGAGGATTCCGATGACGCGCTGGCTGAGGCGCGAACTGCCCTCAGCATCGATCCCTCTAATGCCGAAGCCTACCGCTATCTCGGGCTCGCGCTCTATGCCGATGGTCATTACGATGCCGCCCTGCACGCCTTTAACGAGTCGCTTTTGCGCGAGCCTGTCAGTTCGGCCGCGAATGCGGACGTCTACTTCGACATGGGGATCACGCATCGCGATCAAAAAGATCTGCGTCGTGCCGCCATTGCCTACCGTCACGCGCTCGCTCTACGCCCCGATTTCTGGGAAGCTCACAGCAACCTTGGCGTCGTGTTGCATGATCAAGGCAAACTTGACGAGGCGATTGTGGAGTATCGCGCTGCAAAGCGCCTGAAGCCGGACGAGGCCAGCGTCCGCAACAATCTGGGAAATACCCTCTGCGATAAGGAAGACTTCGATAGTGCCATCACCGAGTTCAAAGATCTGTTTCATCAGAATCCGGAGTGGGAAGGTGGTCACAACTGTTTAGCCCGCGCCTATATGTCGAAGCGCGATTATCCGTCCGCTGTTCGTGAATTGCGGGCGGCCATTGCTTCCAATCCAACTGGAGCGGCGGAACATCGCGTCCTAGGGCAGGCCCTGCTGCTGGAAGGCAAAGATCAGGAAGCCGTTGACGTGCTGCGCCAGGCGGTTACCCTTAATCCGGAATCCAGCCTGGGGCACCACTATCTTGGGACAGCGCTCGTGAATACGCAGCAACTGGCGGCGGCGGAGAACGAATTCCGCGAGGCCCTCCGGCTTGAGCCCAGCGCCCAGAACCATTACTCTCTGGCCGCCTGCCTGATGGCTCTCAATCAGTACGAAGACGCGCTGGGGGAGCTCGAAATCGCTTCCCGCATGGATCCTAGCCAGAACCTTTACCGGGCGCGAATGCAAGAGGCAGTGCGCTTGATGACGAACACGAAATAACCACCTGGGTGTTGCACCTTGGGACACCCCTATCTCATGAACTGACGTACTTCGTATCCGAACGCTGGGCAACTTAATATATAAGGAAGGAAACGTAGTCGGGGGAAGAGTCATGGAAACCACTGCCGCCAAACAAGCCCGTGAAAAGTCGGCTAATCCTGCCGTGGTAAAGCCTGCAGAACAGCGGATGCCGCCTGCTGCGCCGGTCGCGCGTGAAACTGCGGTTGCGCCCGGACGAATCTCGGTTGCGGATAAAAAAGCTATAGGCTACGGGCTGCCCTGCTCCCGCTGCCACGCTTATTACCCTTCTGACATGCACGCCTGCCCCATCTGCAAGTCGCCCGACCGCGTGTTGCCGTCGGCGCCGGTGATGCATACCACGGCTCCGACTCCCGCCACCGCTGCGCAGGCTACCGAGGCGCAAATTCAAATCGATGAAGAGCGCGAACGCTTTCTGAAAGAACTCAAGTCGCAGGCTTTTGCCTCCCACACGCAAATCAATGCGGCAGCGACCTTCCGCTGCGTTCTCGAGCACCAGCACAGCGGAGCCACGGAGCCAGCCGCCGTCTGTCACACCTGCTACGGCGATGTGCGCCAGCAGGCCGACCGCATGGAAGCCGCCCTGCATATGGACAGCAAAGAAGCCGCAAAAATTGTTTATGAGGCAGTCTGGGCTGACACGTCCGATAGCAACAAGACCTATTTGAACGCCGCCACCGCGCTGCTCGCGGAATTGCGCAAGCGCGCCGGGATTGGGCTGCTGCTGGGCAGCCATCAGCCCTTGTCGCACTAGGCGGGAGCGAAATTCCTTCGCTTCTCTGCGTACTTCTCTCTCCACTTCTCTCAGCGATATCGCTCGGGCAAACTCCGCTTGCAACTTTCGCCTCTTTTCTTCATCTTATTCTGGAGACACCTGGAGACTAAGATGGCGGAAAAGATTAGCGACAAGATCAGCAAGAGCGACGCCGAATGGCGGGAGCAGCTTACTCCCGAGCAGTATCAGGTGGCGCGCGGCAGCGGCACGGAGCGCGCTTTTACCGGCCAGTACTGGAACAAGCACGACGACGGAACGTATCACTGCGTCTGCTGCGGCGCGTTGCTTTTTGGATCGGAGACAAAGTTCGATTCCGGCACAGGATGGCCGAGCTTTTATGCCGCCGCCGACCGCCAGAACGTTGCGGAACACACCGACACAAGCCATGGCATGAGCCGCACGGAGGCGCGTTGCGCGCGCTGCGATGCGCATCTGGGGCACGTTTTTACCGACGGCCCCGGCCCAACCGGGTTGCGTTACTGTATGAATTCGGCGTCGCTGGATTTCAAAGCAAAAAAGTAAACGATGGAGGGACGGACTTATGGTCCGTCCAGGCCGGGTGGGGACGCCCGGCGCTCCATCGTTCGATGTATCGTTTATTTAATCTTCTATTTAATCTTCTATTTAAACTTCGGAACCGGAGCCAGCGATTATGCGTTGCCTGCGGTCGCCGAGAGCGCCTTCGGCGCTTCCTGTTTATTCTGGTTCTGCGATTTCTGTTCTTTCTTTTCGGGGTTGCGCACTTCGACTCCGCCCTTGATCATGGCGCCTTCTTCGACGCTGATCCGATGGGTGATTACATCGCCGGAGAGTATGCCCTCGCTGCGAATGTCCAGGCGGTCGGCGCACTCGACATTGCCCTGCACCTTGCCCATGATCACAACTTCTTTGGCGACTATGTTTGCGGCGACGATTCCATTGCGCCCGACGGTAACGCGATTGTCAGGGAAATTAATAGTTCCCTCAACGCGTCCGTCGATAAAAAGCGCTTCTGATCCGGTGACTTCGCCCTTGATGACCAGCGAACGTCCGATGGTAGCCTGATCCATGGATCCGGCCGGCTTGACCGGAATGTAGCTGTTAGTGGGAGGAACTGCGTTTGGAGAGAACTTCGGTTCCGGAGACTGCAACATGAAATAAACCTCGCTTGAGTTCCGCACCACAGTTGGGAGTAGCCCCGAGGTTGCGGTGTTTTTTAAAAGGAGTTTAACGTCAAGAAGAGAATCGCACGAAAGTACGTGTTACGACAGGTTACACAAGGGTGTGTACGTTCGCGTGGCCTTATTACCCGAACCCATCCTTATATCGTCCGTTCTTGCGCTGGAGTTTCCCACCCTTCATCCTTCATCACCCGATTAGTCCAGTGCTGCAGTTGCGCGAACAGAGCTGGCTCCACCACCACAAATCTAAAACCCGCCCTGCCTGCGGCGTCTGCCCAGGCCAGCCGGCCTTTCGCGTGGATTACGGTTTCACTTTCGGGCAACAGAAAACTGGCATCGACCAATCCGCCAAAGCCGGAGGGATCGCTGACGGCATCGAGACCCAGGCCCCCGGTGCTCAGATTTACTGCTTGCACTTGTAACTCCTTGCCCTGCGCATTTTTCAGAGTTACGGATAAGTTCACCTTGGCGCGGAAGAATTTCTGCTGGTCCTCACTGATTGCCCCAAGACGGGTGGAACCGTCGGCAGCGGGGACGTCAATTTCATACTCGCGCAATTTACGGCTGAGCGTGCGGCGGGAGATTCCAAGCTGCTCGGCGGCCTGGGCGCGATGACCGCCCGTCTGCTCGAGAGCACGAATGATCATCTGTTCTTCCATGTTGTCCAGGTTGCCAAGTGGCACCGCGCCGCTGCCCCGCGTGGAAGCCACGGGTCCGCCATTGAGAGCGCTTGCGACCTCGGCGACCGTGACCTGGTTGTCTTCCGTAGCCATCGCGAGTTTTGCGACCAAATTCCGCAGTTCGCGGATATTCCCCGGCCAGGGATGCGCCTGCAACGCAATCAGCGCGTCGGGCGCAAAAGTTTTGTTCGCCGCTTTCAGCGACAGGAAGTGACGAGCCAGAGCCGCAATGTCTTCGGGACGTTCCCGCAAAGGGGGCACTCGCAACTGGAACTGGCTGAGGCGGTGGAAAAGATCGGCGCGGAAACGGCCTTCCTTCACCGCCAATTCCAGGTCCTGATTGGTAGCCGCGACGACGCGCACGTCGACGGTAATTTTCCGATGCCCGCCCAGCCTGTAATAGGGCGCGCCATCCAGAACGCGCAGTAATTTGACCTGAACCTGGGGCTGCAACTCACCTATTTCGTCGAGAAAAATTGTGCTCTTATCGGCCAGCTCAAACAATCCAGGCTTCGAAGAATCGGCGCCACTGAAGGCTCCCTTCTCATAGCCGAACAATTCGCTCTCAACCAGGTGTTCCGGCAGTGCGGCGCAGTTGATATCCACCAACGCGTTTTTGTTCCTGTGGGAAGATCCATGAATAGTGCGTGCTACTAACTCTTTGCCGGTGCCGGTTTCGCCAGTCACGAGGACAGTCTCAGTGTGCCCCGCCACGCGATCGACCATACCCATAAACTTGTGCATGATGGGGCTGGCAATCACGAATTGCGTGCCGTCGATCTCACGTCGAGCTAACTGAACCGTGGTTGGTGAAGCCGTGGCCGAGATCTCAGTCGAGGGCTTGCTCTCGGTGGTCTCAATCGCGAATCCCAGGATGCCAGCGGGAGTAGCATTCGAATCGCGCAACAGCGCCAGGCAGAGATGAACTTGGACGTCCGCGCCTGCTTTGGTATGGCAAGAAAACTCGCCGGCAAAGCGTCCTTTTCCGAGCGCTACAGCGATTGCCTGACCAGGCGAACACTTTTGTTGTGCGGCCGAATAGAAATCGGCGAGGTTGCGTCCCACTGACAATCCGTAGCGGCCGCAGCCTTCGTTGACGCTGCTGATGACCCCGCCAAGGTCGGTGGTGAAGACCGCGTCCTGTAACTGATCGAGAATGCCAGGCTGAAGAAGAATCTCGCCGGTGCGGGACGAGGTTAGGAGAGTGCCGCTACCGTGAGCGGATTTCCGCGCCTTCTCGGTTAGCGAACTCTTCGTTGACGTTGAAATTGACATTGACATTGCAATGTTGACAGTTAAAGGGGGAGTGGTTTGGGCCCGCGATTCCGCACTCGCCAGCGTCAGGCACTGAACGTCAGGCATTGACGCCAGGCATTGACCGAGGCAATTGCCGTCGTCTATTTGATGCTGCTCCCTTGATGCTGCCACAGCAGAGGCCAACTGGCGGGATCGTTCCGCACCAACCTTCACACCGAAGTAACCATGTAGGCGTCACGTCCCTATATATCCAGCTCCAGCATTTGCAGTTACCTAGGTAAGTATCTGGCCGTCGACCAGTGGATTACTCTCTCGTACAACGGAGGAACCAGACTTTTCATGGACAAAAATTGTCACATGGAGGACCATGCGCGCCCATTTCATCTCCGTCTTTTAGCGATTGGCATTACGTTAAGACCCGTAACTGGTTTGGATTCAGAAGAGTGACAGAGGTAATACACTCGCCGCCATGGATACGTAGTTGCACGCTAGTCAGAGGGGAAGTTTTTGGGTAGCTCTATGTCCGGTCGGGCAAGACTGTTTATCGCGGCAACGGGGGCAGTCGGCATATGGTCGCTGGTCCATGCCCTTTGGTACTGGCAAAGTGCTGACCTGACCCGCTTTGTCTGTTACCTGCTGGTGGCGGTTCTGGCTTCGAGTCTTAAGATTCAGTTGCCCGGCATTGACGGCACCATGTCGGTCAACTTCCTGTTCATTTTGCTAAGCGTGCTCGAATTGAGCCTTCCTGAAACGCTGGTTCTTGGCTGCACGGCGACGCTGGCGCAATGCCTGTTCGGTACACAACAAAAACGCGTTCCCATCAAGATTGTTTTTAATGTGCTTAGCATGATGGCTAATGCGATCGCCATCTCTTACTACGCCTATCACGCTTTGCAGAAAATAGCTGGGGCCGGCACGCTGCTGTTACTGGTCATCACGGCACTCATATTTTTTGTGGCGAATACGGTGCCGGTTGCAATCGTTATTTCGCTGACCGAAGGCAAGCCCGCCCACAAAGTCTGGGGAGAATGCCACTTCTGGTCGTTCCCCTATTACATGGTCGGCGCGGCGGTGGTGTTTGCCGTAGGCCTTCTCAGCAAAAAAATCGGATGGCAGACCTCGCTACTGGTTTTGCCTCTTATTTACTGGGTCTATCGTTCCTATCATCTTTACCTCGCCAAGCTGGCGGCGGAGAAGAAGCAGGTTGAGATCGAAAAGGGTAATGCCGAAGATGCCGCCTCGCTGCACTTGCGAACCATTGAGTCGCTGGCGCTGGCCATTGAGGCCAAGGATCATACATCTCACAAACACCTGCAGCGCGTTCGTGTATTTGCGGTAGGGCTGGCGAGGGAATTGGATTTTTCCGAAGATGAAATTGAGGCGCTGCGGGCGGCCGCCTTGCTGCATGACATCGGCAAGCTGGCGATTCCTGAACACATCATCAATAAACCTGGGCGGCTGACGCCGGAAGAATTCGAGAAGATGAAGATCCACCCGCTGGTGGGTTCTGAAATTCTGCAGCGCGTGGCCTTTCCGTATCCGGTCGCGCCCATCGTTCGCTCCCATCACGAGCGCTGGGACGGAACCGGCTACCCGGACGGCCTGAAGGGAGAAAGCATTCCACGAGGCGCGCGCGTGCTCGCCGCGGTCGATTGTTTAGATGCCCTCGCGTCTCATCGCCAGTACCGCAATGCGATTTCGCTCGACAGTGCGATGGACAAGGTCGAGTCCATGGCAGGTTCCGCCTTTGATCCTCAAGTCGTCGAGGTGCTGAAACAGCATTACCGGCAGCTGGAAATTTTAGCGGGGACGGCTTCGATCGGCTCAGATGGGACTGCGCCATCGGCAGACCTTCGCATTGAGGCTGGCCTGGAGATAGCCGCCGGGTTTGAAGAGTCGCCAGCCTCAAGCGGCGCCGCGAACGAAACGGACTTTCTATCTTCGATCGCTTCGGCGCGCCAGGAAGCGCAGACCATGTTCGAGCTGAGCCAGGATCTGGGCAATTCTCTGAGCGTTGGCGAAACACTTTCGGTACTCTCCGTGCGCCTGCGCAAGATGATTCCATATGATTCGATGGCGGTCTTTCTTTTGAAGGACGGCAAGTTGATTCCTGAACTGGTAAGCGGCGACAACTTCCGCCTGCTCTCGGCGCTGAACATCGGCCTTGGACAGGGGATCTGCGGATGGGTCGCCGAGAAGCTCAAGCCGATCGTCAACGGGAATCCTGAACTTGAAGCCGGTTATGTGAGCGATCCCGCCAAGTTCACTACGCTGCGCTCGGTACTTGCCGTGCCGCTCGAGGGACTGAATGGCGTGGTCGGCGTGCTGGCCATGTATCGCGCCGATCGCGACGCTTTCTCCGCTGATCATCTTCGCGTCCTGCTGGCGGTCAGTTCGAAGATCGCGCTCTCGGTGGAGAATGCTCTCAAGTATCAGCAAGCTGAGGACTCGGCGACCACCGACTATCTCACTGGGCTGCCGAACGCACGATCATTATTTCTCCATCTTTCGCGGGAACTTTCGCGCTGCCGCCGCACCGCTACGTCTCTGGCGGTGATGGTTTGCGACCTCGATAACTTTAAGCAGGTTAACGATCTTTATGGCCACCTCGAAGGCGACAATCTGCTGAAGGATTTTGCCGGACACCTCAAAGAAAGCTGTCGCGGCTACGATTATGTTGCCCGCATGGGCGGAGATGAGTTTGTCATCGTCGCTCCCGGGATGAATCCGGAAGCTGCCGATGAAAAGATCAGCCGCCTGAACCAACTGGCTATCGAAGCGGGACGGAAAATTGCCGGCCGCGATCTCATCGCGTTGAGTGTGGGCACGGCGTTCTGTCCGCAGGATAGTTTCGACGTCGAACGCCTGCTGGCCGAGGCCGACCGCCGCATGTATTCGATGAAGAAAATTCATCACTCCGGACCCGAGCAGGATCGCGATGTGAAGCCGGGGAACCGTTCGCGTGGCGCGACGGTAAATTAGGACGATTCGATGTCACCCACCTTACCCTTGCGACAGTCACGCAAAAGATCACGAATGAAAATACTTCTGTGGATGATCATGCGGCATCTCGGATCGATCGCCGCGCTGGTCCTGCTTGGAGGACTGCTTTCGGCCACGCTGGTGCGGCTCGCTCCCGGGGCCGATACCGACGATCGTGAACTGGATCCCAGTCTCAGCGCCGAAAGTGTGCACGCTTTGCGGCAATCCCGCGCCGGAGAACAGCATATTCTCGGCTTTTATATCCGCTACCTGAGCGGCGCGATTCATGGCGATCTCGGAACGTCTCATGCTCTCGGACAGCCGGTGCAAAGTCTTCTACGCGAGCGCTGGCCTGTCACCGCGCGAGTCGCTGGCGTTGGACTCCTGCTGGCATGGCTGCTGGCCTCGACTCTTGCTTTTACTGCTTGCCTTTGGCCGCGCCCCGCTTATGAAGTTTTTGGCATCGCCATCAGCGGCGCATTCCTTTGCGTTCCGGCGGCGGTGTTGGCCTTGCTTTCCGTGATTCTCAATGCGCCCGGATATCTTGCCATTGCCCTGATCGTTTTTCCCAAGATCTATCGCTATTCGCGGAATTTGCTCGCCAAGGCCTACGCATTGCCCCACATCACCGCAGCCCGCGCCCGTGGACTCGGCGAAATGCACATTCTTGGCTGGCATGTGCTTCCNGTCGCGGGCCCGCAGATGATCGCGCTCGCCGGNATCACGATCAGCATNGCTCTGGGCGCNAGCATTCCGATCGAATCNCTNTGCGGACTGCCGGGCATCGGCCAACTCGCCTGGCAGGCAGCGCTTTCCCGGGATCTTCCTTTGCTCGTAAACCTGACCGTGCTGGTTACACTCGTAACCTTGCTGGCAAACTCAGGGGCCGATGTAATGATCTACATGCTGCGGCCCCGGGATGCGTAAACGCGGGCGTCAACGCGGCACGAACGCGGGATAAACACGGTACTGAGGATAATATGACCGCCGCTCGGAAGGTCGCCTGCATCGTCGTGCTCGCTGTGTGCGCCATGTCGCTGGCTGCGAACTGGCTTGCGCCTGCAGGATATGCCAGACAATTTCGCGAGGCTCCGGGCACGCCTCCGTCACATCAGCATCTGCTTGGCACCGATGAAATTGGCCGCGATCGCTTCGCGCGCGTGCTGTATGGCACCCGCATTTCACTGCTCCTTGCTCCGGCCGCTGCTCTGGTCTCGACTGTCTTAGCCGCTCTTGTGGGCGGACTCGCAGGATATTTAGGCGGAATCTGGTTGCGCGTGGCGAGAGGCTTCACCGATCTGTTTCTATCTCTCCCGTGGCTCTTTCTGTTGATCACGGTTCGCGCGCTTCTGCCGCTGAATGTTTCTCCGCTGATCTCGGTGCTGATTACATTTCTTATTCTCGGACTGCTCGGCTGGGCGGCTTCGGCGCGCGTGCTTTCAACCAGCGCCGATGCATTGCGGAACTCCGATTTTGTTTTACAGGCGCGCGCTTCGGGATTGCACGGCGCACGCCTTTTCCTGGTTCATGTTCTGCCCAACCTAAAGCCAGTGTTGTATGCGCAGTTCTGGATTTCGATTCCGGTCTTCATCTTGAGCGAAGCGAATCTCGGCATTCTTGGACTGGGCGTCGCCGAACCGTTGCCATCATGGGGAAGCCTGCTGCGAGAACTCGAGGGCATGATTTCGTTCCGCGAAGAACCCTGGCGGCTGGTGCCTTTACTGCTGCTGATTGTCGTTATGACGTCGTTTCAATTCCTGCTCTCGAACGAAGAGGTGCCAGCATGATCGGCCGCCGCACATTCCTGCCGCTAGTTCGATGTCTAGTGCTTGTTGCCGCAGCTCTGACAGTCACTACATCGTT
>JGI12635J15846_10004528_pt1 | contig 11988 bp, 10 predicted proteins | sample BlaSpr_A8_OM2_M2_FD_15846 | JGI IMG/M metagenome (IMG submission 15846) | reverse complement strand
TAGTGGGGCCTATTGAAATGCTTCCATATCTCGAAAAACTGGGGGCAGCCCTCGCAGCATCGATGATTGGGGATGTTCGACCGATCACATTGAAAGTGGAGGGAGTGGCAGGCAGCTTAAGCGCCCGTCAGGCTGAGAGTGTTGGCTTGATCGCGACGGAACTTGTCGTGAACGCCCTCAAGCACGCATTCCCTGACCAAAATATGAAAGGTCGGATCAACGTGGCGTACGACGTTGATGGAACGAATTGGAAACTGTCAGTTGCTGATAATGGAATTGGCAAGCCGGATGGCGTTTTTGCCCAAACAAAGACCGGGCTAGGCACCGGCATAATCAAAGCGCTCGCGCAGAACCTCAACGCCAAAGTTGAAACTTTGGCCGGGTCTGATGGCACGATCGTGTCAATCACACACGCCACTTTTCCGCCAACAGTAACGCGGGCCGCATAAACGTGTGCGCTTTGGGGTCATTTTCGACGGCAATGAGGTCTTGGACGCCGCCGGACCATCCCCCTGTCACCCCGCTGCAGCCGACAGCCGCGGCAGCGAAGGCCCCACGCAGCGAGACAGCCCGCTCTACAACGCTTTGACGGGAGGCTGGCAAGGCTCGACGGGTGCAAAAATCATCCGGTTGCCCCAAGCCCAGTCTGGAAAGGCCCCCTATCGATAACAGTCCACTTCCTGATCGCCGGTCCGGAAATCGCTGACTGGTTTGCCTTCGCGAGGACGAGGATAATATTCGGCACTTCTGCCACGCACGAAAATGATATGCGATAGATCGAGCGTCTGGTTGAACACCTCGACCGTGCTATCGAGATACATCGACCAACTGCGCCTGAAGCGCTCGGTAAAGAGCGCCGGATCGGCCTTTTGAATGTCAGGCCAACGCAGATTGAAACGCTCGCGCCACTCCCGCAGCGTACGCTGGTAGTGTGGCCAAAGGTTCTCGATCTCGACAAGTGTGATGTCGTGTCTGTTCATCATGATAAGTTCGTGCGGCAGACTCGGGAGATGTCCGCCGGGAAAGATGTATTTGAGAGCGAGAAAGCTGGTCGCGACCCGTTGCATGAGGGACGAGGTGGAGATGAGACCAATGCCGCCCAGCTTCAGGGAATGCTCGATCGATGCCCACCATTCGTCGTAACGTTTCAAGCTCAAACCGTGGTGCTCATGCACACCGACCGTCAGGAATTTGTCGAAAGATTCCTTCGGCTCGTTCACGATGTCGCGGTGATCGCCTTCGACGATGCGAATGCTGCCAGCGACATCGTGCCGCTTAAACCGCTCGCGCATATATTCGTTCTGCCGCTTGACTGGATTATAGATGGTGACGGTAACGCCGTAGTTCTTCACCATGTAGATCGCCGCATACCCCCAGCCGGCGCCCACCTCCAGGACGTGATCTCCCGGCTTCAAAAGCAGTTTGCGGCAGATGTATTCGGAATTGTTGTGTTTGGCCTGATTTAAGTTTTGCGTTCCCTCCACCCAATACCCTTCCGAATACCCGACCGTTTCGCCGAGCATCTCTTCAAAGAGCTTTGGATGAATCGCATATTGGAACTCGGCATTCTTTTTCGCGACCGCGCGGGTTTTATTGCTCTGGAGCCACTCCTGGATCAGCTTTCGCGGCACCATCAGAGGATTCGAGGCATACACATACGGACGGTTCGCACCCGGCTTGCCGACATTCGCGTCCTTGCCCATCGCAAAAAGCAAGGAGGCAGGATTTTGCCCGATTAGGTCGATTTCTCCGTCGATGTATTTCTCAAAAAATCCTTCGTAAAAGAAAACGAGCGAGTACCACTCGGCATGGGTCGTTTTGAAGCGGATCAGAATTTCCGGTTCGCCGTTCTGATAATTTTGCCACTTGGAGCCATCGGCAAATTCGATCGAGAGGTGATGTGAATCGTTTTGGAATTTGGAAAAAATGTAGCGAAGCAGCAAACGCACCATTGCGGACATCCTAGCCACGCGCAAAACAACGCTTCACCGTGTGCTCCGTCCCGTGAATATGGGAATCGCCCAGACTTCGGGCGTGGTGGCAGTAGCTAGCCTCAAGATCGTCAACCTTCTCCGCCCTTAATCTGCGGCTGGTCGCGGAGAACGACATTCAACAATGAACTGTGGATTTCGATGCTGCCATTATAGTCGATCAAGCCCAGTTTTCGAAATTTGTTCATGAAGAAGCTCACGCGCGACCGGGTCGTCCCGATCATCTCCGCAAGCGTCTCCTGGCTGACTTTTGCTATGATCGGTTCCGGCCGACTTTCCTTGCCGAAATTCGCCAGAAGCAGAAGCGTCCGCGCCAGGCGTTTCTCGCTCGAATTGAACAATTGATCGACCAGGTCCTCCTCGATACGACCGTTGCGGGCCAACAGGTGCGCGATAAACAGCTCGGCAAACGTCGGCTCTTCGTGGATCACTCGCGTGATATCTGTCTTTGATATTCGCGCGATAACGGATTTCGTCAGAGCGGAGACCGTCGATAGACGCAGCGCCTCGCCGGCCAAGCTGCCCTCGCCGAAGAAATCACCTGCTCCCAGAATTGCGACTACGGCTTCCTTACCCTGCTCGGAGACGACGGTCTTCTTGACCTTGCCGCTCTCAATGTAGAAGACGGCATCCGCAGGGTCGCCTTGCCTGAATACAATTTGATCCTTCCGATAATCGGACGTGCGTTGGCCGCCGTTTATCTTCGAAAGAAACTCTTTGGGGTCGAACGGAAGCTTTGCTTTGCGGTTCATTGCGGGCGCACCCTCTGATGACCGGTTTTATCCTCGTCAGCAGGAACGCAATCCTGCTAGAGAGCCTACCACCGTCGCCGCCCCTGCCTGAAGCTGTGATTGCGGGTTAGTATAGGGCCTCTTTCGATAAAGTACATTACCGTACCCAAGGCACGGTCAGCCTACCGTCATGCACGCCCGAGGTGGCATGCGGTGGCGTTTTGGATCCTGTCAGCCACCATGTCGCAGTGGATCAGTTACGCCAATAGGGTCCGCATCCCACGCTGGGGCTGTCGCGTAATTGTCGCAGCAGCAATACTGCCACCCACCGAATCGTAATTTTCGCGCCTCGTTTAGGTGTTTGTTATCACATAGCGCAGTCTCCCAGTATTTTTTGTCTTTTTGTGTATTTCAGGAAGAGGCTCTCACGCAGACGAGCCGCGTCAACCGATTCGCAGCCATCAGGCGTGGCGACGCGTGATGTTCACCCGCTGACATGTCGTCACATTCCGCGATGCGCGCGGCCTTGTCCCAATCAAAGGAAGCCCGACATCCACCTCAAAAAGACATTGTTTGGCTGAGTTATCTTTCGGTCTCTGCAGCTTCAGCCACTATGCTTATTTTTGTTCGAGGCGATTCAAATCGATCCCGCTGGCGAAACGAGACGCGGCGTGCGCCCGGCGGCGACTTCCCTGATGATTTTTTGATCAAACAAAAGATTTATTTCACGTCGCAGCCAATCCGGATCAAAGTCGACGCTCGTTGGCGCAAAAATAGTCTGTCAATACTGACAATACAAAGTGCCAGCTGATCGAACTCGTCGATATAGGGCCGGAGCTCTTTCGGTCCGTCGTCCCGGAACGTTCGACTCGTTTGCACCGTTTGCGTCGAGACGGCTGTCACCGCGTGCCCGCTCAGTCCTTCAGGCGATAGAGGGAGCGGACGCACTCGTCGTGGGTACACAGTCTACAAAGATTCCTACACGGGCGTCTTGAAACATCTTTTCGATCTTNTTCCGCCGAACGCGCTCGCCGGCAAACCCGTGCTGCTCGCGGCAACCGGAGGCACCCCGCNGCATGGACTCGTCGTCGACCATCAACTGCGCCCGCTGTTTGGCTTCTTCAAAGCTCTGACGATACCGGCGTCAATATTCGCGCTGGAAAGCGACTTCCAGGGCTACAGCGTCGAACAGGCCGCCTTGGTAGCGGGTTCGCCGCGCCGCGGATGAGATCACCGAGTTGCTGGAGATGCGCGCGGCCGGGCGCCACGCTCAAGCGGTCCTGGTCACAGCCTGAAATTCAAGCTGATAGGGAAAAAACCATGAGTATTCGGCGCTCCGAGCCCATCAAGTTTGCATATTGGGTGCCCAACGTGTCCGGTGGGCTCGTTCTCAGCAATATCGAGTAGCGCACCGGCTGGGACATCGACTACAACGTCAAGCTGGTGCAAATCGCCGAGCACGCCGGCTTCGATTACGCGCTGAGCCAGATACGTTTCACTGCCGGTTACGGCGCGGAATATCAGCATGAACCGGTATCGTTCAGCCACGCGCTCCTTGCCGCGACCGAAAAGCTCAAGGTCATTGCCGCGATCCTGCCGGGGCCTTGGGATCCTGCGGTCGCTGCCAAGCAAATCGCCACCATCAATCACCTGAGCAAGGGACGCGTAGCGGTCAACATCGGGTCCGGATGGTTTCGCGGTGAATTTGCCGCAATCGGTCAGCCCTGGCTCGAGCACGACGCGCCGTCGACCTTGCAGTGGCGAAGCCCACGGCGGGAACGGCAGCTGAGGCGCAAGTCGCCGTGGCCGAGGCCAAAGTGCTGAGCACCGAGACGGCGCTCGCAGCGACCAACAAACCGTTTGAACTTGTCGGCACGCGCGCGACGCTCAGTGAACTCAACCTCGACCGCCATTGGCGCAACGCGCGCACCCACACGCTGCACGATCCAGTGCGCTGGAAATACGCCATTCTCGGCAATTATTTACCTCAACGGCGTTAATCCGCCGCTGCTGTTGAGAAGCGCGCTACGAATGAAGACGGGAAATTCAGTTCGGCGTCACGCGCGAGGCGCTCGACTGCAACGCGCGGATGCGCTCGGCGAGGGAGCCCTTACCCGGTTGCGGGGAACTGGCGCCGGGGTCACCCGCCGCGCCGTAAATCCCGGCGGTCGCGCCCTTCTTGGTTCCTGCATCCGGAAAGGCCTCTGCAAGCATGGATTCGATCGGTGAACCGGGGCCTTCCAGCGCGGCTGTGAGCCGCGCTACCTCGGCGGCGACGTCGTTGATGCGCTCGCGCAGCAGCGCATTCTCGACTCGCTCGGCGGCCCAGCTCGATTCTGCCTCGCGCCGCATGGTCACTATCTCACCCTGCAACGTACTCCGCTCCTGATTAGCGGCCGCGAGTTGGGCCTCGAGCTGGCTAACTTCCGAGCGCAACCGCTCAATCGCGCCGCTGCTGCGCGCGCTGGCGTTGCTCAACTGCTCGCGCAAATCGTTTTCGAGTTTGTGGGCGCCTTCAAGTTCGCCGCGCGTGCGGACGGCTTCGGCTTCGCGCTCGGCAAGAGCACGGGCCTGATCGGCAAGCCGGCCTTCGAGTTCCTGGATGCGGCGGCCCAATGCTTCGGTCTCGGCGGTTTGCGCGAGCAACTGTCGCTCGACATCATCGGTCCGCGCCGCCAGCCCGGCCATTTTGCTGCGCGCCTCGTCCAACTCCTTGGTTGCCGCTTCGGCTTCGCCGCGCTCGCGCGCGAGGCGTTCTTCGGTCGCCCGCACGGCGCGCTCGTAATCGGCGACACTCACCTTCATCGCTTCGATCTGGATTCGGAGCGCGGCAAGTTCGACGCGCTGGCTGTCGGCCGAGAGCGAACGCTCGCTGAGCTCGGCGCTGAGCCTGACAAGCTCCGCCTCCTTGTCAGCTAAAGTACGCTCCGCTTCCCGCAACGAGCCCGACTTGCTTTCGAACTCTTCCTCGGTGGTGCGTAATTGATCGCGCAGGGTTTTCTCACGCGTTTCCGTTTCGGATACCGTCGTGGTCTTTTCGCCCAGTTCTTTCTTCAGATGGTTGATGGCCTCGGTTTTCTTGCCAAGCTCAGCAAGCTGATGGGTGGTCTTCGCCTTCATCTGCTCGACGCTCATCTCGAGCCGTCTGGTCGACATTGCGAATTCGGCGCGCAGCTGATCCTTGTCTGCGCGGATTTCGGCGACGGAGATGGGCGTGGCCGCCTCGACGCGCCGCATCGTCAATCGCACAGCACGATTGTGAACAAGGGAGACGAACAGAAGCCCCAGCAGGGCCGCGAGCAGGAACCCGATCCCGAAATACATGATCGGTTCGATCATGACACTAACTCTTTGAAACGCGGCGCCGACCGGCAGACATTGCCACACGCCGACATAGCCGCACCACGTTGAACGATGGTTAACCTAAACCGAGAAGGGCTTCTGCGCCAGAATGAGACGGCAAATATCGAGACTGCCACTCGATGTGCGCGCTTGGACGGCGCGCTCCTCAGAATGGATTCCAGGTAGGGCGCGCGGTGAACTTGAGATAGCCGATATTAGCTCCCAGCCGTAGTCCGACGCCCGCGCGGATCGGTACGACGACAATGTCGTTTGCCCCCAGCGCAGTCATGCCGAATCCGCCGACGAAATAAGCGGAGCCTTCGATGCCGCCGAACCTTTCGAAAATGGCTTCGGTGCGCGGCAGGTTGTAGACCAGCATCATGGTCCGGGCGCCATCGGCGCCGACGTCGAAGCCCATTGTCGGGCCCTGCCAGAACACGCGGACATCGCCCGCGTTCTTGGTGTAAAGCGTTCCGTCACCATAGCGAAGGCCGCCGACAAAGGCCCCGCCCGCTTCCTCGCCGAGGACGTATCCGTTGGGCTGGCCCCATTGACTCACGGCTTTCTCGACGATGGTCGCTAGTCCGCGGGAAACGCCCCCGAAAAAATGGTGGCCGGCGTCGACAAGTTCGTCTGGCGAGTAACGGTTACTCGCCGGCGGCTGCGCCGGGACGGACGGCCCAGACTGGGGCGGCACTGGCTGCGGCGGCGGCGAGACGGTCTGAGCCCAAGCCGAAGCCGACGTAGCGACCAGGCCGGCCGCTACCAGGGCAATCCGAGCAACCCTCAGCGCGGCAATCATGTGCAATCCCCGGCTAACCCCCTGTTCGCGCAANTCAGCCCCAAGCCGCCGCGAATCAGCGAAGCATTCGCCAAAACTATGACCGCAGCGCGGCGGGAACAAAAGTGACTCAAGGAGCGAGGGCCAATGCCGACCGGTCGGTCACTCAGAAAGCTCCCCGCAGGCGAACGTCGCGAGCGTTGCTTCCTGCTCGTGCCGGGTCTCCCCAAGCGAGAAAGGAAGGAATGCGAAGGCCGGCCGTGCCATACCTCAAAAGAGATCCATCAAGCTCGGTGACAATGCCACCCGCCGCGACCAAAATTGCATGGCCCGCCGCTATATCCCAATCCATGGTCGGTCCAAGGCGCGGATAGTGATCGGCCGCTCCTTCAGCCAAGCGGCAAAATTTCAAGGAAGACCCGCAGCCGATCTGGCGAGTATGCGGCAGGCGCTGAAGGTAAGCCTCGGTTGGGGCATCCAGGTGTGTACGGCTGACCATAATGATGAGCTCGTCCGCGGGCGCAGAACGCGAGTGGATAGGCTGCGGCGAACGCGCTTTTTCCGCAACGAATTCCAGCCGCTCGGCGCCTCTGCCGACGATGCCGCGCCAAATGAGGCCAAGGGCTGGCGCGGTGATAACTCCGAGCACCGGAAAGCCTTCGGACAAAAGCGCGATGTTGACCGTGTACTCGTCGCGGCCGGCAATAAATTCCTTGGTGCCGTCGAGAGGGTCGACGAGATAGTAGGAATCGGATTTGGCAGGGATGGTCGCGCCTTCGGCAGATTCTTCGGAAATGATCGCGAAGGAGCCGCCCAGACGGGCCAGGCCATCGGCGATGACCGTTTCCGCCGCCTCATCTGCAGAGGTTACCGGGGAACCGTCCGCCTTAGTGCGAACGGTCCCACCAAGCTTCCCCTCGATCGCGCCGGCCGCGGCAATACTGATTTGGGTAAGCGCGTTTAGCGCATCGGGATAGTCGGCTGGGTCGAGCTTGGACAACGGGGCTCCTTGCCACCGTACTACCTGATCGCACGGCGCGCGTCGTCTACCACAGAGTGCCGATACGGCACGATTGCCGAATCACCTATGCTGTGACAGGCAGCAAGAGCTGCCCGGTTGCAGCGGAGAAGCTCATGTCCGCCCCAGTTTCCGATCCTATCGCCATTGGGTCTCTCGATCTCGCGGCTTTGTTGTGCTCTCGCGTGTGCCATGACCTCATCAGCCCGGTCGGCGCGATCGTCAATGGCATTGAAGTCATGGAGGAGGACAAGAACGAAGAGACGAAGACGTTTGCTCTCGAGTTGATCAAGAAGAGCGCCTACCAGGCGTCGGCCAAACTCCAGTTTTGTCGGCTGGCGTTCGGCGCCGCCGGTTCGGCTGGGGCGCAGATCGACCTTGGCGATGCCGAAAAGCTTGCCCGCGGACTCTTCGACGACGGCAAGACCGCGCTGGCGTGGAATTTGCCGCGGCTGTTGTTGGACAAAAATCGTGTGAAGCTGTTGCTTAACATGCTGGTCATTGCCGCCGGGACCGTGTCACGCGGCGGAACGCTCACGGTCGAACCGATTACAGCGGGCGACCAGATTTCCGGTTTCACCGTTACCGCCGCAGGCCAAAGTCCGCGCTTGAATCCGGCGATCAGCGGCTTACTCGCCGGTAGCTCAAGCCAACCGGTGGACGCCCACGCGATTCAACCCCTCTACGCCGGAATCTTGGCGCGCGCTTGCGGGCTTGCGCTTTCGGCTCAGGGCGACGCCTCGACGGTGATATTAACCGCTCGCTAACCAAGGCCGGGTGCGCGGGTCGTCGGCAGGGCGCCGGCCTGCAACCGAAATTAAACCCTTTCCCAACAGACTCCGTTTCGTCCGTCGGGTGTGCCGCCCGGCGGCCAGGCACGCCTGCGTGCGTGACGGCGGTGCTCGGAACCGAGCGCCGGGCTGCGAAATCGTGCGTTGGCGAGGCGCGTAGTATGGACGACCTATTGCGGGAGTTCCTCACGGAGACCAACGAGAATCTCGAGCGTGTCGACGCGGAAATCGTCCGTTTCGAGCATGAGCCCAGCAACGGCGAAATTCTCGGCAACATTTTTCGCCTCGTCCATACCATTAAAGGGACTTGCGGATTTCTCGGGCTTCCTCGGCTCGAGGCCTTGGCGCACGCGACCGAAACTTTAATGAGCCGGTTCCGCGACGGCATGCCGGTCACCAGCAACGCCGTCACGCTCGTCCTCTCCGCCATCGATCGCATCAAAATCATTCTTGCCGAAATCGAAGAGAAGCAAGGCGAGGAGGGCGGCGACGACAGCGACCTTATCGAGCAGCTTCATCATTTGGCAGAACATGGCCGTGCCCGCACCACCTCCGCGTCTGAAGTGCTAAACGACGCTAAAGCGCAGCCATCGCTTCGCGGCCCGCCGGAAGTGAAAGATTTGGCTCGCGAGAAGGCCGCTGCGGAAAGATCTCGCGACGAGCGCGAACGGGCCGCCAATTATTCAATTCGCGTGCAGGTCGAAACGCTCGATAACCTGATGACTAGGGTCTCCGAACTGGTCCTGACGCGAAACCAGCTTCTCGAGATCGTGCGCCGCCACGAGGAGTCGGATTTCAACGTACCTTTGCAGCGACTTTCAAACGTGACTGCCGAGCTGCAGGAGGGCGTGATGAAGACGCGCATGCAGCCGATCGGCAACGCGTGGCAAAAGCTGCCCCGGATCGTACGCGATCTCTGCACCGAACTCGAAAAAGACATCGAGCTCGAAATGCATGGTGCCAACACGGAACTCGACCGCCAAGTCCTGGAGCTGGTCAAGGATCCGCTCACGCATCTCGTTCGCAACTGCGCGGACCATGGCATCGAAAGCCCCGCCGAACGGCTCGCGGCAGGCAAGCCGCGTAGCGGCAAGATTCGGCTGTCGGCGTGCCATCAAGGCGGTCACATTATCATCGAGATTGCCGATAACGGCCGCGGCCTTGATATCGAACGGATCCGCGCGCTTGCGCTTGAGCACGGCTTGCTGAGCGAAAGCGAGCTTGCCGCAAAATCCGATTCTGAAATCTGCAACTTGATCTTTACGCCGGGGTTCTCAACGGCAACGCGCATTACCAGCATTTCCGGTCGCGGCATTGGCATGGACGTAGTGCGCGCCAATGTTGAGCAGATCGGCGGCACCGTGGAGTTGAAGTCGATCCCTAAAGTAGGCACGACATTCTCCATTAAGATTCCACTGACACTCGCCATCGTTTCTTCGCTCATCGTCGAAGCGAGCGGCGAACGTTTCGCAATCCCGCAGCTTTCGGTGCTTGAGCTGGTGCGCGCAGGCGGCGTACATCGCATCGAATGGATAAAGGAGACGCCGGTTCTACGGCTGCGGAAAGAATTGCTGCCGCTGATTTATCTCAACGACGTTCTGCATCTCGATCAAAACAACCCCGGACACGGCTTCGTCGTAGTGATGCAAGTCGGCAATCAGGTGTTCGGACTCGTCGTCGATGGGCTTTTCCATACCGAGGAAATCGTAATCAAGCCGATGTCATCGAAGCTGCGCTATATCGCGGCTTTTTCCGGCACCACCATTCTCGGCGATGGCGCCGTGATCATGATTATAGATCCCAATGGAATTGTTCAGGCGCTCGGCCGAGCCTCATCGCTGTTCGCCCGCACGCAAGAGGCCGAGCCAAGAAATGCGGCAGAGTCTGACACTCAAATTCTCACTCCGCTCTTGGTATTTCGAGCCGGTTCGCAGCAGCCGAAAGCGGTGCCGCTATCGCTCATATCGCGGCTTGAGGAAATCGATTGCGGACGAATTGAAAAGTCCAACGATCAATATCTGGTCCAATACCGCGGTCAGCTCATGCCGCTGTTGTGCATCGATGCGCAGACCAAGATTAAACGTGACGGCGTGCAGCCGGTCCTTGTTTTCTCGGAGCGTAACCGCTCGATGGGCCTCCTTGTCGATGAAATTGTCGACATCGTGGAACAACAGCTCGATATCGAGGTCGTGAGCGATCAGCCTGGTGTTCTAGGCTGTGCCGTGGTGAAAGGCAGAGCGACCGAGGTCATCGACGTCGGACACTTTCTGCCACGGGCGTTTGCTGACTGGCTGGACCGGCGGGACGCGCGGCCGGCCCCGCTGGCCCCGAAAGTTTTGTTAGTGGACGATTCCGCGTTTTTTCGCGACATGTTGGCGCCCTTGATCAAGGCGGCCGGCTATCAAGTCGTCGCCGTGGCCTCGGCCACGCAGGCGCTGGCGGCGCTCTCCTCCGGCACAGCGATCGATGTCGTCGTCACCGACATCGAAATGCCGGAGATGGACGGTTTCGCGTTAGCTACAACCTTGCGCCAGGATCCGAGGACGGCGGCTATCCCAGTCATAGCTCTCTCGGCAATGGTTTCCGCAGACGCGGTCCAGCGCGGCCGTCGGGCGGGCTTCCATGATTTCGTCGCCAAATTCGATCGGGCCGGACTCATCGCGGCCATAAAGGAGCAGACCGACGAGCTGCATGCGGCAGCCTGACCGGGCAAGTATTTGGAAACATTATGCGTAAGGACGACCATCTCACCGAATTCGTCACGTTCCACGTCGCCGGCCAGTTGTTTGGCCTGCCGATTGAGCAGGTGCAGGATGTCTTCAAGCCTACCAGCGTCACACGCGTGCCGCTCGCCGGTGCGGAGATTGCCGGGGTGCTCAATCTCCGCGGCCGNATTGTCACGGCCATCGAGATGCGCAGCCGGCTNGACGCGCANCCCCGTGATAACGGCGCCGAAGCGATGGCCATCGGCATCGAAGCCAAGGGCGAATCGTTCGGCCTCATCGTCGACGCGGTCGGAGAAGTGCTTAAACTTGCGGACTTTGAGCTCGAACCAAACCCGATCAACCTCGACCGCAAGCTCGCTGTCCTATCCCATGGGGTCTACCGTCTCGAGGATCGGCTGCTCGTTGTTCTGGATATCGACGAAGTGTTGAGACTGCGAGGCAAGGCCGCGGCGGCCTGAAATGGGGAATTCATCGCAACATCGAGCGGGCTCATCCCGCAAAACCCTGAAGTGAGGAACCAATGAAAACGTGCTTGGTGGTGGACGACTCCAGCGTCATTCGCAAGGTGGCGCGAAGGATTCTCGAAGGACTGGATTTTGAGATTTCCG
>JGI12635J15846_10004520_pt1 | contig 11998 bp, 12 predicted proteins | sample BlaSpr_A8_OM2_M2_FD_15846 | JGI IMG/M metagenome (IMG submission 15846) | reverse complement strand
CGGAGCCCAGCTGGCGGGGACGATCACGGAGCCGGCTGGGGCCGGCCCGCACCCGGCGATCGTGATCGTTCACGGCTCGGAGACGGGTGAACGCGACTTCTACGACGTCTGGGTCGGCGTTTACGCGAGCCTGGGACTTGCCGTTCTCACCTACGACAAGCGAGGGCGAGGCTCTTCCACCGGGCGTTATCCCGGCGAGTTTCCGACCGCGGACGCTCTCGCGATCTATGCGGACGACGCTGGGGCCGCGCTTGCCTTCCTCGCGCGGCGGCCAGGTGTCGACCCGAAGCGGGTGGGGTTCCATGGGGGAAGCCAGGGCGGATGGACGGTGCCGCTGGCAATCCAGCGGCATCCAGGGGCCGCCTTCGCCGTGCTGGTGTCAGCGCCCGCCACGACCGTCGACCAGACCGATCTCTGGGCCGGATACACCAACGGCGGCGAATCGCTACCGGCCGTTCCGCTGGAAGAGATGCTTGCGGCCGTACGCGCGGACCGCTCTGGCTACGATCCGATACCCGCTCTCGCCGCGCTTGCGGTGCCGGCGTTGTGGTTCCTCGGCAGCAATGACAGGACGGTTCCGACCGCGATCTGTGAGGAGATCCTGACCGCGCTGCACAAGCCCAACATCACCCTCCATCTGTTGCCCACCGGGCACGGCCTACTGGTGAATGCGACTGGGCTCCTCGCTGACGACGGGAGGTCACCAGGACTGGCGCCGGACCTGGTGCCGGCGATCCAGGCCTGGGCAGCCTCGGCGGGTGTCAGCTAAGCGCCCGCTCCAGGTCTGAGAGATGGTCACGCTGATGCTTCAGCATCTCGGCCATCGTCTTGCCGAGCGCCAGCCCAGCGTATGGCCCCACGGTCACCGGCGCGTCGAGGTTTGCGTCCGACAACACCATCACGAGGCGCGTGGTTCCCGAGTCGTACTCGTCGACGAGCTCCTGAGGTTGCTTGTCAGCTCGGCGCCGCAGCTGAGATGCATTCCACCGCGTCGAGTCGAAAGGCGGCGCGTTGGGATCCCTGGTCTCTGTCACGGAGCTTGCTACCGCCGGCAGTGACGCGGCCGAGCTCGATAGGTGGGCGAGCAGGTCCCGACAGGTCCACCCGTCATAACCCGGCGCGGGCGCCGTCCACTCTCCATGCAGCGCTCGCACGATGCCGGCCAGCTCGATGTAGCCGGACTGAAGGGCGCTGAGCGTAGTCTCGCCGGCCACGGTCCGAGTGTAAGTCGTCCGCCGGAGGTGCCGCTCCCCGGCAGGCACGGGCGTCGTACTGTTGCCGTGCACATGGCCGTTTCGCCGCCGCCACCACCCGCGCGTCCGACCAAACCGTCGACCCCACTCAAGCCACCCGCGCCGCCGATGACGAATCCATTTCGCTCTCGCCGCTTCTGGATCACGCTGCTGGTCCTGCTCGCGGCGAACCTCTTCATCACCAACGTCCTGCTGGCCCCGGCTCAGCCGACCACGATCACGCTCCCTTACAACGTCTTCAAGGAGCAGGTCGCCGCAGACAACGTCGTCACGGTGACGACCACGGGTGACGCCATCACAGGCGTGACCAAGACCCCCGTCGCCGAGCCCGGGACCGGAACGAAGGCCACGCACTTCACGACCCAGCATCCGTCGTTCGCCAACGACGGCCTGGAAACGCTGCTCGAGCAGCATGGCGTCACGATCAACGCGAAGCCGGAAAACCCTCCGCTGCCGTTCTGGGAGCAGCTGCTTCTGAGCTTCGGGCCGACCCTCCTCATCGTTGGAGGCCTGCTCTACCTGATCCGCCGCTCGGCCAGCGCCGGGGCGGGCGGATTGCTCGGCGCGTTCGGCCAGAGCCGCGCCCGCGTCTATGACGCCGAACGTCCCGCCACGACGTTCGCCGACGTGGCGGGCATCGATGAGGTCAAACAGGAGCTCGAGGAGCTGGTCGACTTCCTGAAGGAACCGCAGAAGTACCAGCGACTTGGAGGACGCGTCCCGAAGGGCGTGCTGCTCATCGGGCCGCCCGGCACCGGCAAGACGCTTCTGGCCCGGGCTGTCGCGGGCGAGGCGAAGGTTCCGTTCTTCAGCCAGTCAGCGTCCGAGTTCGTGGAGGCGATCGTCGGTGTCGGCGCCGCACGCGTGCGCGACCTGTTCGACAAGGCGCGCAAGGCCGCGCCCGCGATCATCTTCATCGACGAGCTGGACGCCATCGGCCGGAGTCGCAGCTCTGGCATTCGCCTCGGCAGCAACGACGAGCAGGAGCAGACCCTCAACCAGATCCTCACCGAGATGGACGGCTTCGAGCCCGGTGTCGGCGTGATCGTCCTATCGGCAACCAACCGGGCGGAAATCCTCGATGCGGCGTTGACCCGCCCGGGCCGCTTCGACCGCCGCGTCACTCTCCAGCCCCCTGACCGGCGCGGACGGGCCGCCATCCTCAAGCTTCACACCGCGGGCGTTCCCCTTGCTCCGGACGTCGACCTCGACGACATCGCGGGCATGACCCCCGGCCTCGTTGGAGCCGACCTCCGCAACCTGGTCAACGAGGCGGCGCTGGTCGCGGCGAGAAAAGCCGAGACCATGGTGATGGCGGCCGACTTCTACGAAGCGATCGACCGGATCCTCCTTGGCACCGAGCGGCACCTGATGCTATCGCCGATCGACCGCGAGCGCATCGCGTATCACGAGTCGGGGCACGCGCTGCTTGGGCTGCTGGTGGCCGGCGCCGACCCTGTCCGCAAGGTGACGATCATTCCGCACGGCGGCGCGCTGGGCGTCACCGTTCAAAGCCCGATCGACGATCGCTTCAACTACGGCGAGGATTACTTGAAGGCGCGGATCATCGGTGCGTTGGGCGGACGCGCGGCGGAGCAGCTCATCTACGGAGTCGTGTCGACTGGCGCAGCCAACGATCTCCAGCAGGTGACGATGATCGCGCACGAGATGGTCGTCCGCTGGGGCATGAGCGCGACGATCGGCCCGCTCGCCTTTTCCGAAGAGGGCCAGGGCGGCCTTTCGATGGTGCGCCCCTACAGCGAGGCCACCGCGCGCGAGGTCGACCTCGAGGTGAAGCGGATCGCCGACGAGTGCTTCGCCGATGCGATGAAGCTGCTGACCGACAACCGCAGCCGCCTGGAAGCGCTGACCAAGGCCCTGCTTGCGGAAGACTCGCTAGGTGAGGACCAGATTCTGTCCGTGACGGGCCTGCAGCGCGTTCAGGTCGCGGGCTACGAGGACAGCGGGCACTAGAAGCTAGCCGGCCCCCGTTTTCGCGCCGAGCGGCGCAGGCTGAATCCGGTCATGAAGATCGCCACGAAAGGCACGAGCCACCAGGCCGAGATGTGGTCGGTCACAAGCAAGCCCGTGGCCGCCAGCGCGAGCAAGATTGCCAGCGCGACCGTCCAGTCGTCGCCGACGACGAAGCCATAGAGAAACCGCGCGACACCCACCACCGCCGAGACGGCCAATCGCATCAGGCCGCCTCCAACGCCGTCTCATGGATCCGGCGGCGCTCGAGCGTGATGTACGAGGCCGCGGCGAGGCTGTAGACGACGAGGAGGAGGACGATGTCGAGGTCACTTTGAGGCCAGCTCACGCCGAGACCTTCGAGTGACCAGAAGGTACCAAACGACGTCAGGAGCGTTCCGACGATCAGCTGCAAGAGGCTTCGTGGAATCCGGGTGACGAACCCCTTCAAAGCAAACCCGGCGGCTCCGATCACCACCACGGCCGCCGCGGCCCCCACGACAGAAAGGCCCAGCTGGCCGGCCGCGAGCCCGAACGACACGACGATCAGCGCGATCTCGAGGCCCTCGAGCAGCACTCCCTTGAAGGAGAGGACGAATGCCACCCAGTCCATGCCGCTGGCCGGAATGTCCTCTTCCTCCACCGCCTCTTCACCCATGCCGGCGAGGCCACGAGCCGCCACGCGTGCGATGCCCTTGCGGTACCACTGCAGGCCGAACAGCAGAAGCAGAGCGCCGACGATCACGCGCAGCGGTCCAATCGGAATCGCCGCCAGCGCAACGTTCAGCACGGCGATGGTCACGGCCAGCACTGCGAACCCTGCGGCAGCCCCAATCAGCGCTGATCGCCATCCGCGTGCTGCGCCCACCCCCAGCACGATGATCACCATCTCGATCGCTTCGACCGATGAGGCGAGGAAGGTCGTCAGCAGGACGACGCCGGCTCCTGTCATCTCGCCTATTTAACCTTGTCCCGGTCCCGCTCTGTTCCCGTGGCAGACTGGACATTTGTGAGCAGTCAGGAAGCCTGGCCAGAGCTGCCTTACGGCGCGTGGAAGGACACGCTCGATACGCTGCACATGAAGCTGCAGGTCGTCGGCAAGGTCCGGCTTGTGCTGACTCCGTTCGAACCGCAATGGGCCAATGTGCCGCTCTACCTGACCGCTCGCGGACTGACCACGACGCCCATGGAGTCCGGCGCGGGCTTGATCTTCCAGCTCGACGTCGACCTCATCGACCACCACGTCGCGATCAAGACTGTTCGGGGCGAGATCCGGCGCGTGCCCCTGACGGCCCGGCCGGTCGCGGACTTCTACGCGGAATTCATGTCAAACCTTGGAGCGCTCGGCATCGAGGCAAGCTTTCGGCCGATCCCCTCCGAGGTCAGCGATCCGATTCCCTTTGCCGAGGACACGGTCCACGCCACNTACGAGCCGGAATGGGCGAACCGTTTCTGGAGGGTGCTGTCCCAGGTNGACCTGGTGGTCAAGGAGCATCGTTCGCGCTATCGGGGTCGGCATTCACCGGTCCACTTCTTCTGGGGCAGCTTCGATCTCGCCTACTCGAGGTACTCGGGCCGGCCGGCGACGCCGCCACCCGGCTCTGGAATCATCGAGCGTCTGGGCGGGGATGCCGAGCAGGTGTGCTGCGGGTTCTGGCCGGGCCACTCGCGCTTTCCGCAAGCCGCCTTCTTCTCGTACACGTATCCGAAGCCGGCCGGGATCGAGCAGCAGCCGATCGAGCCGGGGGAGGCTTCGTGGAGCCCGGAGCTCGGCGAGTTTGCTCTTCTCTACGAGGACGTTCGAAACAGCGCGTCGCCTCGCGAGGCGATGCTCCGGTTTTTCGAGAGCACCTACGCCGCGGGCGCCCGCCAGGCCAGCTGGGAGCCGGGCCTTTCTGTCGAACGCGTCCGCTGAGCTCTGTCACGGCGCTCAGCCGCCGGCTGCACGTCACCGTCAGGCCGCCGCGCGATCCTGGCTTGTCCGCCCTGCGGCGCGCGGCGCGCGCCGCCATCGTCATCCCCCTCGCGTTTGCGTTCGCGGATCTGCTTTTGCGCGAGCCGCAAAGCCTGGTGTTCGTGATGTTCGGCTGTTTCTCGCTGCTCGTCATTTCCGACTTCGGAGGCTTCCGGCGCCAGCGCGCACTCGCCTACCTGACGTCGACCCTCGTGGGAGCGGCGCTGGTGGCGTTGGGCACGCTGGTCTCAACCTCAACCTGGCTGCCGGCAGTGGTCATGTTCGTGGTTGGCTTCGCGATTTCCTTCAGCCGCATCTTTGGCGGCTACGTCGCAGCCGCCAACCTCGGCATGCTGCTCGCGTTCGTGATCGCCGCCACCATTCCGGCGCCGCCTGACGTCATTCCAGCGCGGGTCGGCGGCTGGGCGATGGCTGGGCTCGTTTCGACGGCGGCTGCCGTTGCCCTCTGGCCGCGCTTCGAACGTGTCATGACCACCAGGCTGGCGGCCAAAGCGTTGGTCGCCGTCGCAGATCTTGTGGAAGGCATGCGACCCGGTGCGGATGACGGCAATTTCCTGCGCCTCGACGAGGGCGCACACGTCGCGGTGCAAGAGGCTCGGCGCGCGTACGCCGTGATGGGCAAACGTCCGATCGCCCCGGCTCGTCGCGACCGCGCATTTATCCAGCTGCTCATCGAACTGGAAAGGATCGTCGACATCATCGAGCGCCCGTTCAACGAAAACCGGTCGGCGACACACCCGGCTCTGCCCGAGGGCGACCAGCTCGTTGCCTCCGTGGTCGCAGCATTGCGCGCCAGCGCGGACGTGCTCAAGGGTGGCGCCAAGCCGCACCTTCACGCGATCGAGGTAGCGCGAGTGCAGCATCGCGCCGCGCTTGATCGATGGGCGGCCGAGCAGCTTCGCGCCGGCCGTCCGACCGACGAAGTGCTTGATGGACTCGACGTCGACGACACACTTCGCGTCGTCTCGTACATCACCTTCACGCTCGGCCGGCATGCGATGATCGCCGCGGGCGCGAAGCTCGATGCGGGCGACGCCGCGATCGACGTGCTGCAGGCGATCCGTACCCATCTCGAGCCGCCTTCGACGGTGCTGCAGGGCACCCTTCGGGTGGCAATCGGCCTTGCGCTCGCAGTATTCATCGCGAGCAACTTCGGTCTCTCGCATGCGTTCTGGGTCGTGTTGGGAACGATCCAGGTCTTGCGCAGCAACGCTCTGGGGACGGGACGCACGATCGTCCTCGCGGTCGCCGGCAATGCGATCGGTGTCCTGATTGGTGGTGTGTTCGCCGTGATCGCCGGCAACGAGCCCGCGGTCATGTGGATCGCATTTCCGCTCAGCGTCTTCCTGGCCGCCTACGCGGCGACGACCATCGGTTTCATGCTCAGCCAGGCCGCGTTCACCATCAACCTGATCATCGTCTTCAATCTGATCTCACCGGCCGGTTGGCAGGTCGGGTTGGTGCGCATCGAAGACCTGCTGGTCGGCGCCGTCATCAGCTTGCTGGTCGGTCTGCTGCTGTGGCCGCATGGAGCCCGCCGCGAGCTTGCGAGGGCGCTGGGGAGCGTCTATCGAAGCCTGGTCGAATACCTGGGCCTTGGATTCGACCGCGTCCTGGGTTTTGTTCCGTCGGCTGAATCAGAGCCCGCGCACGCCGCAGAACCGCTGCGGAAGGATGTCGTGCGCGCGCGAGACCGTGCCGACGCTGCCTTCGACACTTTCATCACCGAGAAGGGTGACCGTTCGTTCGACCAGGAAACAGCCGCTTTTCTTTTGTCTTCAGCCAACCACGCGATCCTCGCGGGCGATCTTCTCGAGGTGATCGCAGGCATGGGCTACCAGGCGGGAAGCTGCGCGGATGGTGCACGCGAGGTGCATGAGCAGGTGCGTGTGCTCCTGGGCGCCTACCGCGGGCTCGCCGATAGATTGGATCTGTCGCCCGCGTTGGAGCCTGGGTCCCGCGTGTCCGTATCCGCATTGCGTCAGGCGGAGCTGGGCTGCCTGGGCCGCTGGCAAAAGGACGCGGACGTGGGGAAGGGGGCGATTGCCGTGGTGATGGCCGGCGAGTGGGTGCAAGACCTGACCCGCCTGGAAGCCGACCTGGAGGAAGCCGTGGGCGCCGCGGTCGAAGCGGCTCAAAAACCCTGGTGGCGCTGATTCAATCGGGTGTCGATCCGGCCGGAACCAATTCGTATAGGAGGTGACGGCGGCAACCCCAACGAGGAGGATCGAATGAGAAGAGTGATCGTGTTCATGAGCCTGACCCTGGACGGCGTGATGCAGGCGCCGGCCCGGGCCGACGAGGATGTGCGTGGCGGCTTCGCCCACGGCGGCTGGGCCGTGCCCTATGCCGACCCGATGATGGGCCAGGCGGCTGCAGAAAGCGGCGCCACCACCGGAGCCATCCTGCTCGGGCGGCGGACCTACGAGGACTTCTACGCGGTTTGGCCGCACCGAAAGGACAATCCCTACACCGAGGTGCTGAACAACACCCTGAAGTACGTTGCGTCGACGACGCTGAAGGAGCCGCTGCCGTGGATGAACTCGAAGCTGCTCGAGGGCGACGCCGCCGACGCGGTGGCCAGGCTCAAGCAGGAGCCGGGTAAGGACATGGTGGTGCTCGGAAGCGGAGTGCTGGTCGAGTCATTGATGCGGAAAGGCCTCATCGACGAGTACATGCTGCTGATTCATCCGCTGGTCCTCGGATCCGGCCGGCGTTTGTTCAATGACGGCCACGGAACTTCCCTCCGGCTCGTCGACAGCAAGACGACAACCAAGGGCGTGATGATCGCGACCTACCAACCGGCGGCCATGTGAAGCAGTACCTGCTGAGCATCTATCAGCCCGACGGGGATCCACCCCCGCCCGCGGTCCTGGACAACGTGATGCGGAACCTCGACGCCTTGCACACGGAGCTCAAGGCCGCCGGGGCATGGGTCTTCGTCGCGGGCCTGCACCCGTCGAGCACGGCCACGGTCGTGCGGTTCCAGGACGGGGATGTCCTTACGACGGACGGGCCATACGCCGAAGGCAAGGAGCACATCGGTGGGTTCATCGTCATCAGGGCGTCCGACCTCGACTCAGCCCTCGAATGGGGCGTTAAGCTCAGCAGGGCGACGACCCTGCCGATCGAGGTGCGCCCGTTGCAGGACAGCGCCGGCTAGAAACCCGCACGGGATCCGACCAACTGTGCCCACTTGGCCGCATCCCGTGGGGAACGCGACCATTTGTGCCCGATTGGCGGATACGAACGCTCTGGGAGTGAGCCGTTAGCCCCCGGCCATGATCTTCTTGGCTTCGTCCAGGGTGAGGTCCTCGGACGGAAGGACCACCTGGGACGCCGCATTCTCCGTGTCCGGTACCGCGACGCCGTGGCTCCTGACGAACGCGATCACGTCGTGCACGGACTGCTTGAGAGCTGCCGGCTGGCCGGCTTCGATCGCGTCGACGACCTTCTGGTCGTAGCTGTCCAGCTCGCCCTTGTGGGAGCCGGCGAGGCGGAACTGGCCCTCGCCCTGCACGCGGACCACGATGTTCGAAGCGGGAAGCGCGATCTGCTGCTTCATCGCATCGAGCTGAGCCTGCACCGCCGCTTCGCCATTGCTCGCGCCGAGCTGCCGGTCGATGTCGTCCCCTCCGCTAGCGCCGGGGTCGTCCAGGACGCCCGAGTCGAGCAGCTGGCCCACGGCGGCCGAGCGCGCCTGCATCTGCGCGATCTTGTCCCGCGATCGATCGACCATCATGCTGACGTCCGCCATCTGCTCCGAAAGGCCGGTGGCGGTCTCCGCGACGTTGGTGGTTGCTTTGGCGGCCTGGTACTGGGCCTTCATCGTGTCGCGCTGCATCCGGAAGGTCTCGATCCTTGCCTGCAGCTTCTGGACCGTGATCTCGAGCTTCTGCTCCTGCTGCTTGACCGTCGCAATCTGCTGGGTGAGCCCGTCCAGCTGNGTCTGNGCCAGCTGCGCGCGCGTCAGCGCCTCCCTGGCGAGGTCCTCTTTGCCCTGNCCCAGCGCGGTCCGCGCCTGGCCTTGAAGCTTGGCGATGCTCTGGGTGAGCTGGTCCGCCTGGAGCTCGAGACGCTTCTCCGAGGTCAGGACGTCGGCGACGCTTCGACGGGCCTGCTGCAGGGCATCGAGCTGCTTCTGATAGGAAAGGTCGAGAGCCTGCGAGGGGTCCTCGGCCTTGTCGACGGCCGCGCTCACCTTCTGCTGGAACACGTCGGACATGCGGCGCAGGATGCTCATGGCGCACCTCCAGAAGGCGAACTTGATCCGTATTTGAAGCTCAGCAGATTCTAAGGCTCGGCCGAACGCGGACCGAGCCTTTGGTTAACGCTGCCTATACTGGCACCGAATGGGGGACGTGAACAGCGGGCCCGCGTCCGATTTCGACCTGCTGGCAGCCTCTCTCCGAGCGGATGCGGCGGATCTCAAGACCTTCCTCGAGGTCCTCGCGAACAAGCTATCGGACGCTCTCCCCAACATGGTTCGCGTCGAGCGGGAAGGTGGCCTGTTCAAGAAAGAACACCCGGTTCAGTCCATTCGCATACAGATCGAGGAGCACGGTTACGAGATTCGACGAGCCGCCAGTGGCCTCGAGGCGCGCTTGAACCACCAGGTTCGCGGCATCGTCCTCAAAAACGAGGTCATGCGCCTGGACCAATGGATAGAAGCGCTGTCCGCGCATCTGACCAAGCATGCGGAGTCCAGCGCCAGCGCCCGCAATGCCCTCGACCAGCTGGTGCGGTGAGGTCCTAACGCAAGTGCAGTCAACGTTATGGAGGGAACAAGAAGTCAGATGAGCAGCCAACCCCCCGGCTCACAGGCCCCGAGCGCCCCGCCGCAGCTTCCCAAGCTTGCCCTCGACCGCCTCCACCGCGGGCAGGGAGACTTTTTCACGTCTGACCTCTCGGTCGACGAATACCTGCTGATCAAGGCGGCAGGTTTCCATCCCCGCGGCCTGGTGGTGGGCTCGTCCATCTATCACATTGGCGCCCAGATCGGGAACTACAACCAGAACCAGGAGCTCGGCTACCTGAGCCAGGCGATGTACGAGGCCCGTTCACTTGCGATGGCGCGCATGGAGGCCGAGGCGGACGCTCTCGGCGCCGACGGCGTCGCGGGCGTTCGTCTTACCTTCAAGGCCTACGAATGGGGTCCGGGCCTGGCTGAGTTCATGGCGATCGGAACCGCCATCAAGTCGGAGTCTGGTGGTTCCTACAAGACACCGGCGGGCAAGCCCTTCACCTCCGACCTCAGCGGGCAGGATTTCTGGAAGCTCATCAAGGCTGGGCACGCGCCGTTGGGCCTCGTCATGGGCACGTGCGTCTACCACGTGGCGCACCAGGGATTTCGCCAGGCCCTCAGCCAGCTGGGCAAAAACGCCGAAATGGCGAACTACACGCAGGCGATCTATGAAGCGCGCGAGATCGCGATGGATCGCATGCAGTACGAGGCCATGCAATTGCAGGCCGAGGGCGTCGTCGGCGTGAGGGTCGAGGAGGTCCAGTACTACTGGGGTTCGCATGTGATCGAGTATTTCTCGGTCGGGACCGCGGTCCGGCGCCTCGACACCGAGAAGCCGATCCCGGAGCCTCAGCTGACGCTGCCCGTCAACACCTGACCGTCCGTCTGGCTGGCTTCGGGGCCGCTGCGAAGAAAACGGAGTGTCCCCATGCGAATCGATGGGCGTTACCCCCGCGCAGTGGGGGCGACGAATACCGGTCTGCGGTCTAGCGTGGAGATGTGTCGCAAACAACTCCCAGGGCACGCCGGCCTCGGAAACCTCGCCAGCGAGCGGTGGCGGCGGAACTGCGTCTCCATGCCCTCGGCCAGATGGCGGCCGGGATCGCCCATGACTTCAACAACTGCCTGAGCCCGATCATCGGCCTCAGCGAGCTCATCCTCAGCCGGCCGAACCTCATCGAGGACCACGACAAGGTTCTCAAGTACGTAGGGACGATTCACAAGGCCGGTCTCGACGCGGGGCTGGTAGTCGGCCGCCTGCGCGAGTACTACCGCGACGCAGCCGGCGGTGAAGAGGTCAAGGTCGTCGACCTCAAGCAGGTCGTGCAGGTCCGGCTGAAGACGGCGCACGGGTTGCCGGCCCTGCATGTCCTGGTGATCGACGACGACGAGACCGCTCGCAACCTGATTTCGGAATACATGAGCCTGGACGGGCACAAGGTGGACCTGGCGGATGGGCCCGGCGCCGGGCTCCGGAAAATCCGGGCCGGCCCTTATGACCTGGTCATCACCGACCGAGCCATGCCCGAGATGAGCGGGGACCAGCTCGCGCTCCGGTCGAAGCGGGCGGCGCCAGGCGTCCCGGTCCTCATGCTCACCGGGCTCGGCGATTTCATGTCCGCCGCGGACGAGCGCCCCGAGGGAGTGGACGTCGTGGTCAGCAAGCCGATCACGATCGACGCCCTCCGCCACGCGGTCGCGATCGCCACCGGACGCAGGCACGAGCTCCCCACCGCCAGCTGAGCCCTAGAGGCGCGGCCGAAAAGGCCGTCGACGGATCTTCGGCGCCCATGCGGCCCATCTCCGGGTTCAGCTCCTGCGCTGCTCGCTCGCGCATAGACGATGCGCTCGCTGCGCTGCTCGGAGCTTCACCCGGATCTGGGCCACCTGGATCGCCGAATCTCTCGTCGAGGTTTTCGGCCGCGCCCCTAGCGAATGTCGAGGTGCAGGTCGATCGCGGGCGCGTCGTCCTGCTTGCCGATGATGACAAGCGCGGCGCCCTCTGCCGGGCCGATCGTCATGGTCGTCGAGTTGTTGAAAAAGTTCTGGTTTCCA
>JGI12635J15846_10004519_pt1 | contig 11999 bp, 11 predicted proteins | sample BlaSpr_A8_OM2_M2_FD_15846 | JGI IMG/M metagenome (IMG submission 15846) | reverse complement strand
AGTCAGCGACCGCCAGCGCCTGGTGACCGATGCCGAAGTGCTCCAGGAGATCCTGCACCGCTACGTCGCCATCAACCGCCGCGACGCCATCCAACCAGCCTTCGACGCCCTCCTAGGCATCGTCGATCAAGTCCTACCCACCGACCGAGCGGTAACAGAGCGGGCAAAAGAAATTGTCCTGGGACGCCCGCAAATGTCCGCCCGCGACGCCGTCCACCTGGCCGTAATGGAACAACACGGCATCGAGCAAATCCTAACCTTCGACGCAGGCTTCGACGGCTTCCCTGGGATTACCCGGCTGTCATGACAAAATCTAGAGGATAATGTGGAAAGAAGTCGTCCGCGAATTCTTGGAGAAAAAGGGAGTGTAGCGTAACGCCGGCATCTTGCCGCCTTGCTCTGGAAATACAAGCTCGGACTTCAGCCGACGGATCCTGTAGTTGCTAATGGCATGGTGTATTTCGGTTCGGCGGACGGCCATCTCTACACGTTCGGCCTTCCTCATGACGGCGTTCGCTCTACATCAACCAAACCGCATCCACATCCACAATCACCTGCGTCCGCGGAATCTTTTCACGCGCTGCATAGATGAGCATCGATCTTAGTACCCCGTTGAGCTTCTCCCGGCTAGCCGATTTCAACACAAAATGATAGCGGTAGTCGCGCTTTAGACGCACAATCGGCGCCGCCGCCGGGCCCAACACGCGAATGCCTTCATGCCGCGTCTTCTCGAACCACTTGCCCAAAATGCCCGACCATTGCAGCGCCTCATCCAGTTGGTCGCTGCGGACCAGAACATTGGCCAACGCGCTGTACGGCGGATAGTGCATCCAACTGCGGAAGCGCAACTCCTTTTCATAGAAGCCAATGAAGTCGTGCTGCGCCGCGTACTGCACCGCATAGTGATCCGGAAAGTAGGTCTGCAACACGACCTTGCCCGGAGTCTGCCCGCGCCCCGCGCGTCCCGCCACCTGAGTCAGCAATTGAAAGGTGCGCTCCGCCGCTCGAAAATCCGGAAATCCCAACGCCGCATCAGCCCCGACCACGCCCACTAGCGTGACCCCATGAATGTCGTGACCCTTAGCGATCATCTGCGTGCCCACCAGCACGTCAAGTTCGCCTTCGTTGAGCGCGTTGAGCGCGCGTTCGAAATCTTCGTTGCCGCGAACCGTATCCCGATCGAGACGGCCGATGCGCGCCTTTGGAAACAGGCCGTGCAACAACTCTTCCAGCTTCTCGGATCCAGTCCCAAGAAAATACACGTACTCGCTGCCACACTCCCCACAGACCTTCGGCACCGGCGACATGAACCCGCAGTAGTGGCACACCATGCGATTCGAACGCTTATGATGCGTCATCGCAATGGCGCAGTTCCTGCATTCCATCCGGTTCCCACAAGATCGGCACAGCGCCACCGGAGAGTATCCGCGACGGTTGAGCAGCACCATTACTTGCTCCTTGCGATCCAGCCGCTGCTTGATTTCCTCCGCCAGCTTCCGCGAAATAACCTGCTCCTTGCCCGTCTCCTGAAACTCCTGCCGCATGTCAATGACCTCGACCTCGGGCAGTGGCCGATGTTCCACCCGATCCCGCAATTCGAGCAGCGCATACTTGTTCTTCTTGGCGTTGAAATACGATTCCAGCGAAGGCGTGGCCGAGCCCAGCACAACCACTGCGTCCGCCATCTTGGCCCGCATCACCGCCACATCGCGCGCGTGATATCGCGGCGTTTCTTCCTGCTTGTAGGATGAATCCTGCTCCTCGTCCACGATCATCAACGCCAGATTTGACACCGGAGCAAACACCGCCGAACGCGTGCCCACCACCATGCGCGCCTCTCCGTGCTTGATGCGATGCCACTGCTCGGCCCGCTCCTGATCGGACAGCGCCGAATGCAGGATGGCGACTTCATCTGCGAACACCTGATGCAGATCAGCCGCAACCGCTGGCGTAAGCCCGATCTCCGGAACCAGCAGGATCGCCGACCGTCCCGCCTCCAGAACCGAGCGCATGGCCGCAAGATAAACCGCAGTCTTGCCTGACCCGGTCACGCCGTGCAACAACATGCCCGAGAACTTGCCTGCGTGTACGCAGTCCTCAACCTTCTTGAGTGCATCCTGCTGCGCGGAATTGAACTGAAAGTCTAACGGCGAGGGCCGAGTCTTCTTACTCGCGACTGTGAACTCAACTGGCTCTTCGACGATCTCGACCAGCCCACGCTTCACCAATGTTCCCAGCGTCGTCCGGGGAACCTCCAGCGCTTGCAAAGTCTCCACGGCGAGCCGCCCGCCCGCAGCGGCCAACGTTTCGACTAACGCTTGCTGATTGGAATTGAGTTTGCCGTCCGCAGTCTTCAACAGAGCAACCTTCATGGTGCGAGTAGCGTCGCGAGCATCCGACAAATCTTCCCGCACGATCCATTTCTTTCGCACCATGCCGCCGAGCACGGATTTTGAAACGCGGGTTGCGGCGCGCAAGCTCTCTTCCCTCACCGTGTCGCATTCGGCCAGGTAGTCCAACACGCGAAACTCCGCCAGTTGATCCTCGGGCGTCTTGCGGGAGCGAGCCGATGAACCTGACATCCCCGCAAGGTGCAGCGCCATCTGTCCATCGTTCGCGATGCGATATCCAATCGTTCGTTTGAATTCCGCGGCCAGCGGCAGCATGGTACGAAACACTTCGCCCAACGGCGCCAGATAGTAGTCCGCAATCCATTTGCCCAGTTGAACAAGTTGCTCATCGAGCACAGGCGAAACATCAAGCACGCTGAGGATGTTCTTTGCCTGAACTGTTGGCGGACGATCATGCAGTGCGGTGACGACGCCCGACATGCGCTGCTGGCGAAAAGGAACCAGCACGCGCCCGCCGACCACCGGCTGCATCCCGTCAGGGACGCGGTAGGTGAACGCAGTGTCCAACGGCACCGGGAGCGCGACGTCGCAGAATTCAGGCATGCGGGAATAGGATTTGGCTGATGGCAATCGTAACATCGCGTCGAGGCGCAGCGCAGGCGGTCAATCGACGTAATGTTCCACGTGGAATATTGTTGTGCAATAGCTTGTAGCTATATAAGGAAACGCGGTGATTCTTAACCACTTACAAGTTTGATGTGCGACTTCGAGTTTTGGGCCCGTGGCTTCCCGAGACAGAAATTGTACAAAGTTGTGACATTCTCCTGACAACCGCCCGCCCGGATGAGCCCTAATATCATGCATTCGCGGGTCAGACATATCAGCGTTCTCGCCTGCGCAGGATATTGGGTCCTCCCCCGCCCTCTAACCGTTCATTTACCTCAAAGGAGAAATCAGCATGCAACGTGCAATCGTTCGCACCACCGCTCTGACCTTGTGGCTCACGCTGGCGCTGGGGTTCGCTTCCAGCCCGGCTCTGGCACAATATAAGTTAACCAACCTGACTTCAAATCGGTCCGGCAAGGCAAAGAACATGGATCCCCTTTTAGTGAATGCCTGGGGACTGGTCTACGCGCCCGGTAGTCCGTTCTGGGTTAGCGACGAAGGCAACGGCTGGTCTACGCTTTACGATGGCGCCGGAGTGCCACAAAGCCTGCAGGTGGTTATTCCTCCAGCCAGCGGTAGCGGGGCGGGCTCGCCCACGGGAATTGCCTACAACGGTTCGAGTGAGTTCAAGATTGACACTCGGACGTCCGCCTTCTTGTTCGCAACCCTGGATGGCACCATTCAAGGCTGGTCGCATTTCTCTCCCAACCTGGCCCTCATCGGGGTGAATAACTCGGGCTCGCACGCCAGCTACACCGGCCTGGCCATCACCAGCAAGAGCTCCGGGAATTTCCTGTATGCCGCCGACACGGCGAACAACAAAGTGGATGTGTACGACGGCACCTTCAAGTTCGTGACCTCATTCACGGATTCAACCATTCCGAAGGGTTTTGTTGTGTTTGGCATCCAGGACATCAACGGTCAGGTTTACGTCTCCTATGTCAGCGCGTCAGGCGGAGGAGGGGGGTACATTGACATCTTTAAGGAAGATGGCACATTTGTGAAGCGGTTTGCTCATGGGAAACCGCTGAACCAGCCTTGGGGATTTGCCGTGGCTCCGAGGAATTTCGGTTCGCTGAGCAATACTCTGCTGATATCCAACAACACCAACGCCGGGACTATCAACGGCTTCAATCTCAAAACCGGGAAGTTTGTAGGGACCATCACGAACGCCGCGGGCAAGCCCATTAAGATCGACCAGCTTTGGGGAATCGAGTTCGGCGGAGGGAGTGCAACCAACGGGAAGAAGAACCAGCTCTTCTTCACCGCCGGGCCGAACAACAATGTGAATGGCTTGTTTGGGGTGATCGCGTTCAAGTAGTTGTGGCTAATTGGCAGACGATAAGTTGCACCAAACATGTATGGTTGCCGCCGGGGTCTGGGTTTAAATTATCCAGCGCCCCGGCGCGCGCCAGGCAACCGCCGCTTCGACTTCCCTCGCAACAGTTATGAATTCAGCCAAGTACCGCACGGGGCGTGGACGCCCGCGCCTACATGGGCAACTGGCGGGTGCCGACTGTCCCTGCTACCATTTCAGCAGATGCCCCCTCGCAGGCTGGCGGGAAAAACTGGACAGCGAGCGCGCAAAGCTGGAGGCGCGGGAGTTGCCCGCGAGCGCGGCCGGCGCGCCGAACTGGTCATCATCACGGGCATGAGTGGCTCGGGGAAAGCCTCCGTGCTCAAGGCTTTTGAGGACCTGGGCTACTATTGCGTGGACAATTTGCCGGTGGGGCTGATTCCGCAATTCGCCGAGTTGGCCGGCCAGTCTTCCGAGATCGAGCGCACCGCGCTGGTGGTCGATGTTCGCGAAGGCACGCAACTGGAAGCTCTGCCCGAGATCGTGAAATCGGTCCGGCGTATCCTGCCCACCAAAATGCTTTTTCTTGAGGCAGCGGATGCAGTCCTGTTGCGCCGTTACAGCGAGACCCGGCGCCCCCACCCGTTAGGCACCAAGACGACGGTAAGAGCGTCGCTGGCCGCCGAGCGTCAGCACTTGCGACGCATTCGGGCCATGGCAGATCTGGTGATCGACACTTCCAAGTTCAACGTCCACGAACTGCGGTCCCACATCACGGAACGTTTTCAGAAGCAGGAATCGGGCAATAGCATTCTGGTTTCGTGCGTGAGCTTCGGCTTCAGGCATGGAGTGCCGGAGGACGCGGATTTGGTGTTTGACGTTCGTTTTTTGCCGAATCCCCATTTTGTACCGGAGTTTCGTCCGCTTACTGGCCGCGATCCTAAGGTTGCGAAATATATCCGGTCATTTCCCCAGACCAAGGAATTCATCAATCGGATTTCCAAGCTGCTGGTTTATCTGTTGCCGCACTACATCCGCGAAGGTAAGAGTTATCTTACGATCTCTTTCGGTTGCACCGGAGGCCAGCACCGCTCGGTGATGATTGCGGAAGACGTCAGCAAGCGCCTGCGGAAGGCTGGATACCGGGTGAAGGTAGTGCATCGGGATAGTCCAGGGTAGGTGGCCGATGGTCGTTAGTCGTTAGTCGTTGGTCGTTGGTCGATGGTCAAGATCAAGCAAACTGTCATCGCGCGGAGCCGAGGGACCTTGTGTATTGTGTCCGCTTGGCGATGCGTGCGTCTGTGGCGAAGGTCACATCCGGTAGCAGAGCGGAAACGCAAGGTCCCTCGACTGCGAATCATCGTTCGCGAGCGAACGATGATTCTTCGCTCGGGATGACAGGGCATGGCATTGCCAACGACCAACGACCAACGACTAACGACCAACGACTAACGACCAACGACTAGCGACCAACGACTAACGACCATCGACTGAAGTAGAATGAAGGCTTGCGACGCATGCCGATTTCATCCGTAGCAGGCCGCGTCTGGCTGCGCATGGGGAGCCTCCGATGCGGCAACTGACACGCCTCATACGATACGTGGCGCCCTATTGCTGGCCGGTCGGGGCCTCCGTACTCCTGATGGCGGCTGTGGGACTGCTGGATGCCTTCCGCCTGCTGCTCATCGGACCATCTTTGACCGCGTGCTGAACCCGGGTTCGCAGTCTCGCGAGATGCAATTGTTCACGGTTCCAGGCAGCGGGCATCCCATCTACCTGCAGCAGTTCGTTCCATCGCACTTTCAGAATCCGTGGACGGTGGTGGCCTTTGCCCTGGTAGCGGCGACGGTGTTGAAAGGAATCTGTGATTATGCGGGCACGTACCTGGTGAACTACGCCGGCTTCGGCATGATTACCGATCTGCGCAACGATCTCTACGACTCAATCCTTCAGCGCTCAGCGGCATTTTTTCACAAGCACACGACGGGCACTCTGGTTTCGACGATCGTCAATGATGTCGAGCGCGTGCAGTACGCCATGTCGAGCGTGCTAGCCGAGTTTCTGCAGCAGTTTTTTACATTTAGTTTTACTGCGCTGGTGGTGGTGGCGCTGGGGCGCAAGTTTGCCTGGGTTCTGGTTTTGTTCGTGCCTGTCATTATCTTCTCGGCGGGAAGAATCGGGCGGCGGGTGCGGCACACGACACGGCGCGGTCAGGACAAGCTGGCCGACATTCAGAACATTCTGCACGAGACCATTACCGGCAACCGGATTGTGAAGGCATTCAGCATGGAGTCGTGGGAGATTGCGCGATTCCGCAAAGCCGCGCAGCGCCTGTTCCGCGCCAATCTCCGTTCCGTGGCTGCGGTGGCCATCAGTTCGCCTTTGATGGACATTTTTGGCGCTATCGCCATTGCCTTACTTTTGTTGTTGGGGCGCGAACAGATCAATCACCACGTTTTTTCGTCCGGCACTTTTCTGGCGTTTATCGTGGCCGTCTTCAAGCTGTACGATCCGGTACGCAAGTTCGCATTGTTTAACAACAATTTCCAGCAGGCCCTGGGTGCCTCGTCCGAGATATTCAAGTTCATGGATACGGAGGACGATGTAAAGGAGAAACCCGGAGCCAAGCCGTTGCCACCATTTTCACGCAGCATCCGGTTTGAGAACGTTTGCTTCTCCTACGCGTCAAGAGGCCAGTCCGACGGCGAAGAGGGACGCGAGATCCTGCGCGATATCAATCTCGAAGTCCACGCCGGCGAGGTTCTCGCCGTGGTGGGATCGAGTGGCGCGGGCAAGAGCACGCTGGTGCACCTCATTCCGCGTTTTTTTGACGTGACCTCGGGGAGTTTAACTATTGACGGCCGCGACGTACGCGAAGCCACACTGGCTTCGCTGCGTTCGCAGATCGGGGTGGTGGCCCAGGACACGGTGCTGTTCAACGACACAGTGCGGAACAACATTGCCTACGGACAGCCCGGCGTCCCGCAAAAAGCGGTGGAGGAGGCGGCTCACGCCGCGTTGGCGCATGACTTTATCATGGATTTGCCGAGTGGTTACGAGACGGTGATTGGTGAGCGCGGCCTACGGCTTTCGGGTGGGGAGCGCCAGCGTATTGCGATTGCGCGAGCGCTGCTGAAGAACGCGCCGATTTTGATTCTCGACGAAGCCACGTCGGCGTTGGACAGCGAATCGGAAGCGCTAGTCCAGTCGGCGCTGCAGAACCTGATGACCGGACGCACCGTGGTCGTGATTGCTCATCGGCTTTCCACGGTACGGCGCGCCGATCGAATCGTGGTACTGGAGAATGGGACCGCGGCGGACATTGGCCCGCACGAGGAGTTGATGAAGAAACTGGGTACGTATCGCCGCTTGTACGAGCTGCAATTTGCGGAAGCGGAGCAACCGAGACCTGAAGTGCATGCAGAGTGAAAATTGCGCGGCGAGCATCGGGAGAATGTCTTTCAGCGCACTCGCAGACGCCAAAGGGGACAGGGATCCTTCGACTTCACTGGTTTGCTTGCGAGCGAGCAAGCCAGTTTCGCTCAGGAAGACGGTTTAGGAATATGTCTATCCGCTCGATGACCGGGTTCGCGCAGGTGAAAGGGCAGATTAACGGTCAGCTCGGCTTCACCCTCTCGCTCAAATCGGTAAACCACCGGTTTCTAGACATACATTTCCGGATGCCGTCCGATAGCGACGATCTGGAGATGAAGCTCCGCCGGCGGCTAAAGGAGAGGATGTCCCGCGGCCATGTGGAGCTGACTTTGAATATGGAACGCAGCGTGAGCGAAGGTTTTACGCTCAACCGCGTGCTGGTGGGTGGGTACGTTCAGGCGTTTCGTGCCGCAGCCGCGGAATTCGGCGTGGCAGCGGAGCCCGACCTCAACGCAATTCTTCGCATGCCGGGTGTGCTTGAGTCCGAGGCGTTGCCGGTCGACGATGGTTTGGAAGCCGCGGTTCTCTCCAAGATGGAAGAAGCCCTGAGCCGGCTGAACCAGATGCGCGAGGAAGAGGGGCGCGGCACGGAGCGTGAATTGAGACAGCGCATGGGCCACGTGCAGCAAGCCAGGGAAGGCGTGGAGAAGCACCGCCAGGCGGCGCTGCAAGCCTATGCCGAGCGATTGAAGACGCGCCTGCAGGAGCTGATCGGTTCACAAATCGAACCGGAACGCATTCTGCAGGAAGCGGCGCTGCTGGTCGATCGCAGTGACATTCAGGAAGAACTGGTGCGCCTCGATCAACACGTGAAGCACCTTCTGGGCCTGCTCGATCAGGGCGGAGAAGTGGGCAAGAAACTGGATTTCCTGCTGCAAGAGATGAACCGCGAAGCGAATACACTGCTTTCCAAGACTTCGGGGCTGGCAGGAGAAGCGCTGAAAATTACCGAGCTTGGGTTATCCATGAAAGCCGATATCGAAAAGGCGCGCGAACAGGTGCAGAACCTCGAATGACCACCGTTTACATCATTTCGGCGCCTTCGGGTTCGGGCAAGTCAACACTGGTGGACAAAGTGCGCAAGCTTGTTCCGGACCTGGATTTCTCCATTTCCTATACCACGCGCTCGCCGCGGGGGAACGAGCAGAATGGGCAAGAGTATTTTTTCGTGTCGCGCGAGGAGTTCCAGCAAATGGTGCGGCGAGATGAATTCCTGGAATACGCCGATGTGTTTGGCAACTACTACGGCACGGCGAAGAGCGTGCTGCGTCAGGCGGAGGAGCGAGGGAAAGATCTGCTGCTTGACATCGATGTTCAAGGAGCGGAGCAGATCAAGGGTAAACTTCCGTCGGCACTAAGTATTTTTATTATGCCGCCGGATCGCAAGACTTTGGAGTCGCGCCTGCGAAAACGCAGTCTGGACGCGGAAGGAGTGATCCAGCGCCGATTGGTCACGGCCAGTCGTGAGATTGAGAATTACCAGAAATACGACTATATTCTGATTAACGACCGTCTGGAAGAATCCATCGAAGCGCTGATGGCAATTCTCCTTGCGGAACGACTGAAGCGCTCCGGAGTTCAAGGGTCCGCTCACGATGCAGAAACGCTGGCCAAGGCCGAAGGTTGCCGTTTGAGCAACATAAGGGAACGACTGCAGCCGATCTTGGCCTCGTTTGCGGCCGCAGCCACTCCGGGTGGGCGCTAGCCACAGGGGAGAACACGATGAAGTTGATTGAAGGGTTCGACAGCAACTATCGATACATCCTGGTAGCCGCTCGCCGCGCACGGCAGTTGCAAGGCGGTGCGCCCCCGGTCATCGAAACTCACTCCCGCAAACCCTGCCGAATTGCGCAGGACGAAATCAAGGCGGGCAAGGTGAAGTGGGTGATCCCAGAAACGCCCAAATCGGCAGTCGAAGTAGTCAGCGAAATGCTCGACAAGGCGCTGGGGCAAGAGTAGGTGCAGTTTGCAATTGCTAACGCCGATTGAGTCGACCTCGGGCGTGGAAGAATCGGCAATTGGGAATTGACAATCGGCAACCATGAAAATCGCTCTCGGCGTCAGCGGCGGGATTGCGGCCTACAAGGCGGCGGAGATTGTCCGCCTGCTGCAAGATCGCGGCATCCGCGTGCAGGTCGTCATGACCCACGCCGCCCAGGAGTTTATCCGGCCTCTCACCTTTGCGGCNCTCTCCGGCGAAAAGGTTANTACCGACATGTTCGGNNCNGGNCCTAGCGAGCCGCCGAATATAGATTCCGCGGTCGAGCATATCGCGGTGGCCCAATCCATCGATGCGCTCCTGGTTGTGCCGGCAACCGCGGACGTTCTCGCCAAATTCGCCCAAGGCCTCGCCAGCGATTTTCTCAGCACCCTTTATCTCGCAACCACGGCCCCGGTCGTAGTCGCGCCCGCCATGAACGTCAACATGTGGGACCACCCGGCCACACAGGCGAATCTTGAGATTTTGAAAAAGCGCGGCGTACGGATCGTGGAACCAGGCACTGGATATCTGGCCTGCGGCATGACGGGTCCGGGCCGCCTGGCCGAGAATGAAGCGATCGTTGCGGCCACGCTGGAGGCGCTGGGCGCCTCGCAGGAGTTGGCCGGCGAAACGGTTTTGATTACCGCTGGCCCTACGCGAGAGAAGATTGATCCTGTACGATACCTTACCAATCGTTCCAGTGGCAGGATGGGCTATGCATTGGCCGAAGCTGCCCTCCGCCGTGGAGCACGCGTGTTGCTGGTGAGCGGACCGACCGCGCTGAACCCGCCAGCGGCGGCTGAAGTCACGCGCGTGGAGTCCGCCGAAGAGATGCGGCAGGCCGTTTTGAAGCTGCTGCCGCAGGCAACGATCGTGATCAAGACGGCGGCAGTCTCCGACTACCGCCCGAAGTCTTTGGCCTCGCACAAGATCAAGCGCAGCGGCCCGATGACTCTCGAACTTGAGCCTACGGCGGATATCCTGGGCGAGATCGCGCGCCACAAACAATCCCAATTGATCATTGGCTTTGCCGCCGAGACTCAGAACGCACTGGAAAACGCACGCAAGAAACTGGCCTCGAAGTCGCTCGATGCCATCGTAGTCAACGATGTTTCACGCGAGGGCGTAGGCTTCGACTCCGATCGCAATGCGGTTACCATCATTACTCAGCACGAAGTAGTGGAAGTCCCGGAGACGACCAAATGGGAAGTCGCGCAACGCGTTCTCGATCAAGTAGTGCGGCTTCGGAATCCACAAAACGCTCCCGTAAAGATTGGGAAGTAGCAGATGTCTCGCGTGCTCGATCCGCAACTTAAGCGCGCATTAGCCGAACGTGTCCGCTACTACAACGAGTTGGGCATTTACGATTTCTACCGCCGCGACCCCGCTGAAGCCAACCCCAGCAGAATGCAAGATGCAGTCATTCACGAAAATCCAGCAACCCAGCCAGAACAGCGAGAGCAAATGACACCCAGGAACAACGCGGCTATCGCGGTACCAGTTGTACCGGAAGACTTGTTCGAAGGGACGAACTCGACGCCCGAGTCAGGAGTGATTGATCCCGTCCAGGCTCTGCGGTTGATTCGCGAGGATCTCGGCGATTGCACGCGCTGCCGCCTGAGCAAACAAGGACGCAAGCAGATCGTCTTCGGCGTGGGCAATCCGAACGCTGAGCTGATGTTCATCGGCGAGGCTCCAGGCGCGGATGAAGACCAGCAGGGTGAGCCCTTCGTGGGCCGCGCCGGACAGTTGCTCAACAACATGATCAAGGCCATGGGCCTGCGGCGTGAAGACATCTACATCGCGAACATCATCAAGTGCCGTCCGCCGGGAAATCGGACGCCGGAGCGCGATGAGTGCGATACCTGCTCTCCATTTCTAATGCGGCAGATCGCTGCCATCAAGCCGAAAGCGATCGTGGCGCTGGGCGCGGTGGCGGCAAAAACGCTGTTGGCAATCAATGCGCCGATGTCCGATTTCCGCGGCCGCTGGTTCGATTTCCGCGGCACCAAGCTCGCCGTTACCTATCATCCCGCATTTCTGCTGCGCGATCCCCGCCAGAAGAAAGAAACTTGGAAAGACTTGCAGATGGTGATGAAGGAATTGGGAATGGCGATACCGGCGAAGGGCGCAGAGTAACTCACACTCCGTCATATCACGGGAATCACAGCCGGAATGGCGCACTCAAAAGTCTCGCCGGCAACGTCACAGCCGCCCACACAAGCTCCAACACTCCGTGCACCGCGATCCCGATCAGCCGGAACGGCAG
>JGI12635J15846_10004518_pt1 | contig 12003 bp, 8 predicted proteins | sample BlaSpr_A8_OM2_M2_FD_15846 | JGI IMG/M metagenome (IMG submission 15846) | reverse complement strand
ATCGACGTAGAACTTGTGCCAATGCCTCCGGGATATCAACGAGTCGAATCGCGTTCGGAGTTTTCGGTGCTTGCTCGCATCTGTGCCAGACGCTTCTCCGTACGTGCAGCACCTGACAATCCGGGTAAAAATCCTCAGTGCGAACTGCCAGGGCCTCACCGATTCGCAGCCCTGTCCCTGCCACCAGAGCGACCAAAACTGCGCAGCGCTCCTTCAACCTGTTTAGTAGGCCTGAGATTTCCGCCTCAGTGACCGTGGGACGGCTCTGGTTTTCCTTGATGACCAAGGGCAGTTGAATGAATTCGTAGTTCCAAACTCGCGGATGGATTTGATCGCCTTCCTCGTCGACCGCTGAAGCGACAACGAACTTCACTACAGTAACCACGTTGACTATTGTTTTCGGTGCGAGCCTCGCTGCTGTCAGGATCTCAACGAATTGGCGCAGGGCACCGTTCCCCCTTCCGACACTAGCTTGTTGGCAAGGTTCGGAAGAATCCATCAGTCGAGGCAATGCTGCCATCCATAAACCGTTGGCGGCTTTGCTGGCCTCCTTCTCCGAATGGAGACTGATTCTATCCACCGGTCAGCCTGTTGCCGAAATGTTGTACCAGGAACAGGAACTTGACCAAAAGCGTTCTTGGCATTGATTCCTGCTCGCTCGATGTATTCGCGTAATCGCAGACGCGCTACCCATTGTGTTGCGCACCGGCCGAGAGAAACTGTTCTACGTTTCCTCTCTCCACCTTGAACGTCTATCCAAAAGCGGCCGTACGCCGGTGTCCGTGGATTCCATTTGTCCAGATGATGCGGCTGGCACACGTTCCCTCTCTGTCCCGTTCTCATTGACTAATGCGCCTCTCAATCTCGACCATTAGTATCGAGGCCGAGACAATAACGTAGCGAAATCGAGACACAGTTTGGCGCGCGTGCCAGATTCACACGGCAGGTGATGAGGTAGGACCGTCTCGTGCTGCCGGATGACGTTGGCACCCGCCCGGGTGTATCTTGTTGAGACACCTGCGAAGTCCGATCGGGCTCGGAGAGTCCTCAAACATTGAACACCGTTACAATTGGAGAAATGAAGCCATGGAAATGGTTCGGGCTAAGCCGATTCGTATCCTGAGCGTGGAGGATCATCCGGTCTTCCGCGAGGGACTGGCTACGATCATCGGCTCTCAGCTGGACATGCTTCTCGTTGCCCAGGCGTCGAATGCCGTAGAGGCTGTAACTGAATTCCGGCGTCATCGACCAGACGTCACCCTGATGGACCTTCGTCTTCCTGGCGCGAACGGCACCGACGCGCTTGTCGCAATTCGTGGGGAATTTCCACGGGCGCATATCATCATGCTGACGACCTCGGACAGCGATGGGGACATCCAGCGGGCAATGCGGGCAGGAGCGTCGGCTTACATACTTAAGAGCATGCCAAAAAATGAACTTCTGGGCGTGATTCGATCCGTTTTCGCTGGCCGGCGGCATATTCCGCCAGAAGTGGCGGCTCGTCTCGCTGAGCACCTGGGTGACGAGGACCTTACGACGCGGGAGTTGGAGGTTCTTCGCCTCATTCGAGATGGCTATCGCAACAAACAGATTGCCGATCAACTTTCGATTGCCGAGACCACGGTTAACTTTCACATTAAAAACCTGGTGGAGAAACTTCAAGCCAACGATCGAACGCATGCAGTCACAATCGCGTTGCGGCGTGGCCTTCTGCAAATCTGATCACGCAAGCCTGTAGACAACAACTACAGGGTGCTGGCTGTAGGTCTCGCTCTTCGGCGAAAGCGGCGAATCCGGTAATGTCAAGATACGAGCGGGCACATTTCGTGTCCGTGCCTGGGGATTAGAAACCAAGCGGTCCACAAGTTGGGGGCCACTGATCGGAAGAACGCGGTGAGGATTGCGGTTCGACGTGGCCTTCCTCAAATCTGATTCACCTGTAGAAAAATCTAGTAGGAAGACTCGGGGTTTTTATGGGTCCGAAATACCGTCGAACGGCTACCCTTTTGACAATGTTGATGCCTTTGCTTATTGCAGCAGCATTGGGCGCCTGCCACCAGTCCGCGACAGAGCCGGTGACACTTAATTACCTTCGCCTCGGATGGATACCTTCGGGCGAGTTACCCGCGACGGAGGCTTTATCGCGAAAGTTTACGCGCGAAACGAGTGTAGGCCTCAGGCATCTTCGGGGAGTTCAGGAAGAGACGCTTGACCAACTGACTCTAACCCGCAAGCTCTTGCAGGAGGGTGGCTCCGGCCCTGATGTCTTGCAGATCGATGTAACTTGGTTGGGAGTGCTACAGGGGGACTTAACCGACCTACGGCCGTATTTTGCGGCTGAAATTTCGTCTATGGGGCCGAGCGTGGCATCTAGCTACATAGTTGGCGGCAAGGTTGTGGCGATTCCCTATCAGATTCAAGTAGGCGTTCTGGAGTATCGAGCTGACCTTCTCCGTGAATATGGCTACGATCACCCTCCAAGGACGTGGGACGAGCTTGAGAGGATGGCTGCGCGAATCCAAACAAGCGAACGCGCAAAAGGCAAGAAAGATTTTTGGGGTTATGTCTGGCCAGGCGCTGCTGCTGAATCTTTGACTTGCAATGCCTTGGAATGGCAGGTCGCCGAAGGAGGAGGACGGATTATTGAGAGCGACGGCACAATAAGCGTGAACAATCCTGCGGCGATTCGGGCGTGGCGACGGGCTAGACGCTGGATTGGCTGGATATCGCCACCCAGCACCGTGGAGTACAGGGAGTTTGATGCCTACAATTCTTTTGAGTCGGGAAGAGCCGCATTTGTCCGTGTATGGGGAGCCGCGCCCGGAGGGTCTTCAACAAACGGCGAGCAGTTGCGACTCGGCCAGTGGGAACGTCAGCTCCGAGTCGGTGAGGGCGGTTATACAACTCTTCCTGGCGGGTCTATGGCGAGCGGCGGCACTTTGGGCGGTTTAGGCTTGGCTGTTTCTAGATATTCACTTCACCCTCGAGAAGACGCGGCTCTTATCCGGTTTCTGCTTCGGGAACAGATTGAATCGATAGAGAAGGGGACTGTTCCCAATCCCTTTGTCTTTTCGCAGGTCAGTGTTTACGATATTGCGCCGATTGTCGACTCGCACAAAGGTTCGAAGGAATCAGGTCCATTAAAAGCTATTGTGGTTAGTCGGCCTTCCAGGGTTGCCGCGCGCTCGTATGAAGAAGTTACCAGAGCTTACTTCGGAGCCGTGCATTCGGTATTGACTGGACAAAAACACGCGCCAGACGCTGCGGCGGAATTGGAAAAATATCTAGTCAAAATCACAGGTTTCCGCACTGGTCCGCCCGAACAGAACTAAATTGAGGTTAGAACGGTCATGTAGTATCCCCGGTGCACACCGCTATTGTTGCGGATAGCTAACGAGCTCAAGATGAAGTCAATAGACGCTAAGTATTTCAATCTCGGTCCGCGTTTGACGCTGACGTTTGCCCTGCTAGTCGCATTGATTCTAGGTGGAAACGGTCTGCTTATCTGGCAATTCCGTATCGCTCGGCTTCACGCAGATCGCCTCTCGGGCGTGAGTCAGCAAATGATTTCAGTTCTGCGTCTTCAAGGGGGTCTTCTGTCATTTCACCCGAGATTGGGTGAACTCGCACAGTCAAGGAATGCATACCTTTTGACAACGGAGTGTGAGTCATTGCAAAGCGCTCTCCTTGAGCAAATTCAACAAACAAGGGAGGCTCTTACTCGTTTGCCCTCCGGGACCCAGGTAGATCCGCTCTTTCTGCCAACTCTCGAAGCGATTGAAATTAGTCTACCCACTCAGCTCGACACCATAACTGCCCTGGCTTCATCTGGCGACTGGGAGGCAGTTCGCTTTCGGGTCGCCGACCGGCTGAAGCCGGTCGAAACTCAGGCTTCAGCACTAGTGAAAATCGTCGATCAGGAGTTCGTCAGAGAGCTCTCACGATCCGAGGCTAACATGAGAAGCGTGCAGGGCAGAATCCTTGTTCTCGTACCGGCGATGGCGATATCTACTTTTTCCATCGCCATGTTCTTTGCCTGGGCGATAGCGCGAAAAATTCTTGAACTTCGTCTCGAGGAACGGGTTAACGAACGGACGCGGATTACTCGAGAACTTCACGACACCTTCCTCCAGACCATCCAAGGCAGCAAGCTGGTTGCCGATGATGCGTTGGAGCGGTCCACCGATCCCGTCCGAATGAGGCGAGCCATGGAACAGCTGTCGGCCTGGCTCGCGAAGGCCATGCAGGAAGGGCGGGCGGCGCTGAATTCCCTGCGCACGACGACGACGCAGACAAACGACCTCGCTGAAGCTCTCCGGCGTGTGACCGAGGACGGCGTGATTCCTAACTCTATGGCGGTCACATTTTCTGTAGTTGGAGATGCCAGAGAAATGCACCCCATCGTCCGTGATGAAATCTATCGTATCGGGTACGAAGCTATCCACAACGCATGTACGCATTCGGGGGCTAATCGATTGGCGGTGGGGCTCAGATATGCTAACGACCTTGCCCTGCGTGTGCGTGACGATGGCACAGGTATTGACCCCGCTATCGTGGATAGGGGGAAGGACGGACACTTCGGACTGCAAGGGATGCGGGAGCGTGCCGCTCGCATCGGAGGCAAGCTCACGCTCGTGAGTTCCTCGAACTCGGGGACCGAGATCAAGTTAATAGTCCCCGGAGGCATCATCTTCCGGAAGGGGATGTCCCCGCGAACGCCGCTGTCGAGGAAGATACGAGACCTCTTTCGCTCAAAAGAGAAAACTTCCAATCTGAACTGATCACGATTCACAGAGTTTCACCCCCGCCATCACACCTGTAGAAAAATCTAGGATTAATTCTATGGTTCCTGATGTGTGCTGAAATTTCGGAAGTCCATAAGGTGTCGGCATACCGAGGATGGGGCCACATGATTAACTGTCGTGTATCGGTCGATTTGCCAGCGACGACAGGAAAGAAGACATCATGGCGACAGCGACGCAATTGGTCCTGATACAAGGACTGGACACGGAAAAGCGGAGTCGTGCGTCACGCCAGCCCGTGGATGCGCAGCGACAGAACACCCCGGGCCAGGAAGACGACGCGGCGCTCGTCTTTTCCGCCAAAAGTGGGGATGGACAGGCATTTGAGGTTCTGGTCGCGCGTCACCAGCAAAGGCTTCTGAATGTTGCGCGACGCTTCAGCCGTATCCGGGAAGACGCGGAAGACATCGTCCAACAAAGCCTTCAAAAAGCGTTCATGCATTTGCACAAGTTCGAAGGGAAATCATCTTTCTCTACTTGGTTGACGAGGATTGCCATCAACGAAGCGCTTATGTTGCTGCGCAAAGGCCGGGGTCTGCGCGAGGTATCGATCGACGATGTAAGCGGGGATGAAGAAACCGCAGTGCGTCTGGAAATTCCCGATTCACGGCCGAGCCCCGAGAGTGTGTTTTTACAGGACGAGCGCAAGCGAATTCTATCAGCGGCTATGAATGAATTGACGCCGCGAACACGAAAGACAATCGAGTTGAAAGAACTTGGCGGGTTATCCACGCAAGAAGCGGCCAGTGCCATGGGACTCTCGGTTGCAGTGGTGAAAGGCCGGCTATTCCACGGGCGGAGGAAATTGCACAAGGTATTGCGGGCAAGTCGCTTGGGCACGATTGTCAGATCGCCACGGTCCATGAAGCTATGGAATTGAAAGAGAAGAGAAATGAAGCCGTGAGGGCTAGTACAGGTCCGATGCAACCTGGCGCAGAAAATATTTCCGCAGACCATGCGCCGGGTGTCGAAGAAATCAGGCTCCGCGCTTATGAAATTCATCTTGAGCGTGGCGGGTTTCCGGGTAATGAGCTTGATGATTGGCTGCAAGCCGAACGCGAACTCCAAGGTGCGGCGCAGCCAAAAGCACAGCAATTTAAGGTCGCAGGTAAGACTGAATGAAACGTCGCGACTTCATTAAAGATAGTGCTGTTTCCGCATTGGCGGTTGGTGCGGCACCTCACACTTTTGAGTCGGCGCCTCCAAAAAGCGGAAGATCTCCGCTCTCTTTCCCTCAGGCGGAATCCGAAGCCCCTTTTTGGCCGGATGGAGCGCGTCTGGTCGTTTCCATATCGATGCAGATGGAAGCTGGAGCTCAGCCGTTGCGTGGAGCGGAGAGTCCGATGCCTAAACTTGATCCGAAGTATCCGGATCTGCCGACGACAAAGTGGTACGAATATGGATTCAAAGAAGGGCTTCCGCGACTGCTGGATATGTTCGACCGGCGAAAGATCAAAGTCACCTCCCACATGGTCGGCGCAACGGTGGATCTTCATCCGGCGCTGGGCAAAGAGATCGTTGAGCGCGGACATGAAGCGTCGGGCCACGGACAAACGTGGGCTGCGGAGTATTCCATGACGCCAGAGGAAGAGCGCGAGTCGTACAAGCAGAGCATCGCCAGCATCAAGCGTGCAACGGGCACAAGGCCGGTGGGCTTCAATGCGTTCTGGCTTCGCGGCACACCGCATACCTTGGAAATTCTTCAGGAGCTTGGATTCATTTATCACATCGACGACGTGAGCCGGGATGAACCGTTCTTAATCAACGTGAAAGGAAAACCCTTCGCGGTTGTGCCGTATACGCTGCACATGAATGACATCGTCGATTATGAATCGCGTTATTTCAGTACGCAGGAATATGCCGGCGATCTGAAAGCAGAGTTCGACATGCTTTACGCCGAATCATCAAAGCGGCGTCGCATGATGTCGGTGAGTGCTCATGATCGCATCGCCGGGCGTCCATCGCGTGCGAAAGTGCTCGAAGAATTCATCGTCTACGCGCAGAGCAATCCCGGAGTTGTTTTCATGCGAAAAGATGAAATTGCGCGTTTCGCACTCAGCAGCCCGCAAACGATTCGCGAAGGGATTTAGCGTAGAACGGCTCTATGAAGATTGCGAGACTTCTTTCAACAGCTCTTCTGGCAATGATGCCGTCCGCATCTATTACGCGGGCACAAGACGAGCCGGCGAAACCACTAAGCCTTGATGAAGCGGTTTCGCTTGCGCGAGCGCACAACCGCGAATTGAAACAGGCGGGGCTGGAGATTCACAAGCAGCTAGAAGCCTTTAGCGAAGCCAAGACGCAACTTTATCCGCGTTTTGATACCTATTTCCTCGCGTCGGAACTGCTCACGCCGCTGGATTTCACAATTAAATCCGGCACGTTCGGGAGCTTTCCAGCTACAGGCCCGATTCCAGCGAAAGATTCGCAGATTCACACTCCTGCTCGTCCCGTTGCAATTGCTTCGGTCACGGCCACGCAGCCTCTTACGCAGTTGTTGCGGATCGACCTTTCCATCAAGCAGCAGAAATTAGGCGTGAAGCTCAGCCAGCAGTCGTATTTTATGCGTGAGCAGGATCTTGTGAACGAAGTCAGGCGTGGGTACTACGCGATTTTGCAATCACAAAGCGAGATCGAATCGCAGCGCGCTCTTCTTGCTTACCTTGAAGAATTGCAGCAGCTCACCGGTCGACGCTTGCAACAGGAGGCGGTGCTAAAAGCTGAGAGCCTGCACATTGCCGCTCAACGCAGCAAGGCCGCTTATCAACTTACTGTCGACCGAGACGCGCTGGCGGACCAGAAGGAGGCCCTGAACCGCCTGCTGGGCCGCGATCTCCAGACTGAGTTTGCGGTAGAGACGGTTCCCGCTTCGCTTCCCGAGGAATCGAGCTTGCAACAAGCGAGAATATTAGCGCTCGAGTCGCGGCCCGAGATTAAGGTCGAGACAATCAAGAAGGATAAAGCCGTCCTGGATACCAGAATCGAAAAGACGCGGTACATTCCAGACGTTTCCATTCAAGCGAACTATCTTACCGCTCCGAATATCTCTTTCCTTCCGCAAAACCTCGGTGCCGTGGGCGTGCTGTTGACCTGGCAACCCTGGGATTGGGGGCAGAAGCGGCACAACATTGCGCAGAAGCTGGACACAGAAAAGCAGGCGCAACTTTCCATCGACAATGTGAGAGATCAAGTTCTACAGGAAGTGGACTCCACATTTCGGAGGCTTCGGGAAGCGCGGGAGTTGCTAAGTGCAGCTCAGGCCGCGCGAGATGCCGAAGCCGAAAAACTTCGCAACGAGATGAACGCTTATTCGAACCAGTCGATTTTGTTGAGTGATCTCTTGGAGCAGCAATCCTCGGTTGCAAATGCGGAAGATCAGTATCGACAAGCTTTGCTGGCGTTCTGGAAAGCGCGAGCTGATTTCGAACGAGCACTTGGTGAGGAATAGCGCTTTGACACCTTCAAACACACCGATACGTTTGCCCCGCGCGGCGGCACAGCCTTTAATGGTCGTTTTCCTGGCAACGAGCATCGTTGCCGGCTGCCACAACGAAGCGGCTTCACCGGCGAAGCCCCCCATCGCTGTGCGTTTGGCTGACGTAACGCAATACCAATTGAGCGAAGGTCTGCGATACTCCGCCTCTTTGATTCCGTATGCGCAGGTCGATGTCGCTTTCCGCACCACCGGTTACGTTACTGACGTAAAGCAAATTAAGTCAGCTGATAGCCGCACCCGAAATATTGGTACTGGAGATCACGTCACACGAGGAACTGTTTTGGCACAGATACGCCACCAGGACTTAAAAAATCAGGCGGACGAATCCGGTGCCCAAGTTGATGCAGCGGTCGCACAACACGCGCAGGCTGAACAGGACTTCAACCGCGCTAAAGCGCTTTACGCCACGCAAAGTTTGACTAAGCCTGAATACGATCAAGCACAGGCGCGTTTTGATTCGAGTCTCGCGGCGGTGAACCAGGCTCAAGCCGCGCAGCGCCAGGCGCAGCTTACCTTGAGCGACTCACAACTGGAGGCTCCTCTTTCCGGATACATCATCGCCAGAAATATTGACGTCGGCACGCTGGCATCACCGAGTTCCACCGCTTTTACCGTCGCCGATACCAGCGCAGTGAAGGCCACGTTCGGTGTTCCAGAAGATGCTCTGAATCTCGTTCATCAGGGGCAAAAGCTTACGCTGCAGCTCCAGAATGGCGCTGCGCAGTATTCCGGACGCGTGACAAGTATTTCTCCCAGCGCTGATGTGCGGAACCGCGTGTTTGCTATCGAAGTCACGTTGTCGAACCGCAAGAACACTTTAAAGCCCGGGATGATTGCGTCGGTTGAACTAGGCGGGAAACGTGAGTCGCCACAACCGTCCGTTCCCTTGAGCGCCATCGTTCCGTATCCCGGTGAATCTGGACAGTTCGCAGTCGTCGTCGCCGAGCAGCAGTCCGGCCAATGGAAGGCGCACGTTCGGAGAGTCACGGTTGGCGAGACTCACGGCAGCTCGGCTTCTGTCACCGGAGTCCGCACCGGAGAAAAAGTCGCTGCGATTGGGGCGCAACTGCTGAAGGACGGCGATTCCCTTTCAGTGATTCCGTAGCGGAACACGAGACCATGGCACACAAAAGCAATCAGGAAAGAATTGAACAAACGAAGAACATTCCGCGATTCTTCGTAGAACACCCACAAGTTTCCTGGGTGTTGCTGGCTGGCGTTCTGATTTGGGGTTGGTTCGGTTACAACTCCATGCCACAGCGCAAAGACCCGAACATCCCGATAAGAGTTGGTGTTGCCAGTTGTTCGTGGCCTGGGGCGACGTCTCAGCAGGTCGAGCAATTGATCACGCGGCCGATTGAAGACACCGTTGCGCAAAACAAGACCATTCATGCAGGAACGGCCGCGGATTACGGTGTCAGATCAATTTCCCTTCCTGGCTATTCTTACGTTTATATACAGCTAATCGACGATGTAGATGACCTCAAGCGCCAGTTCAGCGACATCAACCTGAAGCTCAATGCATTGAATGGCCAGCTTCCCCAGGGATCGGGACCGATTACCTTCCAGAGCGACTTCGGAGATACGTCAGCTTTGATGTTGACGGTTGCAAGTCCAAAGGCAGACTCGGTAGAAATCGATCTGCGCGCGCAATCCATTCAAGCAGCGGTGCGCGCGGCTCGCGCGAGTAAAAAAACGACGCCACTGGAGAAACCGGTCACCATTATTTATCCGTTTCCCGAATCGATTTCGCCAAGGTCTATCGCCAGCGGCGCAGCGCTTTTCGAACGGCAGGCGATTCAGGCCGGCGTCTTAAGCAGCGCGACGCAAATCCAGGGAACCGGCTTCATTGGTTTTGACGGTACAAGCAAGCGAGACGATGCCGCGATCCAGGCGTTTATCCAGCAATTTTTCACGAACGAGTTGCAGCGCTCAGAACTGCATCCCGACGCGTGGAGCCCTATCATCATTCATGATCCGACTGAGACCCGTGGGAAGTTGTCGGAAATTGCGGGCGATAAATATAGTTATGCAGAGCTGGATGACTTCTCGGATCTCATCGCGCGAACCGTGCAAGGCGCTCCCGAAACATCAAAGGTCGAGCGTCGAGGTGTGCAGCAACAGACAATTTATCTGGAATTTTCCCAGGACCGTCTAGCCGCATACGGGCTCCAGCCTGCCGACTTAAGCAAACTGATTCAAGCCCACAACATCATCGCGCCGGGCGGGGTGTTCGAGACTGGAGAACGTGAAATTACCCTGACTCCTTCCGGGCAATTCGAAAGCCCCAAGGCCATCGGTGACAGCGTTGTAACCACGACGGCGGCAGGTGCTCCGGTTTACCTGCGCGACCTCGTTGATATAAGCCGCGGATACCAGAGTCCCGCTACCTACCTGAACTACTACACTTGGCGGGACGCCGACGGACACTGGCGCCGCAGTCGAGCGGTGACGATCGCCGTCTATATGCGCGATCAAAAACAGATCGCGAAATTCGGCGAGTCCATCGACGCGAAACTGGCGCAACTGCATCACATCCTTCCCGCTGACCTAATCACTGTTCACACCTCCGACCAGCCGCTGCAGGTAAAAGAAAACATTCACCTTTTTCTGCGGGCGCTGGAGGAAGCGATTGTCCTCGTCGTTATCGTCTCGCTACTCGGCTTCTGGGAGTGGAGACTCGCGCTCATCATGGCCCTCGCGATACCCATCACACTCGCGATGACTTTCGGTGTGGTCTACATGCTGAGCATTGATCTACAACAGGTGTCCGTCGCGACACTGATTATCGCTTTGGGACTTCTGGTCGATGTGCCAGTGGTCTCTGGTGATGGGATCAAGCGAGGTCTCGCAGAGGGTCTTCCGCGCGGTGTCGCGGCATGGCTTGGTCCGACGAAACTCTCGACTGCAATTTTCTTTGCCACCATCACCAACGTCATCGCCTATCTTCCGTTCCTGATGTTGACAGGCAATACCGGTCAGTTTCTGAAAAGCCTTCCGATCGTGATGACCGCTTCCCTGCTTTGCGCTCTCGTTGTCTCCATGACCTTCATTCCATTTCTGGGCTACTACATCCAGAGGCCTCCTAAAACGAAAGAACTCACTATTGAAGAAAAGCGCGAACGGGGATTCTACGGCTTTTACAACCGGCTTGTCGGGCGCGCGATCGCGCACCGCTGGATGGTCATGCTTGGCTCCTTCGTATTCCTGGTGATTGGTGGATTTTTCGCTTCTCATCTCAAGCAGCAGTTCTTCCCCGAAGATGTTCAATACTGGTTCTATCTCGACATCTGGCTGCCGAACGATGTGCCGCTGACGGCAACTAATGACGCGGCCGGGAAAGCCGAATCGGTCGTCCGGCAGGTTTTATCGGACAGAGAAGAACGTTCGCATGAAAACAAAAACCAGCATGACCTGACCTCCATCACCAGTTTCATCGGAGGAGGCGGGCCCCGCTTCTGGTTTTCAATCTCCCCAGAAGCCCCACAAACAAACTACGCACAGGTCATCGTGCAGGTCAGCGACAAGGAGCTAACGCCAAAAATTATCGGTCCATTGCAGTCCGCCCTTAGTCGCGAGGTACCCGGTGCATGGATCACCGTACGGCAACTTCAAACCAATCCCGTCGAAACGCCAGTAGAAATTCTTATCTCCGGGCAGGCCGATACGGACGTTAAGGATGAACCGGCGGACATCCAGACGCTG
>JGI12635J15846_10004517_pt1 | contig 12004 bp, 8 predicted proteins | sample BlaSpr_A8_OM2_M2_FD_15846 | JGI IMG/M metagenome (IMG submission 15846) | reverse complement strand
CGCAAAAGACGAGATCCAACACCTCGCCGTCGTCTGGAACCAGCTTCTCGCCCGCCTCGAAGCCGCTGTCTCTCGGCTTAGCCAGTTCTCCGCCGATGCCTCCCATGACCTGCGCACTTCCATTACGGTCATTCTCGCAACTGCCCAGCTCTCTCTGCATCGCCACCGCTCAGAGGACGAATACCGCGACGACCTCAACAAGATTGTTACGGAGTGTCGGACCGCCTCCACACTGCTCGACGCGCTCCTCTCCCTAGCGCAGAGCGACAATTTCGTCCATGAAGTGGCTTTCAAGAAGATCGATCTCTGCGAACTCGTCGTGAGCGGCTGCCGACGCGTCGAAGACCTCGCCGAATCAAGCGGCATCATGCTTGACTGGTATCTTCCCAAAGATCCCGTTCATATCGAAGGAGACGAGCTCCTCCTCCAACGGCTACTCGGCATTCTCCTTGATAATGCCATTCGCTATACCCCCGAGCACGGCGAGATCCGCGCCGAAGTTTCGCTCACTACGAAAGAAGCTCTCGTTACTGTCCGCGACACCGGCATCGGTATGTCCGAAGATGTACGCCAGCACGTCTTCGACCGCTTTTACCAGGCCGATCTCCGCGAACGAAAGTCTCAGGCAGGCAGCGGCCTTGGCTTGTCCATTGGGCGGTGGATCGCTGACGCGCATGGCGCTGAACTTACCGTCGAAAGCACGCCGTTGAGAGGGTCTGTATTTCAGATCAGATTCCCCGTGGNCGCGACCCTCCACTCCATTGAGCCGCGTACTCACCTCGCCCGCTGAAGACCTTCAAGCCTACGCGACCACTCGCCAGAGCAGGGGCGCCGCTGCACATTATAAAAAAGATCAAATTTAGTTACAAATTGATTTCAGCCGCGTCTCCAAAAATGCGGTCGAAGCCAGCTTAAGGTTGCTGAAATAGACCTTAAGTAAACCTTAATATCAACAAAAAAAATGCAAATCAGCGCCGTTTTGTCTGCTATTTAACACCCCGGTTACAGAAATGAAGTGGTGCGTTCATAGTTCGATCTTACGCTCGGTTTCACCATGAGACAAAAAAGACTGAGAGCCATGCTGACGATTCTTTTTGCATCAGTAACTCTCCACGGGCAAGTGCAGCAGATCAACTCTGCCGTGGACAAATCCACCAAATCGATTCAACACAACGCTTACTTCATCGATCCCACCCTACTCGATCTCACTCTGATCCTTCCACCGCCTCCGGCACAGACGTCAGAGATAACCAAAGCCGAACTCAGCGAAATTCATCGCATCGAGAAGGCTCGCACGCAGGAGCAGATTGCCGCAGCACAGGCCGACGACCAGGAAGAAGACATCTTCCTGTTCAAGCAGGTCTTCGAGAAGAACCTTACAGGAGCTGCGTTGCCTCTCACGGCCGCTCTCTCCGTTCACATCCGCGACGATGAGGCGGTCTTAGGCAAGCTGCTGAAGAGCTCCTTCCATCGTCCACGCCCATTCCAATTCGACAGCAGCCTTCACCCGGTCTGCGAACTGAGCAAAGAGCCGAACTCCTATCCCAGTGGGCACACGCTCTCAGGCTATCTGCTTGCGTTCACGCTGGTGCAGATGGTGCCTGAGAAGCAAGAGCAGATCCTTCAGCGAGCCGACGACTACGCTCACAACCGTCTCGTCTGCGGGGTTCATTATGCGAGTGACGTCGAGGCAAGCCGCGATATCGCTTACGTCATGTTCGGCTACATGCTGGCAAATCCGCGCTTTCAGAAAGAGCTTGCGGCTGCGCGCGTAGAGACGCGACAGCATCTTGGACTGCCGCTGACGACGCCTCACATCTGAAGCTTTGACTTCCCTGTTGAGTAATCAGACGCGCGATCCGCAAACAACATTCAGCTCGAAAGTCGACAACCTTGAACCAGATTTGTACGGGAGGAACAATTGAAACAGAATCATAAAACTTACCTGAGCCGCGTGCTCGCGATTGTGTGTTTCGCGGCAATCTATTTGATCTCATCGGCTTGCAACCTGTACGCACAGCCACAGGATTCTTCGGCATCCATTTCCGGAACGGTTGTTGACTCGAAGGGGGCGCTCGTCCGCGATGCGGCCGTCATCGTGAAAAATCAGACGACCGGCGCGGTCAGCCAGGCAAATGCCGACAACGTCGGGCACTTTGCGGTGACTGGCATTCCATCAGGACGCTACACGCTCATCGTGAATGCAAAGGGTTTTGCCTCAACGACCCAAGAAGACGTGCAAGCCTCGGCGCACCCGGCCGAAATCTCTATAACTCTTGCCATCAGCAGCTTTGCGCAAAGTGTCGAAGTGCAGGCCAACAACTCCATTGCAAGCCAGCATGCACTCTCGCAGGGCTCGCTCGACGCGGAAACAGTCCAATCCAACATTAGCGCCGCGTTCATCAGGAACTTCACCCCGGCCACAACCGATTTTTCCGAACTTATCAACATCGCCCCGGGCACCATCAGCTACAACCCCAACGGCGTGGGACTCGGACAGGGAACCATGTATTTTCGCGGCTTCGTGGACGGCGATTACAACATCACCTGGGACGGCATCCCCTTCAACGACAGCAACAACCCCACCCATCACTCCTGGGCGTTCTTCCCCGGACCGTGGATCGGCGGCGTCAACTTCGACCGCAGCCCCGGTACGGCATCGACCATCGGGCAAGCGACCTTTGGCGGTTCCATCAATCTGCTCTCTCCGGAAGTACCGTCGGTGCAGTCCATCCAGTCCCAGGTTTCGTACGGATCATTTAACACCCTGCTGGTCGATGGGCAATACAGCACCGGCATGCTGGGCCCGCACAAGAACCTCGGCGTGACGCTGGATGTGCACCACATAACCAGTGATGGCTTCCAGACCTTGAACTATCTGCAACGCAATGCCGGAGATATCAAGGTCCTCTACAAGCTGTCGGATCGCACCACCATTACCGGATACAGCGGTGTCGTGCGCCTCTTCGGCAATGCGCCCAACGTCTCCGCCTACCGCGCCCAGATCAACACGTACGGCTGGAATTACCTGATGGAGAACAACGACCCCACCAGCGCGTTTTACCAGGCGTACAACAGGAACACGGTCCCGACGGACTTCGAGTATGTCGGCGTTCACTCCTCGCTCAACCACGGCTGGCAGGTGGATGTGAAGCCCTACACCTACAGCTATAACAACGCGCAATACTATGCCAACGACAACCCGAACGATATGACCGGCCTTGCTACCGGTCCCAACGGCACCAGCGGATGGATCACCGAGACCAACTGCTCCATCGCAGTGAATGACGCGAACGGTACGAGGGCACCTTGCGCAATCGACAAACTCAACAGCTATCGCAAGTATGGCGAGACTTCGACGGTCAGCCAGAGTTCGAAGTATGGCGTCTTCCGCGCCGGTCTCTGGTATGAGTGGGCTACGAGCAATCGCTTTCAGATCCCTTCGGATCCTCTCACCGGCCAGGACCAGTCCGTGCCCAACTTCCACGAGAATTACTGGACCAACTCCTATAACCCGTACGCCGAGTTTCAATGGCATGCGACGCAGAAACTGACCGTCACCGTTGGCGATAAGTACGCCATCTACACCCTGGACTTCAAGCAGTTTGCCGATAACGGCAAGGTGGTGGGGAATCTCAATGGCGCGCCTTTCACTACGTCCTCCGGTAGATCGGGAGTTAACTTGCCTTCGGCGTCAGCAAACTTCCGGCTGACAAATAATTGGTCGGTCTACGGCCAATATGGCAAGGGCGACGAAATTCCTCCGACCAGCGTCTTCGACGTCACAGGCGGTGGCAAGGAAGTCTCCAAAATCCCCACGCCGCAGCTGACGAACACGTATCAGTTCGGCACGGTCGTGAAGCTGAACCGCGTGACCCTGGACGCGGATTACTTTCATGTGAAATTCCAGAACAACTACATCCCGTTCCAGGTGGCCAACCCCAACAATCCGGGTTTTGACCTCAACGAGTACTTTCTGGGTCCGGACTCCTTCACCCGGGGTTTCGAGGCGGAGGCCAATGCCTCGCTGGGCTATGGCTTCAATGTCTATGCCAATGGAACCGTAGGGAAAGCCAACTACGCCGGAACCGGCATCCCCTCCGGTCTCAATGTGGCTGACACGCCTGCTTACACCCAGGGCCTGGGCTTAACCTATCAGGCGCATGGAATGGATCTGGGCCTCATCGAGAAGCGCGTCGGCGGCTACTACAACGACAACGGCGCGTTTCACAATCAGGCCTATGTTGCACCTTACAACAACGTCAATCTCTTCCTGAACTACACCATCCGCAAGGAATCGTTCTTCGACGGGTCGAAGGTCAGCTTCAGCATCAACAACCTCTTCAACAGCGAAAATGTCACCGATATCTTTCCCTTCAACAGTCCAACGCCTGTGGGCACGTCGGCATACCTTGCGACCACTGCCGTCTCGCAGCTGGATCAGCTCAACCTGACCTCAGGACGCAGTTTTGTTGTCAGCTTCAAATTGGGGATGTTCCCAGGCCGCCACAACTAATCGCACCCAGACAGGCCGTGCTGGTGCTTTCACCGGCACGGTCTGGCTCCCAAATTGAGAGCTACCTAGAATGGTCAGCGTGAACCATGCAGTTGGCCGAGGCGAAGATCAACGCCATGACGCCGACTCTGTCGATGGCCGCGCCGCCCAGGTTGAGTGCGTGGTTCATCAGCACTGCGACGCCGCAGACACCGGTCAGCAGCGCCACTGCCAGGTCGATGGTAAGCCGCTGTGTGCCTGGGAAAATAATTTAGGTTTTCTCACTAAAACCGCGAAAAACCAATTTCGGTGCAAAAGGTAACCTGTCCGGCCGATTTGCGCCATCCACAAAAAGGGGTTAGTTGGTTGTGGAACTAGAAAGTCGCTCGCCCGGGAATGCGTTGCCCGGGCGGCTGGCGTGAGCTGCAATATAAAGTACAGATTTCGTGCAGGCAATTCGAACAGGAGCTTGGCCTAGTGTGTGTGGGGCGGTTTATTTGTGTTGTCATAGGTGATGTCGATTTTCCCGTGGTCGCGGCTTTCAAGGCTATAGGGCCACTCCGTAGTGAAATTCCCATCGGGCAGGCGGCCACGATAGCTTGTTACAATGTCACCGAGGTAGACGCTGCCTGACGAAGCGATGACAAAACCGCTCGCGACCCTGGAAGATGCATTCGGGTTCTTTTGAACATAGCCATTGGAATCGGAGACGCACCCCATAAACACATTGTCGGAGCCCTTTTCAAAGAACCCGTTGGTATAGTTATCTTCCGTTTCGACGGCCGTTATGATGTTCCGTGCGCCCTCTACGTATACCGCCGCCTCCGTCCCGACGGTCCCTCCATTCCAGATGACCTCGCCGGATGTGAACCGGTCGTTCGAACCTTTGAGGTGTATGCCGGCTGTGCCGTTCCGCTCGATCTGAAAATTCGTGAATCCACTGTTCGTGCCTTCTGTGTACAGGCCATAGACGCCGTTATCGAACGCATAGAAGTTGTCGAAGAACAGCATGTAATTGAAGGCATTGATGTGGACGCCATCCACCGAGCAATGCGAAAACATGACCTCCTCGACATGGCCCCATTTTTGGGCATTGACCGGTGCTGTTTTCTTATTTGCGGTGTTCCACTCTGCCGGGCCGGTGGACGTTGGAGCAACGAAAAAGCAATTGCCAGTCCCGCCCCTTCCAGAGTTCCCGTCAAGCGTCAGGCCAGAGATGCTGAAGTTGAATGCGTCGACGGGCACGGTCAGAACATTGGATGCTGTGTTTGGCTTGAGTAACAGAACAGATGTGCCCCATCCATCGCCCTTCATATTCACATAGGAGCGAAGCGTGAGTCCTGTGGTGATATAGACACCCGCCGGGAAGTAGAGGACACATCCGTTGTTTGGACGATCGTGCGCGACGCACGCCGACATTGCGGAATTGATGGCCGCCGTGTCGTCGGTACGCCCATCTCCTCTGGCTCCGTAATTGGTGACGATGATGGCAGAAAGCCCCACAGGGGGGATGGCTGCCGAGACGCCAGGTCCTCCGTTGCCTATCGGCGGCTCCGTTGCTTGGGCATGAATGGAGAAGGGGTAGAGCATGGTGCTCAACACGAGGATCGAAAAACAACTCGATGTGTGCTTCAATGTATGCCTCTAATGACGGCTATTGGGACCAAAGAAGTATAAAAGGGGATTGACTACGGCGATGTCATTAGAATGTCATCCATTTGCCTTGCCTTTATGCGGTCATGAGTGAAGCTAATTCATTGCTGTATCGAATGACCGATATGCAGCTCCAGGGAATCCTCAAGAGGGTATTCGCGCAGCGGGGAGTGGGGATTGGTGGCAACGACATGGCCGAAGATTGAACCGAGACTTCGATATATCTGATGGGCAATTTGCATGCCCAGAATTTTTCGACCTCGAAGACAAGATTCAAATATCAGGTTGGTTTCTTCACTTCGCAGAGGCACCCAGGCAAGAGGCGTTAGCGAAGGTTGTCAGGATTGGTTCCCGATTGAGCATTATCTCTTTGCCAACTCCAGTCGCTGGCCTACCAACGCGGCAATCAGCGTGATCGCCCAAAGCGGCAGGGAAAGGTCAAACGGCTCAGTGTCCGTAACTCCACGCACCAGGACCAATAAAATCATGCTGGTAAAAATCACTCGCATTGGTTCGTGTTTCGGCAGCCTGCGTAAATAGCGCCACAAACCGCCATACAATCCAATCAGCAGGACCAGGCCAACGACCCCATACGCATAGAACTGCTGCAGCCATTCGTTGTGTGCGTGTCGTGCTTCAAATTCTCCAAACGATGGAATGACCTTCCATACCGAATGGAAGCCATGCCCGGCCCACGGCTGCTGTATTGCTTCGTCCAGCATGTAAGCCCAGATTCCCAACCGACCTGTTAGCGTCTCAGGCGAATTCCCGGCCGTGGTGTAGACGGTGTAATACGAACTCAGCAGCGACCAAAACACCGCCAAAGTCACGATTGATCCAACAACCAGCCAAACCTTTGAGCGGCGGCTCATCGTGCGATCAAACAACAGCACATAAACCTGGCTTATGATCACGGCGACAATTGCGGTCTTGCTTAACGAACGTAGCACGGTTATCGCCAGAAATCCTGCAATAATCCCCCACTTCCCATCTTTGCCTCGCATCAGGTACTGCGCAAAGTACAAAGCGAATCCGCATACCCAGCCAATCTGATTCGGCCCCAGCAGTTCCTCATCGCCCAGACGCAAATCCGATTGCGCCGGCAGTATCCATGCGATCACCGCTACAAGGCAAGCTCCCCACACAAAGCCTTTCATTACCGAGCTTGCAACACGCTGCGGATCATCGCCCATCAGGAACACAAGCATCATCGCCGTGTCGGCGGCCATGCCACCCCAGAAAGCCACAGCGGCAGACAACGACGCCGTGCTGCTCCACAGCAGGCTAAGACATGAAAAGTAGAGAAACAGCATCACCCAACGCACAGGTGGCATTTTCAGTAAAACAGAAAGGCGACCATTTGCTCCGGGGGGCCAGTTGAACAAAACAAGTCCTAGCAGCAGGTAATTCAACGTAAGATTGACGGCGACACCGCTGTCTGCCTCCAACAAGAACCACCTGACTGACAAAAGCATGATGAACACACGAAACGACAAGTAAAAACCAACCAGCCAGGGCAGCATCTCAACCGTCCGTTCCGCTGGTAGAGAGAGCACGTTAATCAACGTCGATTTCGTTTCGCACTGTTCTATCTTGTCCACAGGCTTTGTCATCTACCCTATGCACTCCGCTCCATGCAAGTGTCATCAACCCGTCAGCAGCTTGTAACCAGAATGTCGCGCACAGGGGAATCGAAACGCATTCGTCGGCTTCTGTTGATTGACCCCGGTTTCCTATGCAAGCATTGAGAGCCGACTAAACACCTGCTGCAATCTCCATTCGAGCTTCCCATAACGCCCTTTGTGGGTGGCTCAAAAGTCAACTGGTGATGACAGGCGTGGCTGTTGAAAAGTCGCTTTCGGAGAAAACAGCCGCAGATTTGGGGATAGAAAATGTCCACCCGAGTCGGGAAAGTCGCTTGTAGGGCATCCTGGTGCGATGAAATTTCTGAGCATTTCCAGAGAATCAGTTTTTCAACAGCCACGCCTTCTTTTCGTGCTGATCAAGTAGCTTCGCGGTTCGGCCATTCACATAGATCCTCGCAACAGCACGACCTGGGAGACTATGTAGTTGGAGGGTCAATGAGCACCTGTTCCTTCGCTCCCATGATCAGCAGCCAGAGCATAGCGGCAAGCTCGGCCAGAAACACCGGCTGGAAGTAGCGGAAGAGAGCGTCAGTNTAATGCGGAGCGAGAAACCAGGTCATGCCGACGATAACCCAGGTGGTGCCGTCAAGCAGGAGCCAGTATCCGAGNCAGCGCGGCAAGAAGCGCGAGCGCACGACCAACCATCCAAATGGCAACAGCCACAGTCCCCAGAACATCTGGTTGATGCTATTCGCCTGCCCATGCATCCGGATTAGAAACATGCCGACCGCCTCGCGCGTGTGGCCGTCAAAGCCGGCGAAGGCATCGCCTCCGCGAAAGACGAGGAGCGCGGCCGCGCTGAAGACCACGGTCACTAGGCCGAGGGCAGACGAAACCAACACCAGAGCCACAAGTTGTCGCGCGCGGTGGCGGTCTACATCTTCGAAGAGGCGATAGAGCGCCAAGCTCAGGCCGATGAAGATGACCGCGCCAAGCGTCTCGGCAAGCATGCCCCAACAATAGAGCGTCTCGTGCCCGAGGACCCGGGCCGCGGTAGCGGCAGCGTCGTTGTGCACGACTGTTTGCGAGGGGATATATAGCAGGTAGAATGGTCCCAGGGTGAAACCCAGATACCATAGGCCAGCGATACGGGCCGTTCTCTTCAGCGACGTCATTTGGGCCTCCAGCATTGGGGGAGGGTACGCGATAGGGGTTGAAGAAGTTTCGAGGAAGATCATGGGCAGGTCAACCCGCCAATACTTCGGGCGGCGCCAGGCCAAGTGCGGCGCACAGAAAACGCACACTTAGGATAAGGCCTGTGATCGCTCGTCATTGACCGTTGGTGGCAAATCGCCGATGCACTTACCGACGTCTGTTTTGTCTCCATATTGCCAGCATCTGGGAGTTCACAGCTATAGAGCTTTCAGGTTGTATGAGGGAACTTTTGTTCCCTAAAAAACGTTCACACTTGAAGAACTTCTTTCGGAGCCGCGTTGAAACTTGTCATCGACGATGTCAGCAAGCAATACCGAGGCGGTCATCGCGCCCTGAGCAATTTCAGTCTGACCATAAAGCCCGGTGTTCTTGGCCTGCTGGGCCCAAACGGAGCCGGCAAGACAACCCTCATGGGCATTCTCGCGACCATCACCAAGGCAAACCAAGGCCGTGTGCTTTGGAATGGAACTGAGATCGCGAAGAACCCCGACCCTCTCCGTTCCGTGCTCGGCTATCTCCCGCAAGACTTTGGTGTCTACCCGAACCTTAACGCGGTCGAGTTTCTTGAGTATCTTGCTGCCGTCAAAGGTCTAGACAAGGCGACCGCCGCCCGGCGTATCCCGGAACTTCTGGAGTTGGTGAATTTGACCGACGTTCGCAAGCGAGCGCTTGGCGGCTACTCCGGCGGCATGAAGCAGCGTGTAGGTATAGCGCAGGCGCTTCTCAACGACCCGCAACTTCTGATCGTCGACGAGCCCACCGCGGGGCTCGATCCGGAGGAACGCGTCCGCTTTCGCAATCTCCTCTCCGACCTCTCGGGCGAACGCATCGTTGTGCTCTCTACTCACATCGTCTCAGATATCGAAGCCACCGCAACCGATATTGCATTAATCGCAAATGGAACTCTCGTCGCCCACGCCACGCCTGAGGCCCTTCTCCTGCAAGTAGAAGGCAAGGTCTGGGAATGGGTCGTCTCCAGCGCCGACCTGAACGAGATTCGGCAGCACCACCAGATCAGCAGCACCAATCGCCGCAGCGACGGAGTCCACGTCCGCGTACTCGGGGACGAACCACCCCAGGGTGCGCATCCCGTGACTCCGAATCTTGAAGACGCTTACCTTTTCTGCCTCTCACGGCATCGTGACGGAGCTGCCGCATGAGCCGCTCGCGTGTCCTGTTCCACATGGTCCGAGCCGACTTCTTAGAACGTGTCCGCCGCTACAGCTTCGTGCTTACCCTTGGCTTCTCGGTCTATCTCGGGTATGCAATGTATTCCGGACAGATCAACATGCAACTCGGCAGCTATCACGGCGTCGCCAACTCCGCATGGCTTGGTTCTGTCGTCGGCCTTGTCAGCGCGGTCTTCCTGAGCCTTATCGGATTCTATGTCGTCAAGAACACCATACAGCGCGATCGCGAGACTCGCGTCGGCCAAATCCTTGCGGCCACTCCCATGAGCCGAAGCTTCTACACGCTAAGCAAGGTTCTCAGCAATTTAGCGGTGCTCTCCGCCATGATCATGATCCTCTCGGCCGCAGCCATCGTCATTCAGTTGACGCACAAGGGCACGGGGCGCATCAACCTCTTCGATCTACTCTCCCCGATCCTGATCTTTAGTCTTGGCGCCCTAAGCGTGACCGCCGCGTTTGCCGTTCTCTTCGAGACAATTCCGGGCCTGCGCGGAGGTGTCGGAAATATCGCCTATTTCTTCCTGTGGTGCTTCCTGCTCAACTTGAGCGTCAAACCGCTGTTGACAGGAAAGTCCCTAAGCGACTTGACCTCAATGCGCGATTACACCGGCATTACCACGATCTCCGGGCAGATGCAGGCCCAGCTTCGCCAACTCGACCCTGAATACAAAGGAGGATCCGGCTTCTATATCGGCTCTTCGAAGCGCGGCACCAAGACCTTCGTCTGGACCGGTGTGAAGTGGAATCCCACCATCGTTCTGAGCCGTATCTTCTGGCTTGGAGTTGCCGTCTGCCTCACCCTGATTGCCGCCGGTATCTTCGATCGCTTCGATCCCGCCCGAGAGATCTTATCGTTGAAGCGCAGAAAAAAACAGACTGTCCTTCCCAAACCCGAAGAACTGGAACGGCTGCCTCTCCAGACAAGAGAGACGCAACTCCATGCCTCTGACCTCACCCCGCTCGCGCATAGCAGGTCGCATGTTCGTTTTGTTGCACTGGTTCTCTCCGAACTCCGTCTGTTGCTCCGCGGCCAGCAATGGTGGTGGTATACGGTTGCCGCAGGGCTGTTCGCCGGTTGCCTGTTCGCGCCGCTAGACAGTGCGCGCTCAGGGGTCATCCTGGTTGCGTGGCTCTGGCCTGCACTTTTATGGTCGCAGCTTGGGACCCGGGAAGCTCGATTTTCGACGCAGGCCATCATCTTTTCCGCGCCGCATGCCTTTCCGCGGCAGCTCTTATCCTCCTGGACGGCAGGCGTCGTGCTCGCTTTACTCACCGGCGGAGGTCTCGGTTTGCGCCTGATGCTAGCCCGAGACACTGAAGGCCTGTTCGGCTGGGCTGTGGCTGCGTTTTTCATTCCGGCCCTGGCCATGGCACTCGGAGTCTGTACCGAAAGCCGCAAACCCTTCGAAGCTGTCTACACAGTCTGGTGGTACATCGGCCCACTCCACCAAATGCGCAAATTGGACTTTATCGGAACTAAGCCCGCATCGAGCACTCCCGTCCTGTACCTCGCAGCTTCGATCGCGTTGTTGCTTGTGGCCTGTTTCTGGCGGAAAGCGCGGCTATCTTACGCGTGAGTCGCGATCTGTTCGAACCTTACCGCACTAGGTAACTCTTTGGGTGGCTTAGACAAGGGGGGAATGGAATACAAACCGAATCGCTGGTTCCCGAAAGCCTGGAAGTCCCCATCCGCTTGGATAGCTTGGTGAATGCGTCGGCCATTTTGGCGCAAACCGAGCAAAAGAACGGTAACTTTCGGTTTGCCGACAATCCGTTCGGAATTCGGAAACATCGCGCCTCAATGAGTGAATCGCCCTGATATGGAGTGACCCTGTCAACACTGCGAAATCTGTGGGGTTTTTGTA
>JGI12635J15846_10004511_pt1 | contig 12009 bp, 8 predicted proteins | sample BlaSpr_A8_OM2_M2_FD_15846 | JGI IMG/M metagenome (IMG submission 15846) | reverse complement strand
AAGAGATTCGTGAGCGCTGGACTCTCGTAGCCGGCAGTCCCGGTGAGTGAGATCTGAGGAAAGTAAGCTGCCCGAGCCACGCCGATCTGCGCGCTGGCGGCAATCAGGTTCTGCTCCGCTTCCCGGACGTCGGGCCGGCGCTCCAGCAATGATGAGGGAAGTCCAGCGGGAACTTCTGGAGAATGCGGCTGCTCGGTGAGTTTCAGTCCTCGAGGGACATCGCCGGGATTGTTTCCCAGGAGGATGCTGATCGCGTTTTCCTGTAGAACAATCTGGCGCTCAAGGTCGGGAACCTCGGTGGCAGCCGTGTATACCAATTGCTCCGATTGCCGCACATCCAACAGCGAGTTGATTCCGTGTTGCTCAAGGGTCTGGGTCAACTGCAAGGAATCGGTACGCGAAGCTAACGTGCGCTTCGAGATTTCGAGTTCGAGATCCAGTTGGCGGAGCTGAAAGTACGAGGTCGCGAGGTTGGCGACCAGGGTCGCTATCACTTCCTTTTGCGCCCACTCATTGCTCAGGAGTGTGGCGCGAGCCGCCTGGGTCGCGCGGCGATACTTTCCCCAGAAGTCCAGATTCCAGGCCGCAGACGCGGTGAGTGCCCCTTGCGTCAGCTCATAAGCAGGAATCGGGCCAAGCTGGGGGTTCTGTTGACTGGTGATGTTGCCACCGGCACCCAACGAGGGAAACTGATCGGCGCGGGTGATCCCCAATTGCGCCCGCGCTTCGAGGACCCGAGTCGCGGCAATACGTACATCGTAGTTGTTCTTGAGGGCCGTGCGAATCAGACCCTGGAGTTCAGGATCCTGGAGAACATTCCACCACTTCTCGTCACCCAGCGATTGCGCAGTCGACTCGGTTTTAGGCGGTGCGGGCTTTGCTTGCTCAGCCTGGATATTCGCGCCGGCCGTCGGCGCATCGGACGGCGCACCTCGATACATGCCGGGGACATCGACGGCCGGACGCTTGTAGTTTGGCCCGACCGTACAACAGATCATCCCGGTCATAACGACCAGAAGGCCAAGAAAAAAGAAATAAGGACGGACTGCATTTTGACGCATGTGACTAATCTCCATTTACTTCCTGTAGCGCCATAGCGGGACTCGCCGCTGGCATATTGTCGCGGGTGGAGCGCAGGAAGGGCACTCGATCCAACACTTTCTCCTGCAATTCCTCCAGATAGAGGTAGATCGCCGGGGTCACAAACAGCGTGATGAACTGTGAAACCACCAGGCCGCCGACTACCACCAGCCCTAACGGCCGGCGGGAGGATCCATCCGCGCCGTATCCCAGCGCAATGGGAAGCGCGCCCAGCAACGCCGCGGCCGTGGTCATCATGATTGGCCGGAAGCGCTCCATGCTGGCGTCGTGAATTGCCTGATCATCTTTAATTCCCTGGCGCACGCGTTGCTCCGCGAAATCGACAATCATAATTCCGTTCTTCTTCACGATGCCCATCAGCATGAACATTCCGATGTAGGCGTAGAGCGAAGCTTCTTCGCCGAACAGCCAGAGCGTCAGCAGTCCACCAAGCAGCGCCACCGGCAAGGACGAGAGCACCGTGATCGGGTGCAGGTAGCTCTCGTAAAGAATCGCGAGAATCACATACATGACAAACACCGCCACCAACATCAGAATCGCCAGATCGGAAACCGTGTTGCGGAAGGTCAAAGCCTCACCTTGCAGCGCTCCCTGGATTCCTGGCGGCAGAAGTTCCTTTGCGGCCTGTTCCACGAATTGAGTTGCCGAGCCAATCGCGTAGCCGGGCTTCAAGTTGAAGAACATGGTTACGCTGGTGAATTGATTGATATGGTTGACGGCCTGCGGGCCGATGATGGGGTGCCAACTGGTAACCGCATTGAGCGGAACCATGCGCAGGCCATCGTCGCTCTTGATGTATAGCTTACCCAAGTCCTCAGGAGCGGAACGTTTGTCGTCTGCAACTTCCAGGATTACCTGGTACTGATCCGTGGCCTTCTTGATGAGGTAGCTGTAGTTCTGCGAGTAGGCATCGTGCAGGAGGGTGAGAATCCGGGTCTCCGACACACCGTAAAGCTTCGCCTGCTCGCGCAGAATGTCGACTTGCAGGTTCGGAGTGTGGTCGTAGAGATCGGAATTCACGAAAAGGAATCCGGGATACTGGCGCATCTTCGCCATCATCTTGTCGGCGGTCGAATACACCTCGTTGGGGTCGATGCCGGAAAGAGCGTAAGCGAATTGCCCTTGCGAATTAGCGGTGGCGCCGGTACTGATCTCTAGCGCAGGGTTGGGTTGCAGAAAAGCCACCGCCCCCGGAATCAATGCACTGATCCCACCCATCAGTTGTCCCGCCACTTGCGCAATCGGGGCACGTTGCGATGGAGGCTTCAGAAACGCAATCAGAAATGCCTGATTCGACCCCAGAAATGCCGCATTCCCGCTCATGGTGAAAGTGCTGCTGACCGCGGGGTTCGCTTTCATGATCTTTTCCGCTTGGGTCTGATAGGCGTGCATTTGATCGGGCGACGATCCTTCCTGCGCCACCAGCACACCCCGGATGAAGGAACTGTCCCCCACAGGCAGGAACGACTTTGGGACGATATAAAAAAGGTAGGCTGTTCCAGCAAGGCAGACAACCCAAGTCACGGCTGAAATCCAGCGATTGCCAAGAAAGAACCAAAGCGAGCGCCCGTAGACATCCAACACGCGGTGTTCCGCCGCGACGAAAACACGCTCCATCCATGTTTTCTTCGCGCCTACTCCGCGATTACCCAGCAGCCTGGAGGTCATCAACGGCGTGAGTGTTAGCGAAACGATTCCGCTGGCCAGAATCGAGATCACGATGGTGATCGAGAACTCGCGGAAGATGCGCCCCATCAGCCCACTCATGAATACCAGCGGGATGAAGACCGCGGCCAGCGAAAGGGTCATGGCCAGAATGGTGAAACTGATTTCTTTCGCCGACTCGACAGAGGCTTCGAAGGCATTCAATCCTCCCTCCATCAGACGCACTGTGTTTTCGAGAAACACAATTGCGTCATCGACCAGGAAACCGATCGCCAGGGTCAACGCCATCAATGAGAGATTGTCGAGGCTGTAGCCCAGAAGTTTCATGGCGATAAAAGTCAGCAACAGCGACAGCGGCAGTGCCACAGCAGGAATCAACGTGTCGGCTGCCCGCCCAAGAAAGATGAAAATCACCATGACCACCAATGCGAAGGCGATGTAAAGCGTCATCTGCACATCTTTTATACCGCCGACGATAGTCTGTGACCGGTCGTAAGCGGGAACGATCAGAACGGAAGTGGGGAGCTGCGATTGGATGGTCGGAAGCAGGCGGTTCACCGATCTGGCTACCTCGACCGCATTTACGCCGGCGCGGCGAAATACGGCGACCACTACCGTCGCCCCCGGTTGCGGGTAACCGCGGACCCAGAAGCGCATGTCGATGCGCTCGTCCTGTACGCTTTGCCTGGCGGTCGCAACATCCTTCAGATAAACCGGCGCGCCGTTGGTTTGTCCAACGATGAGGTCGTCGTATTGCTCGGCCGTGGTGAGCTGACCCTGCGGCTGCAAGAGGAAGGTGCGATGCGGTCCATCGACCTGGCCGGCGCCGGTGTAGGCCGTGCCGTTCTTGATCGCGTTGGTCAGATCTTCGAGGGTGATGTTGCGGATCGCCATCCCTGAAGGATCGGCTTTGATCCGCACGGCCGATTGCGTGCCGTAGACCGCAACCTGGCTGACGCCGGGCAGAATGCTGATGCGCTCGCCGACCTGCGTGTTGGCATAGTCGTAGAGCTGCCCTTCTGTCGCCGTGTCGCTCACCATCGCGATATACATGATGGGCTGGTCGTTCGGGTTCGTTTTCGTGAATGTGGGAGGGCTGGGCAGATCGATGGGGAGTTGGCCTTGGGCCCGGGTGATTGCCGCTTGAACGTCAGTCGCAGCCCCGTCAAGGCTCTTGTTGAGATCGAACTGCAGCACAAAGCTGGAATATCCCTGGCCGTTATTGGAGGTCACCAGTTCGAGGCCGGGAATCTGCATGAACTGGCGCTCCAGCGGCGTAGCCACGTTATTCGCCATCGTCTCGGGCGTCGCGCCCGGATAACTCACTTGCACCTGGATGACGGGATAGTCGATCGCCGGAAGATCGCTTACCGGCAGTCCAAAGTAGGCCGCAACTCCAAACAGGATCACCGAGACGGTCAGCGCAACCGTCATTACTGGACGACGAATGAAAAGTTCAGAGAGATTCACGTTACTGGCCTCCTGCAGGTCCGTTGGATTTGCTGTCAGCATTCGCAGCTGGAGTAGGGGAAGAGCCACCGTCCACACGCACCTTGCCTCCGGGTCGCACCAGCATTTGGCCTGCCAGCACGACACGTTCGTTCGCAGCCACTCCCTGTGTCACGACGACATCCTCACCTTGACGCTGTCCCAGCTTGATGGCGCGGAGTTCGGCCGTGTCGTCTAATTTCACGACGTAAACGAACGGCCCCTGCTGGCTGATCTGCGTGGCTTGGCTTGGGATCAACACGGCTCGCTTTTCCGTAGTCAAAACGAGTTTTACATCCACGAATTGGCCGGGCCAGAAGTGATGGTCTGAGTTGTTTACGGTCGCTCGCAAATTAACAGTGCCGCTCCCGTTCTGCACGGTGTTGTCGAGAAATTCGACACGACCACTTCTAGCCGCGTCTTCAGTGTCCACCGGAAGCCGAACTGCAGCTTTCAGCGTGCCGCTGGACATCTGCTTCTGAACTGCGGGAAGATCGCTCTCGGTGATGGTGAAATTCGCATAAATGGGATCGAGGCGCTGGAGCGAGAGCAGCGACGTCGCATTCGCCTGCACCACATTGCCCACATCGACCAAGCGGGCGCCCGCTCGGCCGTCGATAGGCGAGTGAATGTAACAGTATTCTAGATTCAGTTTAGCGGTTTCTAGGGTCGCTTCCGCGGCCTCTACCTGTGCCAGATCCACATCGACGGCATTCCTCTTGGTGTCGTAATCCTGCTTGGAAATGGCTCTGGTTCCGATGACCTCCTCGTCGCGAGCGAATTGGATCTTGGCGAGATCGAGTGCAGCCTTTGTCTGCGCAAGAGTAGCTTGAGCGGAGTCGAGCTGCGCCTTGTAAGGACGAGGATCGATCACAAACAGAAGCTGTCCCTTCTTGAGGTTGTCGCCGTCTTGAAAATATCGTTCGACGATGCGGCCGCCAACCTGCGGCGTGACCGTAACTGACTCGAAGGCCGTGTTCCTGCCGATTTCATCCAGATACTTGGGCACATCCTGCGCCGTTGCTTTGACCACACTGACGAGCGGTGCGGGCATGGCAGGGGCTGCCGCCTGAACGTTCCCTCGGTTGCATGCCGCAGTCAACAGCGTCAGCACTAAGGGAGCAATCGTGAGATACACGCTGCGAAACATAACGTTAACTGCCAGTATCGTTTTCATTGCCTTCATTGCGATCCTCGTTGGTGAAAAGTGTTGCCGTTACGCCAAAACAGCCGGGCGGGAAATCGCTTCCAGATGGATTGCGGATTTAGATTTGTCTGCTAGCGCCTCATTTGAATTGCTACTCACCAGCGTGCGGTGAGACTCCGCTTTGTCACCAATTTGCCGCAGAGCGCGAGTTCGTGCCCCAAACACATCGGCACGAGTGCTGCCGAGGAGAAGCGAGCACTCCTGATCGGAGTAGTGTTCTAGCACCGACATCACGAAAACGAAGCGCTCGAATGCCGGTAGTTCAACAATTCCACCCATTTCTGCAGGGATCATGGCATGCACAGCAGTACGGTCCGAAGGAGCGCCTCCTACACTGTGGTCCGTTGGCTTGGGCCGGAGCATTTGAATCGCATTCTGGATGATCCTTCGCCGCGCCCAGGATTGTGCCCACTCCTTGAATACTGTATTGCCTTTCGTGGAGTCGTCCAGGCCGCGGACAAAACACCTCTCGGCTGGTGATTGATCCCCGGTCAGCAAAAACGAGAGCAGGTACAAGCTGTTCATATCTCTCTCGAAGATCTGGCAGAAATCCGACCTCGTTGCATATGGCGTGAGTGGTTGGCTTGCTATCTTTTCTGTAGCGATCATCTTGCCTTCCCTCCTTGTAGCTACGACGTTTGAACCTGTCGGAAATCGACAACCAAAGTGCATCTGCTCATGTTTTTCAGCGTTTTTGTTTTGCTGGCTCTAATCCGTCTACGGCTTGCACCGGGATATTCGGGCTAGCTTCCGCAACACGTGCTTCGTAAGTACGTCCTGGCAGGAAAAGGTCGCGCCATGTCTGATCAGCCCGAGAAGGGTCTTCTCTCCATCCGAGTTGATAAGGGTTACATTCGTAAGATCGATGACTAACTTTCGACCTTGAAGTCGCTCTCCGGCGCTCCTCCAGGCACTCTCCACTTCAATGGTCCAAGGAGGAACCAACTTGCCTTCCAAAACCAACCTTCGCAGGTTGTGGGTCTCGACTATAGACATCTTGAACATTGCGCGAACTTCTTAGGGGACTGATCAGTTACGCTTGGGGTCAGGGCAATGCGAGATCCAAACCCAACTCGACAGTGGCATACCCGTAAATCCCTGAATCAAATCGAGGAATAAAAAGTCTGAGTGAAGGACCTGTCGAGAAGTGTCGACGCCTATTTTGACAGTTGTCGAGGTCTGTTTCGACAGTTGTCGAGGCCGGCGACAGCAGAGAGTTGCGGACAGAGGGTCACGGAATCGTGCCTACGGGACTTCGCTAATCTAAGGATTAAGCAAATCTGCGAGCATCGATCCCCAGCTTCTTCATACGGGAGATCAACGTGGTCCGTTTGAGGCCCATGCGAGCGGCAGCGCCTTGAGGGCCCGCGACACGGCCGTTGGTATCTTTGAGGATGCGCAGAATTCCATCGCGGTCGTCGGCTTCCCGCGCGCCAGACATTAGAGCAGCATTACCGTTGCCTCCGAGTTCGCCAATCGGCACTTGTAGGGCAGAGCCATGGGTCAAAATCACCGAGCGCTCGATGACGTTCTCCAGTTCGCGAATATTCCCGGGCCAGTGCCAGGCGGCAAGCTTCTTTATCGCAGCAGATGGAATCGATTCGATCTTTCGCTCCATTCGGCGACCGTATTTTTGGGTGAAGTAGCGTACCAGCAGCGGAATGTCCTCGGGCCGTTCGCGCAAGGGTGGAATGCGAATCGGAAAGACGTTCAACCGGTAATACAAGTCGCTGCGAAACTCGCGGCTCTCGATCATTTTCTCGAGATTGCGGTTTGTGGCTGCCACCAACCGGACATCTACTTTCTTTGTGTGATTGCTGCCAAGTCGTTCAAATTCTCGTTCTTGCAAGGCGCGCAGCAGTTTCGGCTGTATCTCGATTGGAATATCTCCAACTTCGTCCAGAAACAATGAACCCCGATCGGCAAGCTCTAGGCGGCCGATCTTCTGTGAGATCGCGCCGGTGAACGCACCACGTTCGTGTCCGAAGAGTTCACTCTCAAGCAGCCCGGTCGGAATCGCGGCACAGTTGAGCTTCACAAAAGTGCGGTCTTTGCGCCGGCTGCGATCATGGATGGCCCGCGCAATCAATTCTTTTCCCGTGCCGGTTTCGCCGAACAACAGCACTGTCGAGTCGCTGGGAGCGACCGTTTCCACGAGATTGAGAACATGGCGAAGAGCTGAACTCTGGCCCACGATTCCTTCGAAGTCCATCTCGCCCCGGATCTCTTCTTCCAGATACAACTTTTCCTGGGCCAGTCTGTCCTTTAAGTCGGCAATTTCGCTGTAGGCGAGGGAATTCTCTACACCGATTGCCACCTGATTCGCAACTTGAATAAGGAAAGCGACCTCCTCATCGTCGAATGCATTCTCCTCGCGTCTCGCGACCGCTAAAACTCCAAGCAACCGGTTTCTCGCAATTAGCGGGACATCGCAAAACGAGTTCAGGCCTTCCGCGGTTGCATGGCTGTACATCTCCGGGGCCATTTCGGCTGGATCAAGCCGGTTCAGGACGATCGGCTTTCTGCTCTTGAACGAGTTCCCAGGAGAGGTGCCCTCTATGGGAACCAAGGCCCCTTCGGTGAACACGCCTTTGCTCTCGGGAAAATCGAGCGCATGTACACGCAGGTGAGTGGCCTCGGCGTCGGCCAACATGATCGCCGCCGCATCGCAGTGCATCACCTGACGGACGCTGGCGGAGGCCGCATGAAGAAGATCGTTAAATTCCAGATTGGACACCACTTGATTAGTCAGGTCAAGAATGAGTTTGAGTTGGTCCTGTACCCGCTGGGACACATAGAAGTTCACGGCAGCGTCGAGCGCCAGACCGATATGATCCGCAACTAGACCGAGGAAACGAACTTCGTCCTCGTCGTACGCATTCGGATAAAGCCTGCCCAGACTTAACACCCCTACGTGGCGCTGCCCCCGCGTTAGGGCTAGCGTGCAAGTCGACTTAATGCGGAGTTCAGAAAGATAGAGTCCATATTTCTGAAATCGCGTCTCCCGACTCCAATCAGCCGTTACGAGATGTTCCCCTGAGGCATGAACGAGCGCGATCGGAGTGTCTTCGGAATACAGAGAGTCTGCGCCAGAAGTCTCGCTCTTCTTGCCATCTGCCTCCAGCAGACACCAGCACGGAGAGTGTGCCTTCTCTTTTGGAAACGCGACCAGGTGCAGATAGTCAAACGCCGTAACCTCGCGGAGTTGCTTGATTAGCGTGTCGGAGATGGTGTTGCAATCACTGCACGTGGCGACGGCGTTCGCTGCGCGCAGTAATGCGAGGTACCGTTCTTCCTCTACGCTCGGAAAAATTGGCGCTGCGAAGGCCATGAGGATGTGATCCCAGATTGTCGTTACGCGGCCTCAAGCACTTTGATCCTGCACACGTGACAGCTTCATGCTGAGGGCGTGGCTGTATATGGGTAATCTGATGCCAGGATCTCGGAGAAAGCTTCTCAAAGTGTCGGGCCCATCGACAGTTGTCGAAAAGCTTGCCGAAGGGCCCGACAACGCTGCAGCAACGTCTTTGAGCGGCAAGGTCGAGAGCGATCTTGACTTTCAGCGCGCTCGTCGGGGCGATGTCGCTGGCCCGCGCCGTATCGGATGACGTGCTTTCACACGAAATCTTGACGACTGTGGCGGACCTTCTGAAGAATCCCGCCGGAGAGCCTTCGGGTTGTGCTATTAATGCGCTTCCCGTCAGTTTGCTCCCGGTTTGTCGGCAAACAGGAACTTATAGTTAGATCCTGCACAAGATGGCAGTGTGCTCGCCTCCTCCTCTCACGATTCCTGATGACGAAGGACCGATTCACGATTTCAGCCTTGACCGAAGAGTGAGAGAAAGTTTGGTTGTCCGTTGGACGCCTGGAGGCCACCGTCGATCGGCAGATTCGCTCCATTGATAAAGAGGGCGTCTTCACTTGCAAGAAATGCGATCACACCCGCGATTTCATCGGGTGTGGCGGCCCTGCCGATCGGGAGGCGGTCACGAAAAGCGGCCATCACGGCTTCACTTTTCTGAAGATCGGCTGTGGCGTCGGTAGAGGTGAGACTAGGTGCCACGGCGTTGATCCTCACGCCTCGGGAGCCATACTCAAGCGCCAGGGCGCGCGTGAAGTTGTTAATGGCGCCCTTTGCCGCATTGCACAAACCGAGCCCCCAATCTCCACCCAGGCCGGATGCTGACGAGACGTTGATGATGGTACCCTTCGTTTTCAGGAGATGAGGCAAGGCTTCCCGGCAAGCAAAAAAGACGCTGTCTAGGTCAGTCGCCATTAGCTTTCGCCAATCTTCCGTGGTGGTCTGCGCGAAAGGGCCAAAGATCGCGATCGCGGCATTGTTGACCAACACGTCCAGTTTCCCAAACTTAGTGATCGTGTCTTCCACAAGGCGTTTCACGTACGCCTCGTCGGACACATCTCCGGGATGAACAAATGACTTTGCTGGATCAAAGCCCGCGATGGTTTGGTGCAACTTGTGCTCACGCCGTCCATTGAGGACAACGAGCGCACCTTCCTGTAGAAAGCGGCGCGCTGTGCCAGCACCGATACCGGAGCCGGCCCCGTGACGATAACCACTTTACCTTCGAATCGATTCATAATTTCCTCCGATGAATTTTCCGTGGGCGCTATCCGGAGACGGAGCTTTAGATTTGGGCCGTGCCGCCGTCGACGAAGAGTTCGATGCCGTTGACGAAACTTGAATCGCTTGAGGCGAGGAAGAGCGCGACGGTCGCGATCTCTTCGGGGCGTCCCATTTCGCCGCGAGGGATCTGCGATTTGAAGAACTCCTTGGCGTCTGCCCCGAGCGGATCTAGGATTGGCGTGTCGATGGTGCCGGGGCTAAGGATGTTGACTCGAACTCTGCGTTCCTTGAGTTCTACCAGCCAAGTACGAGCGAAGGAGCGCACCGCCGCCTTGCTGGCGCTGTAGACGCCGAAGGCCGGGAATCCCTTGATGCTGGCGATTGATCCGTTCAGGAAGATGGAGCCGTTGTCGTTGAAGAGAGGCAGCGCCTTCTGCACAGTGAAGAGCGTGCCGCGCACGTTGAGGTCGAAGGTCTTGTCGAAGTGTTCTTCAGTTACTTCTTCGAGCTTGGCCAACTCGCCCTGTCCTGCGCTGGCGAAAAGGATATCGATCTTGCCCTTCTCGCGCTTTACCGTATCGTAGAGGCGGTCGAGGTCGGCTAGGTTACTGGCATCGCCCTGCACCCCGGTAACGTTTTTGCCGATGAGCTTGACGGCCTCGTCGAGCTTGTCCTTGCGGCGTCCTGTGATGAAGACGTATGCGCCCTCTTCGACGAAGAGCTTGGCTGTGGCGAGCGCCATGCCGGAGGTCGCCGCGGTGATGACTGCTACTTTTCCTTCGAGCTTTCCCATGACTGTTCTCCCTTCATGCGTGCGATGGATGAATGCGCGAGCCCGCTGCCATGTCGTTATCAGCGGCGGACCGCGTGACTCGTGATTAGTTAGCGGCGGCCGCCGGCCACGCGAACGAGCTCGCCGGTGATCCACTTGGCGTCGTTGGAGGCGAGAAAGGTAGCCACGCTGGCGATGTCGTCCGCCTGGCCGATGCGGCCGAGCGGAGTCTGCGCGACTGTCTCCTTCTCCAAGTCGGAACCGATGAAGCCGCCAGCGTGCAAGCCTTCGGTCTCGACCATCCCCGGGTTGATAGAATTAACCCGGATCTTACGAACCCCAAGCTCCTTGGCGGGAACCCCGGAGATAGCATCCACTGCTCCTTTGGTACCGGTGTAGACAGTGCTGTTCGGCGGCGTCAGGCTGCTGACGACAGAGCCGATATTGATGATGCTGGCGCCCTCGCCGAGGTGGGGAACAGCGGCCTGAGTGGTGAGTTGGAGACCGAGCAAGTTGGTGTCGAATATCTTGTGGAACTGCTCTTCGGTGAAGGACTCGATAGGGGAAAACTCGTAGACGCCGGAGTTGTTGACGAGAATGTCGAGACGGCCGAAGTTCTTGATGGCAGCGTCGATGAGGCCCTGAGCGTCAGTGGCCTTGGATACGTCTCCACGGACGGCGACGGCCTTGCCGCCGGCACTAGTGATGGCGCGGACGACGGCGTCAGCACCGGCCTTGCTGGAGGCGTAATTAACAATGACGGAGGCACCTTCGGCGGCTAGCGATTTAGCGATGGCGGACCCGATTCCCTTGGACGCGCCGGTGACGATTGCGACTTTGCCTGTGAGCTTGCTCATGCTTTTACCCCTCTTTCGGTACCTATTGAACTCAGAGAATCTCGGGGCTGTCGCGCTGGGCCGCCCCTCACTCGCTTCTCCTGAATAGATGGACTTGGTTTCCAAAAGATTCACTAGTTCGGAATAATAGAACTATTGAACCTTTTTCCTTGAATGACTACTCTTATTAGCATGCGGCCTCTGTTCCACCCATCGATTGAGGAGATTACGGTAGAGCGAATTCTCCACGCCCTGTCCGACCCGGTGCGGGTGGCAATTTATGCGGACATCGTGTCGCAGGAGTGCTCGCAGAACTGCTCGACGTTTCTGACAGTCAGCGACAAGACGATCCCGA
>JGI12635J15846_10004509_pt1 | contig 12015 bp, 28 predicted proteins | sample BlaSpr_A8_OM2_M2_FD_15846 | JGI IMG/M metagenome (IMG submission 15846) | reverse complement strand
CTACGCTTGCAGATATCCAAGAAGTCTGTTTCGGATATTCCACTTTCTACAGCCCCAAACGTAGCGATTGAAAGTGTGATGGTGATCCCTTCGCTCACAGACGCATTGGCCTCGGAGAGAACCTCCCCAATCCGAAGTCCGACAGTCACAGACTCTTCTTTGGTGAGCTTGCCCAAACTCTCCCCTATTCTGCGGTCGCTACGCGCCCCTGCCTTCGGAGGCGATGCGCGGGAGGCTTGGCGGATCCGTTGACAACTTCCGTCTTCGGCTCTTCGCTGTCCTGAGCCTCTACGGCGGCAGTCTCCCCCGGGTCTACTGGCTCGGCTACTTCGTCACCCCCAAGTTCTTTCTCGAGTTCTTCCGCGTGTGCGTCGGCGCGCTTGCCCATGCGCGCCACGCGCACGTCCTCGGCGTGCTTTCTCAAGGCCATCGCGGCGCCCGTGGACGTGATAGACTCGAACGCGTCTGCAAGGCGTTCGATGGCCGCCACGTCTTCAGACGCCATGCCCTTGTCGAACGCTTCCCTCCGTGCCCGCTTCTGCTCCGGCGTCTGCTCTCTCAGGTCCGCGCGACGACGGAGCATGGTGGCTTCGACGGCCAAGCCTTGTGATTCGAAGACGTCGGCGAGCTTCCTCAGCTCAGAGGGAACGTGAAGGTCCGCGAGCGCGGCCTTGTAGACCTTCTCGCGCTCGGGCGTGAGGATGCCTTTCTTCTCGGACTTCTTCCAAGCTCCGAAGAGAAGAGCGCCAATCGTGATTTCCAGGAGTCCAATGGGCACGATAAACCTCGTGAGCCACGCTGGCTAACGTGTGAACTATTAGAATTGAGTGAACCGCTTATCCTATCATGAATAGGTAGCGATGTCAAGGGGTTAGCTATACGGCGGAGGCTTTGGCGAGATAGCTTTCGATATGGCTCACGCGCGTATTGAGCTTGGCGAGGGTGAGCTTTCGCTTGTGTTTGGTGGTCTTCTTCTTTTTGCTGGACTTGCGTTTCTTGGCTGCCATGGTGGAGATGTCCTTTCTTACCTAATTCATAAACTAGGGATGAAACCTTCGTTTTTGAGAAGAGCTTCGAGACGTCTGGCGCGCTCAGCCGATGGTGCAGATTGCCACGCTTTGTCTATGGGAAAATATCGTACTGCACATTCGTCGCAGACGCGCATTGTGGAATCGAATTCTTGAATTAGTGGCAAACCTACCACACCTATTTGCACACTCTGAATCTTTGAGTCCTGCCGTTAGTGCAACAATCTCAGTATTGCGGTTGAGAGCATTGACGAGCCTTTGAATCATATTTGAATCGATGCTCATGATGAATGACTCCTTAGTTCGAACGGAGATGATGAAGTAGAATGACGAGTAAGATGACGACGCAGACCCAGGAGACGCCTACGCCGACGATGAGCGGGTCAAGGTCGTATCCGAGGAAGTTCATTTGGGATGGTATGCTCTCTGTAGTCCCGTCTCTTCGGCAAGTGTAGCGTCATCTCCCCAGCCTTTCTTTTCGGCTTCGGAGACGAGACGGTCAAGTGTCGCCTCGTGAAATGTGGCATTCGGAATAAACCCCGCAAGACGAAGACGAGCGGCGGTTTCTTTTGCCACTCGAATCTTCCGAAGAAGCTTGCCCTTGGCGGAAAGCGTTTTTCTTTTGTGTGGCATTAGTTTCTCGCCTCTCGAAGTCTACGTTCAAGGTTCTTGCAGTGGAGATCTCCCGTGTAGGACCCGACCGCGAGTCCACCGAGAAACCCGAGCGCGACGTAGAGTAGCCAGTTCATGGTTGAAGCGTCTCCTTCTTTCGGAACATGACGTCTGCCGACAGATCCTCGGCATGATCGTCATTGGCGACAAATCCAATGGCCCGTCCGAGCGCCACAATTCGGAAAGACTTCTTATGAGCGACGGGACCCAAGTGAAGACGCGCCTCCGCTTGGTTTTGCGCGTGCATGTAGTGGATCTGCGGCTGTCCGTCCACTTCGATGGCGCACGCGTAGAGGTCCTTGTCGTTCCACTTATCCAAGTAACACGTGCGCGTAAACGTGCACTTGTTACACCGGATGTCCGGATGAATCTTGCCGAGTCTATCGATAGAGACGACTCGATTATGAAGGAGGAGATTCGTACCGCACGAGGGGCACGAGATGAGAGCGAGAAGCCACGGAGGGGAGCCTTCGTACGGCGGAGTCCAGGTGCCGGCGAACCCCTTGACCGTGCGGCCTTCGGGCGTGTCTACGTACTCCCAAACGGATTTGCGGAAGACGTAGGATTCGACGGGAGAGGCTACAACAGATGCGGTTTGCATGGGAGACTCCAAAAGCGAATAGTGCGTGAATTATCCTTTGAACATCAAGTTGAGAACTTCTTCAAAGGAGATCGGTTCTCCGTATCCGCAGTCAGGTCCGTCTAGTAGTTTTTGCTGACGAAGACAGTCATGACAGTTGCTACAGCGACGACATTCCACACACGACGCATGGTCCGGTGTGAAGATTCGCGGTTCGAATAGGTTGATACGGAGCATTATCCGTCGATTCCAAGCGTCACCGAAAATATGTAATTATCCGCGACGCTGTTATTGATGAGTTGTGCGGCGAACGCTCCTGGCGGCAATGGCTGCCACTGCGGGCTATTGCGCGGGTCGTAAAGCCGCCCGATATTCTGAATGGCCACTTGCGCTGCCTGGTCAGGGATGGGCGCCCCTCCAACACTTCCGACTGTCACGTGAACGCTCGTAGCGCCAATCTGTTTGACGGTCCCATTGGCGAACGGGAAAGCGGTAGCTGGCCCGCCGGTGTAGAGAGTATTGAGCTGGGGGAAGAAGACGACGAGGCTACTTGCCGCGGGAACTCCGAAGGCGCAGAGACCGAAAAATGGATCGGCAGGGTCGGGGTTTGGAATATCGAAGAACGGTTGCTGCGACTGAGCCGGCCGAAGTCCAGGCGAGATATTGATAGTTATCGCGTAGACGAGTCCCGGGATACCGACTTCGCTTCCAGGAGGCGAAGCGTCGTAGACGTTTACGTTGCAGGCTTCGCCCACGCCCGAGATAGTCGTGCCCGAGATGACGGACACACTACGCCGGACCGCTGTACCGTCTACTATCCACGTGATGTCTGCGAACACAAGCTGGCCGACTTGCCCAGGGAGCTGACCTTGATGTGAGACCTCGAACTGAATCGTGTAGACGTCGCATTTGGGAAAGCAGACCTGCATCTTGACGACGCGGCCACCGGGCGGGGAGTTCGGTAGTGGCGCCACGTTTTGGCACACGAGATTGCCCGACTGCGACCAACCTGTCTGTGGCTGCAAATTGTGCGCATTGTTCTGCATCATGAGGCGCTTGGCGCCGGCTGTTAGCTCCATAGGGACTTACCTCGAATGATGCGAGAGTTTGGAAAACTTCTTTTTGCCGTACTTCTTTCGGCCAATGAAGGCCGCGAGCGCTTCAGGATTGTACGCGCCGCGCGCGGCGAGCTTGTGCGCGAGCGACTTGAACCGTTTGCCGCTCCCGAGCTTCGGCTTTTTCTTTGACTTAGCCACAGATCTTCAGTCCTTCCTTTTTGATGAGCCTCGCGGCCAAGACTGCGGAAGTGCGCGCCTCTTCTTCGCTTGCGCCGGAGTCCACGGCACGACGGAGAAGACTATCGGTCCGCTCGGTCTTCGGAGTCTTTTTGCAGGAATGACTCGTCTCTTTCGGAGTCGAGATGGCCGTCAAATAGTTCTCTGAAACGACAATGCGATTTCGAAGATTGGCAATACGACGCTTTAACTTCGAAAGCGTCATGCCCTTTTTCTTCGTTCGCTTCGTCTTCATGTGGCGTTGAGCTTGGAGAGGAAGGCTTCCACGTGCGCGACTCGGCTGGAGAGTGCGCGCACTTCGTCGTGAAGAGGCTTCAAAGAAGAGGCGGAGGGATCTGCCTTCTTCTTGACTGGCTTCTTTCGTTTCTTGGCTGAGGCGACCATGGTTACTTCTTGTAGTGTCTGGACAGAGCCATTTCTTTTCTGAGCTTGGCTGCCAATTGTTTTTGATCGTTCGTCTCTCGCGTAATAGCCTTGCTGAGACGAGCGAGCGATTTCTTGATACGAGACCGGAGCTTCTTAATAGACCGTCTCTTCATGACTCAGATATCCTCTCCGCGCTCGTAGCGTTTGGCCAATTGCTCGGCGAGATGGGTCCGAGTGGCCTTGTCGAAAATATTGCTTCCGGCCGACCCGAACTCCTTCTCGTACTGGCGCGCGCCGCGGTCCACCCAATGCTGCCATGCTTTGGGCGCCTTGGAGGGATCGTACTTGCCCTTGGCGCGCTTTCGCTGAAGGTTCTTGATGATGGCCTGCTTCATCGGATAGAGCTCGCCAGTATTCTCGATGAAGAGATCAAGTTCGTTGGCAGCCGTCAAGTCGGCTAGCCGCTTCTTACTCTTCCTGCGTACGTGGGGCATCGGTTTCTCCTCAGTAGTTCGTGAATTACGATGACAGGTCTCGAAGGTCTCGGATTAGCACAAACCTGCCATCGTAGGCAGCATGAAACCCGCGCCTCTTTGCTGCCGATTTGATCTTCTTGACTTGCTCTTTCGTGTATCCTTCGGTGTCGATTGTGACTTCATGTGAACGTGCCTTCACACGGTCCAAGAGCAAATCAAGATAGGACTTCGCTTTCCGGCGCTTGTGAGGCATGACGTCTACCAGTCTCCGTGAAGTTCTGATCTAGTGTGCGCAGCACCAAGCTCCCATTCTACCCCTTTGCAGAGGATGCCCACGGGCGAGTCCGGCAGACGCATGATCTGAATCTTGCGCGCCATCCCAATGCAGTGGCCTGCGCAGAGGTACCCGGCCACCTGCGGTGGGGCAGTTCTCATCGCATGTTGCATCACTGTAGCTTCGCCGGCATTTTCCAGGCCCATTCGGAACGCGTCCTTCATGGGCGTCCCTGGCGCGAGAAGATTGTCGAGCGCGTGCACGCGCGGGTTATCCCAATTGGGACCCATCGAGAGAACGACGCACGCGGTCTGAATGAGATTCGAATCCTCGAAGCGCGGCAAGGCAAGGAGCGTTTCGAAGACGTCTTCATCGGAGTTGTCCGGGTTCTTCAGAACTCCGATGATGCTAGCTCCCTCCTCCCAGTTGGAGATGGGGGCGGGGTTATCGGCGATGTAGCGGGCTACCGCGGCTTGAGCAGTCTTGGCCTTCGGAACACCACGGCGCGCGTTCTCGCCTACCATCTGGAGCATGGCCATGGCGTTTTGGTCTCCGGCGCGAGCGCGCTCTACGAGGTCTCGGGCGCCGTCGGTTTGGTTGAGTGTGGGCATGGGTCAGTCTCCGCGCATTGCGTCTATGATACGTATTGCCTCTCCATAATTGAGACCACTATCGAGGTAGCGTTTGGTACCATTCGGAGATACCTCGAAGATACCTACGTTCTTACGACCGGCCCCACCTTTTTCGAGGATGTATCCGCGGTACGTCTTCGGACGTTTCTTTGGCGACTTTCGCTTGTGAGGCATGGTTATCTCGCCCAGTGTTTCCGCAATGATGCCGGAGTACCAAGAATCTTGTATTGCTCGTCTTCGAGCTTCCCGATCCTGTTCAGAATCTTGGTCCGCTCGCCCGTCTTATAAGCTGGAACCTTTTCGAGAAGGGTCCAGCTGCGCGTGGACAGTCTTGAGGGACCGCTTCTTCTTACGGCGCTTGGCAGGCATGGCTCTCTACTCCTTGTCGAGAGAGAAGGTAACCTTCCCTCGACGCCAATCATTAATGAGCGCTTCGCGAAGTCGCTTTCGTTCCTTCATTGCAGCCGCTTTACTCTCGTACGAAGTGACCATTTTTGAATACGGAGTGTAGACGGTGAGCTTATAACGCTTTCGCTTATGAGGCATCGCTACTCTTCTTTCACTGCCATACTACGCTGCTGTTCGAGTTGGGCCAGACGTCGGATTGCGGTTTGACGGATCTTCTCAGTCTTGCCGTTTGCTATGAGTCTTGCGTAAAAGAGCTTGAAGTGTTCGTAGGCGAGATTTCTCTTCGGACTACGAACACTTCTCGCGCGAGACTTCACGGGCGTTTAGCCGAGAGCGCGCTTGATGGCCGCCGCGGTGGTGCCGGCCTTGCGAGCGGCACGCTTGATGAAGGCTCGGACGCTGCGCTTGGTTGCTTTGGAAACCTTGTGGGTCTTGTGCTTCTTGGCCATTGTCGTGACTCCTGATTGATGGTTAGTGATTGAACTATTTCTTTGCGAAGATCCGTACGTACCCCTCGTCCAAAAGCGCTTGACGTTGTCCGTCAGACAGCGGAAGAGCGTCCAGGCGAGAAGTGAGCTGGCGCCATTTGTACTGTTGACGTTTGGTCGAGCGGGTCAGCGCTCCAGGCCAGTAACGTCCTTTCTTGCGCTTCTTGTGGGCCATGACTAGTAGCTCCCATCATCGGGCGGGGGTGGAGGAGGCGGCGTAGGGTGAGGGTACTGCGAAGGGATGACTGTGCCAACCCCAAAGTCGCCCCCTACAGGTGGAGCGCCGCCGAACCCTTCACCGTGCGGCATGGGAGGTACGGGCGCTGGGATGGCTTCGAGCGGCACGGGAGCCTCCATCATCTGTCCGGCCTGCGTCGCGGGCGCTTGCGCCTCGGGCGGACGTTGCAGGTCGTCCGGATGGGGCGCTGGGGGATTATGCGGCGTCATTTGCACGGGCGCAATGGCGAGGCTCTGTTCTAGCCCTTGGGCGTAGTCCCGAAGGATGCCGGCCGAGGCACCTGCGCCTTGACTTTCGAAGACAAGAGCCAAGCCGCGAATTGAAGCCGGATCGGTCGAATTGAGCGCTGCCTTGAGAGCGGCCGTGCGCGCAAGCTGAACGTTGGCAGGGAGCGTTGGGAGTTTGGCGCGATTGCGAAGCGCTCTCGCTTGCTCAAAAAGACCAGCCTCTTTGAAGGCATTGGCGAGCGTATTGAGTCTTTCGGGGTCTTTCTCGAAGCTCATGGCCATCGAGTAGACCGCTTGCCGCTCGGGCGTGAGCTCTCCCACGTTGGTCTTGTGGGCATAGTAGCGCCAGAGAATGAAGAGTCCGAGCGGAAGCCAGAGAGCCATTTTCAATACTCCAGTACTGCGTACCCTAGTTCCATATGAACTTTAGTACTCCACGTTTTCGTCTACAAGACGGATTGCACGGTCGAGCGATAGATCGCCATGGGACCCTGGTGAGTGATATCCACCCTTGTCCCAACCGCTCTTTTTCTTTTCGACGAATCCTACATGAACTCCTTGATTGGTAACGATGAAACCCTTTTTATGTGGTTGAAGATGAAAGTACGGATCATTGGAGTCTACAAGCCAATGGCCTCCAGGAGATTCCCGAAGACCCGCACGGAGCGCCTTCCACCTTGCTTTCGAGCTTTTGCGCTTGTGAGGCATCGTTACCCTCTCATCCAAATCTCGTCGTACGGTTTCACGTTCACGATACGAGGCGTCTCATGCCAGAGAGAACCGCGACCTGGCAGTCTCGCGTCGATCTCTTTGTCTACTGTCACGTGAATAGAAGGCGAGATTTGCCACTCTCCGTCCACAATCTTCGTGAGACCCCAGCTCCGTCCGCCAGGACCGTTTTCGTTGTAAGCGCCGTTCGGGATGACGGGTACAGCGAAGTCATGATGGAACCCGTCTGTGCATTTGACGTAAAACCAGAGCAGCCAGTAGCGCTCTCGACTGTTCTTCACCGCTCGATGGATCGTACACTCGTTTTCACCGAGCGCTTCCACGTACACCATCGAGCGGTATCGAAGGACCATAGTGCGTGAATTGGCCAGACCTTTATGTGAGGTCAAGAACAGCGACTGAATAGAGTTCTTGGATTGAAGTGGCAATCTCCAAAAATGGGTTTGGCACTTGGACAGACGTGACGTTGACCAGCGGACGACCTTCGAGTGCAGCAGCGCAGATTGCAATCAAAAGAAGCTGTTCGTCGTTCGTGGTAATAACCACAGATTCAGCAGTAAAGACAGCAGCTACCTGCGCTGCAAATGCGTTGGCAGCTGCCACTTGATTTCCGTATGCTTCAGTTGCGGTAATCGGTTCTAGTCCTGGTCCTGGTACCAACGATTGAATACCGCGACCGTCGAAAACTCCCTGAATTGCACCTTGGAATGCTCCATTTTGTACCATTGACATGATCGTTTACGTCCCTTCTTTTCTCTCTCACTCTCTTGACCGCACCATGCAGCCGAGGTACTATTTGCCCATTGTCCTTTCTAGGAAAGTCTCTTGATACTTAAAGTCGCGCTCACGGAATGTGTTCCGCCTGCATCGGTCGTAATGGTGAGAGCCGTCGGATTGCCAGCAGGATTGATGACGGATAAGACATCTCCTGCGCCTATGGTCACTATCGTATTGCCGCTCCCTTGATTGGTGGTCGTAGCGCGGCCAATGACCGTGTCTGGCAAGCCTGCGCCGTTCAAGGCCAGTTGAAGTTGACCCGCTTCGGTAAAGCTCACCTGCCACGCCACTTCGTAATCGCCAGCATTGACGATGGTAAACGAGAACGCGTCCACGCGCGTCGCGATACCGCCACTTGCAGGTCCCGTTTGAGGAAATGCGACGGGGGAACCTGCGGCTACGGTGGCAGAGTTATCTCCAGGCATGAGCGCGAAGAAGAGCGCGTAGCCAAGGCTACCGCCAGAAGGGCCTGTAGCGCCGGTGGCGCCTGCGCCGGTTGCGCCGGTCGCTCCCGATGTTCCCGCTGTTCCCGCTGTTCCCGTTGCGCCAGTGGATCCTGAGGCGCCAGTTGCCCCGGCGGGTCCCGATGCTCCGCTTGCTCCAGTAATTCCTGAATTACCAGTTGGACCAGTAGCACCAGTTGCCCCTGAACCGCTAGGCCCTGTCGCTCCGGTAGCGCCTATTGCGCCAGTTGCGCCTATTGCGCCCGAAGCGCCGGCAGGACCGCTCGCTCCGGTTGCTCCCGTTGCTCCGCTACCACTTCCGCCAGAAGGCCAAGGGAGAGGCGAGATTCCTTGGCTTGTAAAGTAAGTCTCGCCCGCCAAGATGAGCGCAATAATCGATTGGCAGAGAGACGTGAATGTCGACGGGTTGATGCTGTCCGTCGACAAGATCGTATCGCGATTCTCCCAAACTGCTTTGCAAGTCTTTTCGATGATGAAGACTTGGAGTGTGTCTGGAGCGGCAGCGCCCCACACTTGGTCAAACGAGATGGCGAACGCGCCCGCAATGACGGAGCTCGGCTGGTAATCCGCAGAGCTTCTATCCGTCAATACTCGACCGCTTGCGGCCAACCCCGAAAGGACTCCGGAGTAGGCCGCAGTAAAGACGGTAGTATTATTGGGAACGTACGACATTCGGGAAACTTACGCGATTTGCCGAATGTTGAGTGTGGCGCTGACCGAGTGCGTTCCGCCTGCGGTTGGTGTGATCGTAAGTGCCGTCGAGTTGCCAGCGGGATTGATGAGCGAAAGAACTTGGCCCGCCGTAGCCGTGATGATGGTATTGCCAGAGATCTGGTCTGTACCCGTGGCGCGTCCCGTAACCGTATCGGGAAGGCCAGCGCCGCCAATAGCCAATTGAAGCTGGCCAGCCTCGGTCACGCTCACCTGCCAGGAGACGGCGTACGTGCCCGTATTGAGCAGCGTGAACGAGAAGTTGTCCACGCGCGTTGCAATGGGAGTCGCGCTCGCGGAGCCCGTCTGCGGAAATTCGACAGGAGCGCCGACGGCAACCGTCGCGCTATTGTCGCCAGGCATGAGCGCGAAGAACGCAGCGAAACCTCCGACACCGGGAACGGGAGCGGGAGGGATAATGACGCCAGCACCGAGATTCGCGACGGCGAGCGAATAGAGCTCTTCGATCGAAGTAGCGAGCGCGAAATAGGTGTTTGGCAAGGTCAACGTGCCATCGACAAAAGGTCTCCCTTCCGTCGCAGCGGCGCAGATACCCGCCAAAAGGATCTCTTCGTCGATTGTGGTGAGAGTGATTGAGTCAGCCGTGAAAACGGCGGCAAGTTGCACCGCAAACGCGTTGGCGCCGGCAATCTGGACTGCGTAGTCGGCTGCGAGGTCCAAGCCTTGAATACCGCGGCCGTCAAAAATCCCCTGGATAGCGCCTTGGTAAGCTGCATTCTGTGTGACTGACATGGTTGATGGTCCCTTTGGTAATGTCTATTCTCACTCTCATGGCCGCACCATGCGGCCGATGCTGCGCATCCGACGATACGCTTTTACTTTCCCCAAAGCTTGGCGAGACGAAGTTCTTCTTTCATGAGTTTGGAGACGGAAGGATGATCTCCCGCGCGCCGCCCGATGGCGAGATTGTGTTTGAAGATCTTGTCAAGCTTGTTTCTGACTCGACGAATGCGCTGGGATACGGAGATTCTCTTCTTGTGTTTCTTGTGAGCCATCGTCCCGTCCTCCGAATAGTGCGTGAACTAGTCCTGTTTCTTGACGAGACGTAGTTTGGGCGGATTGTCCGGCGGGCCTTGCAGGCGCGAATGATCCGCTACTCGTTTAGCCCAAGCGAAAAACTTTCCTTCGTCGAGATCGTTTTTCATCAACTGAACGTCCTTGTGGACCCATTGGACATTTCCCTTGACATATCCAATGTCACTGTCGATTCGATCAAGAGAGGCTGTCTGCCACTTGGTTCTAGTTTTATCGCTTGGAGCGAAATTGAGTTCAACCCCGGTCAGTGCACATTTTCGATTTTGTGCTATAAACAATTCCATCGCATCTTGAATGGTAATATGAAATATGTGACTTCGTGATCGTGCGTTCGCTTTGATATGATTCCAAACCTTGGCCGAGATGACGCCGTATCCTCCCCAGTTGGGAGATTCAGAATTCGATCTGGTCAGAAGACATCCACATGATTGAGTATTCCCGCTGTTCAGATGACTTACGGATATACTTACTTCTTTACCGCAAGCACACTTGCAGAGCCATTTGGTGTGACCTGATTTATTCTGACCATTTTTATTCAGAACAGTAAGTTTACCGAATTTACGACCCACCAAATCAGGGCTCTTCAGACATCCACAAGATCGCGTTCTTTGAGATTGAAGCGCATCTGCTCTTACGGTTATCTGATTGCCGCAGTCACATTTACATGTGCATATAGTTCGACCTTTTACGATAATTTTTGAGGCTACAATGAGTTTGTCGTATCGCTGTCCGACGAGGATCATGTTCCGGTCTTTCTGAAGTAGGCGTTCTCGTTTTTTTCCATTCCGAGAACTTTTGAGGGGTCTTCAAAACCTTGTGAGGTTTGTACGAGAATATGGTAATTAGTCTGATTGTCTCCTTTGTCGACCATCCAACGAAACACTGGACGTGACTTGATTCCTTGGGCAGCGTACTCCGCAACGAGCGCGGCCGTCAAGGATTTACAGTCTCCGAACCCTCGACGATAGAGTGCCGGAATCGAGTCCCACACAGTTGTGCGCTCGTAGAAAACTCCGCTCTCATAAAGTGGCGCAATGCACCCAGGCCGCATCTGAAGGTAGATTAAGTCGATCGCGCCAAGGCAGTGCAGGAGCGCTTGAAGTGCTTTCGCGTTGTCGACCGGGTCTGACGCCGAATCGAAGCACGAAGGCAAGTCAAACGTGACGCAGTACGCTGGACCGTTTCGAAGGGTCGCGCCCCGTTTCCCACAACTGCCTTGTATGGTCTCAGCCGTTTCAACGAGTATGTTTCTCACACGACGATTCTCCTCAGGATTCGATCCCTGAGTGAAGACGTGGGGGATACAGAACTCGATTTGCACTGCTGAAATTCCTCCGCTTGGCTCTTTCGAGCTATGCCCTTAGACTGGGGCGTGTCCTTCTAGAACGTCAGTAGTTCAAGAATTACCAAGAACTACCGGATACGTTTCGAAGGACGGTTGTGAACGCTTTTCGCGTTTCGCTGCTACTTAGCAGCCGCCGCCGCCGGCAATCGTGCTGGGTCCCTGGACGGTCGCGACGAAGGTGTACGAAAACCCAGTTGCGAACCCGGGCGGAATGAACCCGGTATAGTTGCCGGTGACCGTGAGCCGGTT
>JGI12635J15846_10004501_pt1 | contig 12023 bp, 8 predicted proteins | sample BlaSpr_A8_OM2_M2_FD_15846 | JGI IMG/M metagenome (IMG submission 15846) | reverse complement strand
ATCTTGTCGGCCTCGGCGTCGTTCAGCTGAATCGTGCGCGGGTCGGCCAGTTTCGCCAGCCGCGCGCGGTTTTCCTCCAAGTGTTTCAGATTTTGTTCTGAGGACACCGCCACCGCGATCATCTCGCGTCCTTCTTCGGTTTTGCCGATGGAATACACCTTCACGCGCGGCGTGGCCTTTTCCAGCAGCCGCATGTACTTGTAGACGTCTTCCGCGTACGGCAAAATTCCGGGCGCGCCGGACACATCGCCCAGCACCACTTCCGGCGTCGGCACGTTCTTCGAAGCCGGTAAATAATCCACCAGTGGCGAAGTGAAATACGGCGCCGTCGTATACTTCTTCATCTTCGCGGTATAAGCCTCATCCACCGGCTGCTGGGGATCGCGGGCCGGCGCCGTTTCCCCGTCTCCCGCCCAGGCCAAGCCCACCGTCGTGGCCAAAACGAGAACGGCAATAAATCCGCAGACCGCGCGCATCCATACTCTGCCGCCGTGAATCATTTGTTTCTCCTAGTGATTTTCAAGCGCGAACGCGGGATTGTAGCAGGCTCATGCGTGCGCGTGCACCCTTGCGCTATCTCAGAAGCCAACCGCCGATCAACCCGCTGATCGCAAAGCGCGCCAGCCACCCCAGTGAATGGGAGAAGCCCAGAAGCGGATTCATCTTGATCCACACAATGTTGCTGAAAATGACCGGCAGCGGCCCCGCGACCCAAACAAGCTCGGCCATGTGCAGCTCACTGCGCAGGGTCATCGCGTCGGTCCACCTGGCGAGCCAAATGAAAGCCGCGCAACTCACGACTCCCAGCAAGGAGGAGGCGACGATGCTGCGGGTGTCGCTTTGTCCGGGTTTGACGCGCCAGATTTCCGGCGTCTCGAGATATTTTCCGTGAAACAGCTTGCCCATGAAGAGCCAGTCTGTAAATGCCGTCGCCACACCGGACGCCCCAACGGCCAGTACGAATCGCACCATAGGTCACCCCCGGGGCGCATTCTAGCGCGGCACGCTATTCCGCAGGCACGAATGTTATGCACACCGCCGCGGGCACTTCTTCCACCTGCCCGGTGGGGGTCAACTCTCCGGTGGCGGCATCCATCTTAAAGACGACGATGTTGCCGGAATCTTCATTCGCCGCCAGCAGAAACTGGCCGGTCGGATCGATGGTGAAATTTCGCGGAGTCTGGCCCTTGGTGGAAAAGATTCCGGCTGGCGTCAGCGTCCCTTTGCTCGCGTCGACCTTGTAGGCGGCGATGCTGTTGGCCGTTCCGCGATTCGACGCGTACACGAATTTGCCCGAAGGATGGACCACGATCTCCGCCGCTTCCCGGACGCCCGAATAATCCTTGGGCAGCGCGGGGACGGTTTGCAGCGCGGACAGTGACCCTTTTTGCGCCGAATACGCGAATGTCGTCACCGACGAACCCATTTCGGTAAGCAAGTACAAAAACTTCCCGTTGGGATGAAACGCGAGATGCCGCGGCCCGGTCCCGGGTTTTACCTCCGCGTAAGGCGGGCTGTTCGGCGTCAGCCCACCGCGAACATCATCGAATTTGTAGACCATCACATCGTCGAGCCCCAGGTCGGCCACCAACGCGAAACGATTGTCTGGCGAGACCCCGATCCAGTGCGCGTGCGGACCTTCCTGGCGCTCTTTGTCGACACCCGATCCCGAATGCTGCACGAACCCCTTGACCAGGCTCAGACTTCCATCGTCCTGGATCGCAAAACTGGCCACGCTGCCGCCATCGTAGTTGGCCACCAGAACAAACCTTCCGGTCTTGTCCAGGGAGACGAAACACGGCCCGGCGCCATGGGTCGATACCTGATTCAACTGCTTCAGCGTGCCGCTCTTGCGATCGATCGCAAACGAACTCACGGCGCCGCTTTTCATTCCGTTGAAGTCGCCAACCTCGTTGACGGCGTACAGATATTTTCCGTTCGGATGCACGGCGACAAAGGAGGGATCGGTAGACTCCGCCGCGAGTCCGATCGAGGTCAACTGCCCGGTGTTCGAGTCAAACCGGTAGGCGTAGATTCCTTTGCTGGTCTGCTTGGTGGTGTACGTGCCGACGTACACTAAATAAGGCGAACTGCTTTTTTGCGCCCGCGCGGGCGGCGAAAACAGAAATGCGGCCGTGGCGATAACAAGGGAAAGGCCAAATGCACGTCGTTGAATTTTCATGTCCCGGGGATTGTAACACTAAGCCTTTGCAGAACGGTTTGCACGAGACCAAACAAACTTGTGTGGCCGGCGGCAGGGCGAAACTGCGCGGGAGCACTCGAAACAGTCTCGGTGAGAACGGGGCGACAAAGCCCCGGAGCGGCTAAAAGCCGGCGAGTGTTTGTTCTCGGTTATGGCCCGGACCTTCGGTGAGGTCAGGCTAAACCGAAACCCGGCCGGGAGGCGAAAACCGCAGCGGCCTACTTCTTTTCCTCTTCGTTTTCTTCCTGCAGCACGGCGGCGGCGGCCACCGAGTCGTCGTCTTCCAGCCGGAGCAACCGCACGCCTTGCGTGGAGCGCCCCGCCTCCCGAATCTCGTTCGCGTGCACTCGGATGACTTTGCCGTTGTGCGTGATGATCATCACGTCGGACTCTTCGGTGACCTGCAGGGTGGCCACGACGTAACCGTTGCGGTCGGTGGTCTTCATGTTGACGACGCCCTTGCCGCCGCGTGAGGTGATGCGATATTCCGCGAGCGGAGTGCGTTTGCCGTAGCCCTTTTCCGCCACGGTGAGCATCAACGTAGTCAGCGAATCCTTGATGTGCTCGTTCTCGAGTTCTTCCAGGTTTCGCGATTCCTGTTTGTGTTCCTTCACGATGATGTCGAAGTCCGGCTGCACCGCGTCCATGCTGACGACGTAGTCGTCCTTGTCGAGGTCCATGCCGTTCACGCCGCCGGCGTTGCGGCCCATGGGGCGCACTTCGGTCTCGCGGAACAAGATGGCCTGGCCTTCGTGGCTGGCGAGGAAAATCATCTGCTTGCCGTCGGTGAGTTTTGCGCCGATCAGTTCGTCCTTGCCGTCCAGATTGATGGCGATGATGCCCGTCGAGCGCGGATTCGAGAATTCCATCAGCGTCGATTTTTTCACCGTGCCGCTCTTGGTGGCCATGAAGACGAAGCGTCCTTCTTCTTCGAGGTTGCGCGAAGCGACCAGTGCGGTCAGCTTTTCGTCCTCCTGGAATTTCACCAGGCTCGAAATCGCCTTGCCTCGCGTGGCTGCCGCGGCTTCCGGCAATTCGTAGACCTTGAGCCAGTACACGCGCCCCTTCGATGTGAACAGCAAAATGTAGCTGTGCGCCGAGGCGATGAACATGTGCTCGACGAAATCTTCGTCCTTGGTGCGCGCGCCGATGCGCCCCTTGCCGCCGCGCGATTGGTGCCGGTAGGTTTCCGCGGCTGTTCGCTTGATGTAGCCGGCGTGACTCACCGTGATCAGCATCTCGGTATCGGCGATCAGATCCTCTAGTTTGATTTCGTCGACCTTGTCGACGATCTGCGTGCGGCGCTCGTCGCCGTACGCCTTCTGGACTTCCTTGAGCTCGCCGGTGATGACCTGCTTGAGTTTTCTCTCGCTCGAGAGAATTTCTTCCAGTTCGGCGATCAGCTCGCGGATGGACTTCAATTCCTTCAAGATTTCGTCGACCGAGAGCTGCGTGAGGCGGTGCAGCTGCAACTCCAGGATCGCGTCCACCTGCACCGGCGTGAGCCCGATGACGCCGCCACGGGCTGCCACCGCCTCGCCTTCGAGCGGGCCGACTTTGTACTTGCGCCCGTCGAGCTTGACGCCCGCGACCTTACGCGGCTTTCCGTTCTCGGTGATCGTCACATCCTGCTCGGTGAAATAGGCGAGCAAATTTTCCTTGGCTTGCGAGCGGCCTGCGGATCCGCGAATGATGCGGATGACGTCGTCCAGATGGTCGAGGGCGATCTGGTAGCCAACCAAAATGTGTTCGCGTTCGCGAGCTTTGCGCAATTCGTACGCAGAACGCCGCCGGACGACTTCCACGCGATGATCGATGAACAGCTTGATCATGGGGATCAAGCCGAGTTCGCGCGGCTGCCCCGCGACGATCGAGAGCAGGATCATGCCGAAGGATTCCTGCATCTGCGTGTGCTTGAAGAGATTGTTCAAAATCAGCTGTGACTCTTCGCCGCGCTTGATTTCGATGACAATGCGCATGCCTTCGCGCGAAGATTCGTCGCGAACGTCGGCGATGCCTTCGATCTTTTTCGTTTGCACCAGCTCGGCGATGCGCTCGATCAACCGAGCTTTGTTGACTTGATAGGGAATTTCGGTGATGACGATGTTCTCGCGGTCCTTGCCGACTTCTTCGATGGCGGCTTTGGCGCGCATCACGAAGCTGCCGCGGCCGGTCCGGTACGCGGCTTCGATGCCTTCGCGGCCTGCGATGTACGCTCCGGTCGGGAAATCCGGGCCGGGCACCAGCTTCATTATTTCTTTCAGCGGCGTGTCGGGTTTTTCGATCAGTAAGACCGCCGCTTCGATGATCTCGCGCAAGTTGTGCGGCGGGATGTTGGTCGCCATGCCCACGGCGATGCCGCTTGCGCCGTTCACCAGCAGGTTGGGAATGCGCGAGGGCAGCACCACCGGTTCTTCTCGGGTTTGGTCGAAATTGGGGATGAAATCGACGGTGTCTTTTTCGAGGTCGGCGAGGATGTCTTCGCTGATTTTCGCGAGCCGGGCTTCGGTGTACCGCATCGCCGCTGGAGGATCGCCGTCCACCGAACCGAAATTTCCCTGGCCGTCGATCAGGGGATAGCGCATGTTGAAATCCTGCGCGAGGCGCACGAGCGCGGGATAAATCACCGCTTCGCCGTGAGGGTGGTAGTTGCCGGAGGTATCACCGCAAATCTTCGCGCACTTTCGGTAGCCGCGATTCGACGCCAGTCCGAGATCGTTCATGGCCACCAGAATGCGCCGCTGCACCGGCTTCAAGCCGTCGCGCACGTCGGGCAGCGCCCGCGCGATGATCACGCTCATCGCATAGTCGAGATACGACTTGCGCATCTCCGCTTCGATATCGATCGGAAGGAGTATTGATGTGTTTTTCTCGTCCGCCATTTTTCCTCGTTACCGGTGATTGGTGAGTCGCAAAACCGCTTTCTATCAATCCTTATCGTGAAACTTGGCCGAGCACGTATGCTTTCACGGTATCGAACGCGTCCGCTGCGTTCGGGAATCGCTTCGCGGCGAAATATTCTTCGGTCTGCCGCAAAAAATCGTCTCGTTCTGTCTCCGTTGCAAAGTCAACGGCCACTCCGCCCACCGTATCCGGCGAGGCCGTCGGTGTGGCGCGAAAGTCACTGCAACTCAATCCGCGCAGCCCCGGCAATGTCGCCCATCCGAGTTGATACATCATCGATGACGATCAAATATCCAGGTTTTGGACATCGAGGGCGTTCTCTTCGATGAACTTGCGGCGCGCTTCGACGTTTTCGCCCATCAACGTGGTGAAAATATCCTCGGCGGCGACGGCGTCTTCCAGTTTTACCTGTAGCAGCGTGCGCGTGTCCGCGTTCATGGTGGTTTCCCACAGTTGCTCGGCGTTCATTTCGCCCAGGCCTTTGAACCGGGTGATGGTGAAATCTTTCTTGGCGTCTTCGACGACGTAATTCAGAACGTCCTGCGCTTTTTCTTTCGTGATCTTCGTGCCGTTGTTGGTGATGACAAAGGGCGGCTTGTTGAATTCGTCGATCAATTTCGCCAGGCCGCGCAGCCGCTTGTACTCCGCGGTGGAAGCCAGCGCCCAATTGATTTTCTGCCCGTGCGGCGGACCAAACTGAATTTCGTACAAGCTGTGCTCCTCGTCGAACGCAACTTTCCCTTCCAGTTTCAGCTTGGCTTTGTCCACTTCCTTCAGAAGCTTCTCGAGCGCTTTCTTGTCCTCGAAATCGGTTTTCTTTTCAAGACCGCTTTCGACCAGCAATTCCACCAAGCGGGGATCGCGCAACCGGCGGCTCAGCTTCGCGCCGGCCGCCTCAAATTCCTGCACGTTCAGCAGGAACTTGGTCAGGCTTGCGCCTTCGAGCGCCGCGCCTTCCTTGGGCTTCACGGTGTGATCTTCCGTGGCGCGCTTCATCAACTCGTGCGCGAAATCGCTTTCGTCGCGGATGTAGCGCTCGCTCTTGCCGCGTTTCACGCGGTACAGCGGCGGCTGCGCGATGTAGACGTGGCCGCGCTCGATCAATTCCTTCATGTGCCGGAAGAAAAAGGTGAGCAGCAGGGTGCGGATGTGGCTGCCGTCCACGTCGGCGTCGGTCATCAGAATTATCTTGTGATAGCGCAGCTTGCCGGCGTCGAAATCATCTTTGCCGATGCCGGTGCCGAGCGCGGTGATGATGGCGCGAATTTCTTCATGGCCAAGCATCTTGTCGTAACGCGCTTTTTCAACGTTGAGAATTTTGCCTTTGAGCGGCAGGATGGCTTGGGACTTTCGATCGCGGCCCATTTTTGCCGAGCCTCCGGCTGACTCGCCCTCGACGACGAACAATTCGCAGCGCGAAGGATCCCGTTCCTGGCAATCGGCCAATTTTCCGGGGAGGCCGCTGGAGTCCATCGCCGATTTGCGTCGCGTCAACTCGCGTGCTTTGCGGGCTGCTTCGCGGGCGCGCGCGGCTTCAATGCACTTGCCGATGATGCGGCGGGCTACCGTGGAATGCTTGTCGAACCATTCGCCGAGGCGTTCGTTGACAAGCTGCTCGACGTCGCCCTTGATGTCGCTGTTCAGCTTTCCCTTGGTCTGGCCTTCAAACTGAGGCTGCGGCAAACGCACGCTGACCACCGCGACCAAGCCTTCGCGCACGTCGTCGCCGGTGATGGTGACTTCATCTTTCTGCTCTTTCAGCATCCCCGCCGAAGACGCGAAATTGTTGATTGTGCGCGTCAGTGAAGAGCGAAAACCGGAAAGGTGCGTGCCGCCGTCGACGGTGTTGATGGTGTTCGCGAAGGCAAAAACGTTTTCGCCGTAGCTGTCGTTGTATTGCAGGGCGATTTCGATTTCGACGTTGCCGCGCTTGCCTTCGATGTAAATCGGCGAATCGTGCAGTGTGGACTTTCCGCGATTCAGGTGTTTTACGAATTCGGCGATACCGCCGGTGAAACGGAATTCCGCGGTTTTTTCCGTGCGCTCGTCGGTCAGCGTAATTTTCAGGCCTTTGTTCAAAAAAGCCAGTTCGCGCAAGCGCTGCGACAACGTGTCGAAGCTGTACACGCTCTTGTCGAAAATAGTCGGATCGGGATGAAAGGTGACTTTTGTTCCCGTCTTGCGGGTCTTACCGGTCTGCTTCAATTTCGAAGTGGGCTTGCCTTTTTCGTAGGTTTGTTCCCACACCGCGCCGTCGCGCGAAATTTCCAACTCCAGCCAATCGGAGAGCGCGTTGACAACGGAAACACCAACGCCGTGCAAGCCCCCGGAAACCTTGTAGGTGTCGCTGTCGAATTTTCCGCCGGCGTGCAACACGGTGAGCACCACTTCGGCGGCGGGCCGCTTTTCGGTGGCGTGCATGTCCACGGGGATGCCGCGGCCGTTGTCGACGACGGTCACCGAATCATCGGCGTGAACGGTGACGTTGATTTCATCGGCGAACCCGGCCATGGCTTCGTCCACCGAGTTGTCCACCACTTCCCAAACCAGGTGGTGCAAACCCATCTCGCCGGTCGAGCCGATGTACATCGCAGGACGCAAGCGAACCGCTTCGAGGCCGCCGAGCACGCGGATCGACTTGGCGTCGTACTTGTGCCCGGCGGCGGCTTTAACCGCTTCGTTGTCTTTTTCTCGAATTTCTTCTTGATCGCCCATTCCATCTCCCCATCTGCATTACCGTGACGCGGCGTTAGCTCGCGAACGTGCAGCGCAAAACGAACCGCGAGACGCGCGGTAGCGCTGCCGCTAAAAACTGCGATTCAAAAACTCTGCGAAGCGAGGAAAGGCTGATGCGGACTTATCCGTACGTCGCCTTACCCTTTGGCCCCGATCGCGAGCGACCGGAACTCGTAGGGTCCCTGCTCCATCCCGTCCCGCGCAGCGAGACGTGGCGAAGACTTGTTACCCCGAGGGAAAATCCCCCGAGGTCCATTTCCGAAGCGCGCGGTTCAAAGCCCCTGGCGCAGGGCAAGTTGCAGAACAGCAGCGCTTGGCGGACGTGCCCCGATCATCCTGGGGCGGGCCGATTGGAGGAACTAGACTGCCCTACCATTCTACCGGAATCGGTGTATGTTCTTCAAGCGAAAAGATGACCTTGACGAGGAACAACTATAGCTAAATCAATCAGTTACGGTCAATGCGGGTTCCGGGGCCGGGGGCCCCGCCGTGCCATTCCGATGGTGGATTTTGCCGCTTCCCGAGCGAAGCCCGGGACTTTGTTTGCTGTTGGTCCGAAATGATGTCGAATTGCGCGTCGTCGCTTCGCTGGGTTTTCCGGGACCCGAATTTCAAGCTGCGATTTGCACACCGTGGTTCCTGTTTTCGGGAATCGCAGCAGGTTCGCAAAGCGCGCTTCAACTTCGGTCAGATGCGCATGGGCATGATGATGTAGCGGTAGCGATAACTTTCGTCGGCCAGAGGACGCATCTGGCCGGCGGATTGTTCGTCTTTCAGCTCGATGCTGACCGGGCCGTCGGCCGCGGCCGCGAGAAAATCGAGCATGTAGCTGGAATTGAAACCGATGGAGATCGGCTCGCCTTTGTATTCCTTCTCGATGTTTTCTTTGGCTTCGCCGTACTCCGGGCTGGAAGCCGAAATTTCGATGCCTTCTTTGGAAACGGCCAGCTTTACGGCGTGCGAGCGTTGATCGGCGAGTTGGGAGACGCGGCGTACGGCGTCGCTCAACTCACTGCGCTCGAGCGTCACTGTCTTGTTGTTGTCGCGCGGCAGCACCGCTTCGTAATTCGGGAATTGGCCGGTGAGAATGCGCGAGATCAGAAGTCGGTGGCCGACCTGGAAAAACAGATGGCTTTCGTCTTTGGCGAAATCGATCTGGGCGTCGGGGCCCGCAGCACTGGCGAGTTTTTCCACTTCGTCCATGGCTTTTTTCGGGATCAACACTTTCATTTCGCCGTTCAAGCCGGCGAGCTTCTGATCGGTTTCCGCCAGCGCCAGGCGGTGGCCATCGGTGGCGACCATGGCTAGCGTGTCGGGCTTCAGGATCAGCAAGCCGCCGTTCAACGTGTAGCGCGACTCTTCCATGGAAATCGCGAATTTCGTCTTTCCGATCAGGCTTTCCATCACCGGTGCGGAGATCTTTACCATCGTGTGCGGCATGGCCGGCAACGCCGGGAAGTTTTCCTTGGCCATTCCGACCAGCTTGTACTTTTTTCTGTCGCTGACGATCTCGACCCAGTGATTTTCAAGGAGTCTGAACTTGATTTCGCCTTCCGGAAGCAAGCGCACCAGCTCGAGAAGTTTCTTCGCCGGGATCGTGCCGGCGCCTTCCTTTTTTACTTTCGCTTCGCAAGAGGTGCGAATGCTCAACTCTAGATCGGTGGCCGTAATGGTGAGCGTGCTGCCCTTGGCCTCGACGAGCAAGTTCGACAGAATGGGAATGGTGGTTTTTCGTTCCACAACGCCCTGCGTGGTGCTGAGTTCGTTCAACAGCGCCGTCTTGGATACGCTGAATTCCATCGCTTGATGATCCTCGCGTGCAGTTACAGGTGCGGTCATTTTTTGTGCGACCTGGGACGGTCAGCCGCCTCCCTCACTGAATTTTACCGCTGCCGTACTGTACTCGCTTTTGCGCAAAGTATAAAGCCCAACCAAGCCCGTCAAGGGATTTGTACTGTGGAAATGCGGTGATTTGTGAGGTGGCGCGTGCGAGCGTCCGGAGTAGCGGACAAGAAAGGCCTNTCACAACAAGGAGTTTTAATTTTTACGAAAGCTATAAAGCTTGTTGTTGTGATGAGTGCTGTGGAAACGTGGAAAAGCGCAAAGCGTCGGCCAGAATTGCGGCAGAACCAGCATCGGCTCCAAGTGGCGGATTGTGAGAACAGAGGAAATCTCGGTGTGATGGATGCCGGCAACGCGTCGCAGCAGATTTCCGTGCACAAGCGTGCACACGAAATCCGCACGTTACGCAAACGTTCTGCACAGGTCCTTTACAGGAGTGCCGAGGCGCCGCGGGTGAGTGCTCAACCGATCGCGCAAGACAGCGAAACGGGCAGACACTGGGGAGCGTGCGGGAGGAGCAAGCCAAATTGTGGGTGCGGGGTCTATTCGCTATTGCAGAGCGTCCATCAATCGCGTGATGGTGCGGTTCAGATCTTTGTCTGACCGCCGCATCTCCTCGATCTTGTGGATCGAGTGCAGCACCGTGGTGTGGTGCTTGCCGCCGAACTGACGGCCGATTTCAGGAAGCGATGCGGTGGTGAGCTGTTTGACGATATACATGGCCACTTGCCGCGGGAAGGCGATGGCGCGCGTGTTGCTGCGGACCTTCAGGTCTTGCTCGCGCAAATTAAAGTGCTCGCTCACTCGCTTCTGGATCAGATCGATCGTAACGCGCTTTTCCTGCGAGGCGATAATATTCCGCAGCACCTGCTGTGCGGTACCCAGCGAAACCGTCGCGCCGGTCAACGAAGCATAAGCCATCAAGCGGGTCAGCGCGCCCTCGAGCTCGCGGACGTTGGACTTGATCGCTCGCGCGATGTATTCGGCAACGTCATCGGGCAGCGGGAAACGATCGTTTTCTGCTTTTTTCTGCAGAATCGCGATCTTGGTCTCCAAGTCCGGCGGCTGGATGTCCGCGATCAATCCCCACTCAAATCGTGAGCGCAATCGTTCTTCGATCGAGTTGATATCCTTCGGCAAGCAGTCGGAAGAGATCACGATCTGCTTCTGCTGCTCGTAAAGCGCGTTGAAGGTGTGGAAGAACTCTTCCTGCGTGCGCTCCTTGCCGGCGATGAACTGGATGTCGTCGACAAGAAGTACGTCCACGGTGTGGAAGCGATCGCGGAAGCTGATCATGCGGTCGAAGCGCAGCGAATTGATGACTTCGATGGTGAATTTTTCGGCGCTGACATAGCTCAAGCGCATGGCGGGATTGCGCTTCTTGATGGTGTGACCGATGGCGTGCATCAAGTGCGTCTTGCCCATGCCCACGCCGCCGTACAAAAACAGCGGGTTGTAGGCTTTGGAGGGCTGCTCGGCAACCGCGCGGGAAGCAGCGTGCGCAAACTCGTTGGACTTGCCGACCACGAAGGAATCGAAGGTGTACCGTAAATTCAACTGGTGGTCGCTGCTTTCGAAATCGAGTTTCGATTGCTTCACCGGGGCCGCCACGACAGGCGCCGCGGCGACCGGCTCTTCCTCCGCGCAGACATACTGCACGCGCGTGTTGGGCACGCCGATTTCGTGGAAGACGGCCTTAACAATTTCGCCGTAGGTACGGGTGAGGACCTGGCGGAAAACAGCGCTGGGAATCTGGACGAACAAGGTTTCGCCCTCGGCGCGATTGAGCCGCGTGGGCTGAAACCAAGTGGTGAAGGTGTTGATGCTAACCCGGGACTTCACGCGCTCCAGGAATTTATCCCAGGAATTAACCGTTTCGCGTTCACGCCCAGTTTGAGTGGCTGTTGTCATCGCAAAGAGAATACTCATCCTACGCTATTTCCACAGATGTGAAAAAGCTGTGGAAAGCAGGACCATCTGCATCTTTCTGTAGACTTCGGGGTTCAACCCTCGCTGGAATGTGCTGCCGTGCCCCTGTTGTCCCTGAGCGACCCGGCCATGCGTACAGGCAACTTCGTGGTCGCTATTAGACAGCGCGGGATTGTCTCTGATTGGAACGTGGCAGGCAAGCGAAAAGTGCGCGGAGGCCTGAAGCGGCACGAAGAGGTGTTCACACCTCGTGCACAGTTTTTCCACAAGCATGAAAATCCGAGCACACGACGTTCTCGCCATGATTCGAAAGGGAATTTTACGAGTATTTTGCAAACAGAACCTTCTCGGCGCGTTTCTCGTAGAAAAATAACCTGAGGAAAACTCACGCTACGGCGTAGTTTTTTTT
>JGI12635J15846_10004499_pt1 | contig 12024 bp, 12 predicted proteins | sample BlaSpr_A8_OM2_M2_FD_15846 | JGI IMG/M metagenome (IMG submission 15846) | reverse complement strand
AGTCGACGAGGGACGCGGATGCCCGCCGCAGATAATCATGGGTGGAGTGGGACATGGCTCGATGACTGCCACGATGCCGCGGCACACAACTTGGATCGATCAACCGAAATGAGCATCGAACCCATGAACGCTCCGGCGATCGACATGCGTGCGATTACCCAGCTCGCCGACAGCGACGAAATGGGCCACGAGTTTATCGCCGAAATCATCAAGGTCTTTCTCGCCGACTTGAGCGAACGTGTGCGTACAATCAAATTGCAAATGAGCCGGAGCGATCGCGTCGGAATTGCGGCGACGGCACACGCAATTAAGGGTAGCTGCGGTCACTTCGGCGCGGTGCGCCTGGTCGAGCTATCCAGAGATCTCGAGGACCGCGCGAAGCGCGAGCCAACCGGCGACCTTCAGACCGCGCTCGATTCGATGCTCACGGAAACGGAACGGGTCCGCGCCGCGCTCGAGGCCTATCGATCACGCCCTGCGCCGCGATGAACAAGTCTCCGCGACAGAATCACGCAGCCACGGGTTGCGCGGGCGTAGTTCCTCCGCCGCNGCCGGCGCTCAACGCAAGAATCACTTCAGTCCATCCGTCGAAAATCATGTCGATGCCGATGAACAGGCCGATGACCCACGTTCCTGAAACCGGCCACGAACTCATGATGCAAAATCCGAGAAACAGCGAGATTGCGCCGTTCAGGATTAGCCATCCACGGTGATGTATTGGAGTCGAGAAGGCGACGAAAATTCTAAAGGTACCGGCGACGATCAGCAGCAGCGCGATCATGAAGGTCAGCGTCACTGCCGCTACTCCCGGATGCGTGATCATCAGGAGGCCGGTCACCGCGTAGAGCAGGCCGCCCATAAGATTGACGAAGAAGCCGCCCCACGCGCGCCGCGCAAATCCGTGAATCACTTCGAAGACGCCGGCGAATAGCAATATCCATCCNAGGAACAGCACGGAAACAATCGTCATGACTTCGGCGATGCCTATCGCGATGGTGCCGAAGATGATAAGCGCCACTCCCATGAACAGAAACCAGCCGCGATGTGCCCTTACCTCTTCGATTCCCAACACCGGTACCAGTAAAGCCATCCTGGTTTCTCCTCGACTAACTTGTTTGAAGGAGCAGTTTGCGGATCAACTGGCGGGTGGTTGCGCGGGCTGAGTGACCGGCGCCGATTCGCCGGTGAAGTGGACCGCCGTACCGGCGCATTCGAAGTATCCGCCTTGAGTATAAGGCTCGAAGGCGCCGTAGTCGTCGTCCTCGACGAACCATACGCTCGTGTTCACGATCGCATTCACCTGGTCGCCATACTTGCGGTATGCAGCCGCTCTAAGTCCGTCGCCATGGACTACCGCGCCGTCGGTCGAGTTGGGCCGGTTGAAGCAGTAACCCTCCGCACGTCCAAGCGTGGTGTATTGCGGATGACCTTTGACGTTGGCGCCGTGAACGACCTGTATCTTCTTGATCGCGGCACTGATCGCATCCTGCTCCTGCTGTAGATGGGAGAAATCCTGATCGACGCCGGAACATCCCGCAAGCGCGAGCATCGCAACTACGAGAAGAACGAAGCGCATCCGAATCGCCTCCCGCCGATTGTAGTAGCAAGTCGCGCGCGCAGCCGTCTGTTCCGCGCGCGATTCGAGCAGTCGCTACGAACTCTGCTTCTTGCGTTCGGCCCAGCGCTTCTTCATCGCAATTGACAGCCGCTTTCTGCCCGCCGCCGTCAGGCCTCCGCGTTTCTTTGGCTTCGACGTCTTCGACGTATTCCCCTTAGGCCTGCCGACGCGCTTCTTGCCAGCCCCAGTCCCCATGGCCGATCCCAGCAGCGCCGTAATGGCCTGACCGAGCCGGTCTCTCTCCTTCTTCAAGTCTGCCACCAATTTATCCAGGTCCAAGGTTTGCTCCTTTGTCGCGATTGCGATTTGCAGTTTGCGTTCTTCAGTAACTGTTCGTCATCTGCGTCTTATCGACGCTGAATAGGACCGCAAGCAGTACCTATCAGACCTATACCTACTCTTTATATCGACCCAATCCAATCAGGTGGAATATCAAAAAATCACAGCCTCGAACCCTCGAGAAAGAACACAGTAGCGATCAACTTCGATTACCAATAGAGTGGTCCGGTGTTTGTTTTGCACAAATGATGAATCGGGATCCGCGCGCAACGTTTCTCGTCGAACTCATCAAACCTTCTCACTATGACGACGACGGATACCTCATCCAGTGGTGGCGGGGCTTCGTGCCCTCCAGTTCGCTGTCGAACCTCTACGGCCTCGCGCTGGACGCACAGTCGCGGCACCTACTGGGCGAGAGCGTCGATCTCGATATCGAGGCGCACGACGAAACCAACAAAAGAGTCCCGGTCGACTCGATAATCCGGCGGTTCAAGCGCAACGCCAATCGTGGCGTCGTGCTGCTGGTTGGAGTGCAAACCAACCAGTTCGCACGCGCGGTCGACATTGCACGCGAGCTGCGCGCGGCCGGCATCCAGGTCGCGATCGGAGGCTTCCACGTCAGCGGATGCCTCGCGATGCTGCCGGAGATGCCGCCTGAGATGAAGGACGCGCTCGCGCTCGGAATCACCTTGTTCGCGGGCGAAGCGGAGCATCGGCTGGACGAACTGCTGCTCGCCGCGTTCGAGAATCGCCTGCCGCCGGTTTACAACTTCATGGCTGATTTACCCGCGATGGACGGTGAGCCGCTGCCGTTTCTGCCAATCAAATACGTCAAGCGCTATGCCGGTGCGCTCGGATGCTTCGACGCGGGGCGCGGATGTCCGTTCAGTTGCAGCTTCTGCACGATCATAAATGTACAGGGGCGCAAGTCGCGTCATCGCAGCGCCGACGACATCGAACAGTTGATTCGCGCTCACGCGGCGCAAGGGGTGAAGAGCTTCTTCATCACCGACGACAATTTCGCGCGCAACAAGAATTGGGAACCGATCCTCGACCGCATCATCGAACTCAAACGCCGCGACCGCCTGAAGATCAACCTCATCATGCAGGTCGACACCATGTGCCACAAAATTCCGAACTTCGTCGAGAAGTCGGTGCGCGCAGGGTGCAAGAAAGTTTTCATCGGGCTCGAGAACATCAACCCCGACAGCCTCAAGGGCGCATCGAAGGGTCAGAATCGCATCACCGAATACCGCAAGATGCTGCAAGCGTGGAAGCGCGCCAAGGTATTGACCTACGCCGGCTACATCCTGGGCTTCCCATCCGACACGCCAGCGAGCATCGAGCGCGACATCGCGATCATCCAGCGCGAACTCCCGATCGACATCATGGAGTTCTTCATGCTGACGCCGCTGCCCGGCTCGAAGGATCACCAGGACATGTATCTGCGCGGCGAGCGGATGGAAGCGGATACCAACAAGTACGACGCCGAGCATGCGACCGCCGACCATCCGCGGATGAGCGGGGCCGAGTGGCAGGACATCTACCAGCGCGCGTGGCACCTGTACTATTCGCCATCGCACATCGAGACGCTGATCAAGCGGGCGATTGCCAGTGGGATGCGCTCGCGGCGGATGACCTCGATGATTTTCTATTTCTACGGGAGCCACGCCTTCGAGCACGTGCATCCGCTGCAGGGCGGGATAATTCGCCGTAAGCCGCGCACGCAGCGCCGTCCTGGATATAAGCGCGAGAACCCGCTCAGGTTTTTTGCGCGGCGCGCGCGCGAGACTCTAACGACCTACCTGCCTGGGCTGTTGTTCTTCTGGCGGCTGGAACGGCTGCGGAAGAAGATCGAGAACGACCCCGCGTCGAAGCACTATATGGATGTAGCGCTCAGCCCGGTCGTTGACGGCGAGTTCGATTCCGATCTTGGACTCTACCTGGCGTCGGAATCAGCGGTCCGCGCGGCGGATCAAGCCCGCTCACGCGCCGACGAGATGCGCAAGATCGAACTTCGCCGCGCCGCCGGCTGATCTATTTTGCGACCTGCTGCTGGTAGAGCCCGGGTAAGTCCTTCTGAAACTTTTCCAGTTTCGGCAGGTCGTTGTAGACGATGTAGGGTGAATCCGGGTGCAACTCCAGGTAGTCCTGATGGTAGTCTTCGGCCGGATAGAAGCCCGTGAACGGAACCACCTTGGTAACGATCGGTGAGGAGAATGCGTGCTGCTGATAGAGTTGCGTGATGTAGTCTTGCGCCATCTTCTTCTGCGCGTCGTTCATATAGAAGATCGACGACCGATACTGACTCCCTGAATCCGGCCCCTGTCGATTGAGCTCGGTCGGATCGTGAGCGACGAAGAAAAATACCTTCAACAGATCGTCGTAGGAAACTTTCGTAGGATCGTAAGTCACCTGCACCGACTCGGCATGCCCGGTAGTTCCCGTGCTGACGGTCTCGTACTGCGCGGTATTCGCCGCGCCGCCTGCGTATCCTGAAACAACTTTGTCCACACCCTTCACATGCTTGAAGACGGCATCGACGCCCCAGAAACACCCGCCAGAAAACACCGCGGTAGCCTGGTCGCTCGGGGCGGCTTGCGCGAAAGCGCTGAGCCGCCGCGTGCCGACTAACACTGAGACGGTAAGAAAAAGCGCCACAATACACTTTGTTCGCGACTTCATGTTCATCATATTAGCAACGCCGAACGCCCGCGTCTGGTTCCCGNAAGCAGGTTTGAATTTGACCGCCGGCATTGGACTCTGAGCAAATTCCACCCATGCGATTCGCGCCAATCCTACTTGCCTTGGTAACCCTCATCTCGACCGGGTTGGGCGGGACGGCCGCCATCCGAATGCGCGACCGGCTTCACTTGCTGCTTGGATTCAGTTCGGGCGCCGTACTGGCGGTGGCGCTGTTCGACATACTGCCCGAAGTCTTCGCGTTCGATCACGGCGCGTCGTACATGCCGATCACCGCGCTGGGATTCCTTGCGTTCTTTGGGCTCGAACGCTACACGGCGATGCATCGCGCCCGCGAACACCCTCACCTGGCGGGAGCGCATGAGGCGGAACTGGGCGCAATGTCCGCGGCGGGCCTGGCCTTCCACAGTTTTCTGGATGGAGTCGCAATCGGTGTCGGCTTTCAGACCAGCGTCCAGATGGGGCTCCTGATTGCCTTCGGCATAATCGCGCACGATTTCAGCGACGGGCTGAATACGGTGACGGTCGTGCTTGCTCACGGCAATCCACCGAGGCGCGCGATCTTCTGGCTGGCGGTGGACATGGCGACACCTGTACTCGGTGCGGCCTCGACGCTGATGTTCAACCTGAGGATGGGACTGCTGCCGTACCTGCTGGCATTTTTCGCGGGCTCATTTCTTTATATCGGCGCTTCGGACCTACTACCGGAAGCGCGCGAGCATGACTCTCCCCTGGTCGCCGTCGCCACCTGCATGGGGATGCTCGCAATCTATCTGGTCACTCACCTGCTGCGCGGATAGGGCCATGGCATATATTTTTGACGACATTGACGCCTGGGCGATCTCGTCGATCGTCGCGTTGGGAATGGTTGCCGGCTGGCTGGCCGGGCGCTGGATAGGAAACCGCTTACGTGAGGAATCGGATAGCAGAGCCGCGGTGTCCAAATTTCTGGACGCGAGTCTGGCGCTCCTGGGATTGCTGCTGGCCTTTTCGTTTTCAACCGCCCTCGTCAAGCACGATCAACGACGCCTCATGGTTGTAGCCGACAGCAACGCTATCGGCGACTTTTACACTTGTGCCAGCTTGCTCAAGGAACCGGAGCAGACCAAATTGCGGCGCGTCATCCGCGACTACGCCTCCCTGCGGGTCGATCTCTCGAAGCGTGCTTATGATGCGGGCGCTTTCGAACGCGCACTCGGCCAATTCGAGCAAATGCACAACCAAATGGTTGAGTTGGTCGCTGAGGCGCTGGCGGATGGCACACCTATAGCGACGCCTTTAGTAAATGCGCTCAACGCTACTACCAGCAGCCATGCTGAACGCCTGGCGGCGGTCAGGGATCGGCTACCGACCAGCATCGTCCTGTTGCTGCTGGTGTCCGCCGTCATCTCGGCGCTTTTGGTTGGGNGGGAACAAGGAATCGCGGGCGAAGAGGATCTCGCCGGCACCATCTGCTTCATAATACTCGTAAGCCTCGCCATATTTGTTACGTTGGACCTGAATCAACCCAATCGCGGCTTGATAGCCGTCGATCAGGAACCGATCCAGCGACTGCTATCGACGATGTCTCAATGATGCGCCACGCCGGGAATTTGCTATCGCCATAAGCTGCGGCGTATCTGTAGCAATGAACGCGTAAACTTGTTCAATTTGACAGCTNATATGAATCGACCACTTCAAGAGCGGGAGGCAGCCGATGCCACACTGGTACGAAGATAATTCACGATCGATCGGGCATACGCCGCTGGTNCGGCTGAACCGCGTCACCGATGGCGCGCCGGCGACAGTTCTCGGCAAGATTGAAGGCCGCGGCCCCGCGTATTCCGTCAAGGATCGAATCGGCGCGGCGATGGTCTGGGACGCGGAGAAGCGCGGGCTGCTCGGTCCCGGGATGGAGCTGGTCGAGCCGACCAGCGGCAACACCGGCATCGCGCTCGCCTTCGTCGCCGCCGCGCGCAAGATCCCGCTGACCCTGACGATGCCGGATACGATGAGCCTCGAGCGCCGCAAGTTGTTGATAGCCTACGGCGCCAAGCTCGTGCTGACCGAAGGCGCGCGCGGCATGACCGGCGCGATTGCCAAGGCCGAGGAGATCGTGGCGTCGGCGCCCGGTCGCTACGTCCTGCTGCAGCAGTTCAGGAATCCCGCCAATCCCGCGATCCATGAAGCGACTACCGGCCCGGAAATCTGGAATGACACGGAAGGCGCGATCGATATTTTCGTCGCCGGGGTCGGTACTGGCGGCACGATCACCGGCGTCTCGCGTTACATCAAAAAAACCAAAGGCAAAGCGATCACTTCGGTCGCAGTCGAGCCGAGCGCGAGTCCGGTTATCACGCAGCAGCGCAGCGGACAGCCGCTCAAGCCGGGCGCGCACAAAATCCAGGGCATCGGCGCTGGCTTCGTACCCGAGAATCTGGATCTGTCGCTGGTCGATGTTGTCGAGCAGGTCAGCAACGAAGAGGCGATTGAGTACGCGCGGCGGCTGACGCGCGAAGAAGGAATCCTGTCGGGCATTTCGTGCGGCGCTGCCGCCGCCGTGGCCGCGCGCATTGCCAAGCGGCCGGAAAATAAGGGCAAGACCATTGTGGTCGTGCTGCCGGATTCCGGCGAACGGTACTTGAGCACCGCACTCTTCGAGGGCATTTCCTAGTCCCGCCGCGCGCGCATAGTGGCAGCAAAAATTCATACCGCGCCGGCCGCGCTGAATGGTTCGCATTGGGGCGCGTTCGAGCCAGTGGTCGTCGATGGACGCGTGACCGAAGCGCGGCCCTTCGCGAGAGATCCAGATCCGTCGCAGCTGCTGCGATCGATTCCCGACGCACTGCATCATCATAGCCGCGTCGCGCAACCCAGTGTGCGCACCGGATGGCTCGAACACGGCCCCGGTGGTGCGCGCGATAAGCGCGGAGCCGATCGCTATGTGCCCGTGAGCTGGGAGCTTGCGCTCGATTTGATTGCCGATGAAATCAAGCGGGTGATTCGCGATCGCGGCAACCAGGCAATCTACGCCGGCTCTTACGGATGGGGCAGCGCCGGGCGTTTTCATCATGCGCGCACGCAGCTTCAGCGCTTCCTCGGCGGAGTCGGCGGATACACCGGAGCGCGTGACACTTACAGCAACGCCGCCGGCGCCGTGCTGGTGAAGAACGTGCTCGGCAGCATGCACGCGATGAACGGCCCCGGTACCAGTTGGAAGAGCATCGCCGATCATGCGGACCTGGTCGTGATGTTCGGCGGGATGCCGACGCGCAACACTCAAGTCACTCCCGGCGGGATGGGCGAGCATACAACGCGCGGATGGCTCGAGCAGGCCAAGGCCGCGGGCGTCGAGTTCTGCAATATCAGCCCGATGCGCGATGATGCGGCCGACTTCCTCGACGCCGAGTGGATCGCGCCGCGCCCGCATAGCGATACCGCGCTGATGCTCGCATTGTCGCACACGTTGATTGTCGAGGGCCTGCAGGACGCGGACTTCCTCGCGCGCTACTGCGTCGGCTTCAGTCGCTTCCGCGACTATCTGCTCGGCGCGGAGGACGGCGTCGCGAAGTCGGCTGACTGGGCCGCGAGCCTGAGCGAAATATCGGCCGACAGGATTCGCGATCTCGCGCGCAGGATGGCCGCGTCGCGGACCTTCATCAACGTCAACTGGTCTTTGCAGCGCGGCGATCATGGCGAGCAACCGATATGGGCGGCGATCACGCTGGGCGCGGTGCTCGGCCAGGTCGGTCTGCCGGGCGGAGGTTTCGGCTTCGGCTACGGCAGCATGGAAGGCCTCGCGAGCCTGTTGCCCGATATGCCGATCCCGACACTATCGCTCGGCCACAACCCGATTCGCAGCTTCATCCCTGTGGCCCGAATCGCCGACCTGCTGCTGAACCCCGGGCAGCCGTTCCAGTACAACGGGCAGGACCTGGTCTATCCCGACATCGATCTCGTGTACTGGTGCGGCGGCAATCCATTTCATCATCATCAGGATCTCAACCGCCTCATCCGCGCGTGGCGCCGCCCTTCGACGATCGTCGTCCACGATCCGTGGTGGACAGCGACGGCGCGCCACGCCGATATCGTGCTGCCGACGACGACGACACTCGAGCGCGACGATATCGGCGCAAGCGCGCGCGACCGATTCATCATCGCGATGAAGCAGGCGATCGCGCCGGTCGGGGAAGCGCGCGACGACTTCGAAATTTTCAGCGACCTCGCGCACCGCTTCGGAACTCTCGATTCGTTCGCCGAGGGCCGTACTACGATTCAATGGCTGCGTCACATCTATGAGGAAGCGCGCGCGCGTGCGAATCGTCGCGTTGCCGAGTGGCCGGACTTCGACGAGTTCTGGAGACGCGGGTATCTCGAAGTTCCTGAAGCATCGACTCCGCACGTCATCTTCGAGGAATTCAGAATGAATCCCGACGCCAATCCGCTGCCGACTTCGTCGGGACGAATCGAAATCTTTTCGGAAAAGATCGCGAGCTATAACTACGCAGATTGCCCCGGACATCCCACCTGGCTCGAACCCGCTGAGTGGTTGGGCAGTGATGCCGCGCGCCGTTACCCGCTGCATCTGCTGACCACGCAGCCGCGTACGCGATTGCACGGCCAGATGGACATGGGGTGCGTCAGCCAGCAGAGCAAGGTCGCTGGGCGCGAGCCGATGCGGATCAATCGCGCCGATGCCTGCGCACGCGGAATTCACGACGGCGATGTCGTGAAGGTTTTCAATGATCGCGGCGCGATTCTCGCCGGAGCAGTTCTGACCGATGACATTCGCCCGGGCGTGATTCAAATCTCGACTGGCGCGTGGTACGACCCCCTCGAGCCGGGAGTGATCGGCAGCCTCGACAAGCACGGCAACCCGAACGTGCTGACGCTCGACAAGGGAACGTCGAGCCTCGCGCAAGGGCCGAGCGCGCAAACCACGCTGGTACAGGTCGAGAAATACGTGGGGGAGCCGCCGCCGGTCAGCGCCTTCATGCCGCCAATCGGTTGAGCACGCTTCTTCTTTCCCCAACTGCGTTCTTATTTGATACTCAAGTGTTTGCGGCTGGGGACGTGAATCGATCACTGAATCGGGAGTTCAGCCATGGAACATGAGCACAAGAAGTTGGACATCGAACTTTCCGATCTGCGAACGAAGCTCAACAAAATGGGAGACCTGGTCATCGCGCAGATCGAGGCGGCGCTGGCGTGNTTGAGCGAACACGACGTTCGCGGCACTCGCCCGATCATCGATACGGACATCGACGTGAACCGAATGGANATCGATCTGGAAGAAACGTGTTTACAGTTTCTGGCCCTTCATCAGCCGGTGGCTGGAGACCTTCGGCGCATAACCGCAACGATGAAGATTACAACCGAACTCGAGCGAATCGGAGACCGGGTGGTCAACCTCTGCGAGGCGGTTCACGATCGCGACGAAAGCGATCTGGGAGCGTCCCATGCCGAGGTCTTGCAAATGGGAGCGCTCGCCCTCGCGATGGTTCGCGACAGCCTGATGGCCTTTGTTCAGGCGGACAGTTCGCTTGCTCGACGAGTGTTCGAGAAGGACAAGGAGTTTGATGCGCTCTACGGGGAGGTGTTTGCGACGTTCACCGCTTCGCTGGCAAGAGACTCCGGTCGAGTTGCGCACGACGCCAAAATGGCCTTCCTCTCAAAGGACCTGAATGAAATCTCCGAAAGCGCAACCAATATCGCCGAAGCGGTGCTGTTCATGATCGACGGCAAGGAGATCGCGCATATGGATATGCACGAGCGGCGGGCGGCCCGCTAAGGATTGGTCTCCCTTTCGACGGATCAGCTTGCGTTCGCGTCCTTGTACTTCGGCGACGAGGCCTTCATGAAGCGCAGCAACATCCGCATCTCGGCGACGCGTTTGCCGTCCGCTTCATTCAGCGCCGTCTCGAACCACATGTACTCAGTCTTGGGACTCTGACCCAGCGCCACGACGCTCCCGCCGACGCGGTACGGATGCTCGGCGAGAACCGGTCCGTTGATATTGCGCAGCTCGATTGCGCCGAATAGTCCGACCGCCTGTCCGAGCTTGCCGCGCAGCGTCGCTATCGATTGCGAGTAGAGCAACTGCACCATCGCAGCCGGAGTTGCAATCGTGCCGCCCCACGGTGAGGGCTTGGTGTACCACTCCAGCGGCTCGGTTATCACCTTCATCCGATCGGCCATAGCAGCTTTGGTCAGGAACGCGTCGCATTCCTCGAAACGATCGCCGGGTTTGAGGCCGCCAAGAATCCGCAACTCGCCGGAGTCGAACCGATCGAGCGGACGCCGCAGCAGCGCGCTCGGCGTTTTGGGATTTCCGACCGACGCGGTACCTTCCGCGACGCGCATGCCGTCATCGCGCTCGATCCAGATATCGACCTGCGCGTCGGTCGCGTCCAGCGGCGGCTCTTTCACGAAGGCGCGCACCGCCTCGCGATCGGTCGTCGCGTTGAGGAAGTACATCGAGATCGTGCCGCGCTCGAACCATCGCTGGCCGAACGCTTTTAGCAGCAGCGGCGGAAACAGCTCCAGGTGAATCGATCCGGCGACGGTGCCGCCGCGGAAGCCCAGCTTGGTCGCCGTCGCATCGTCATGGATGCTGCCCGCAACTTTACTGGCGTTGTTGACCGATCGTCGCAGCGGTCCGACGAACAGATGATCGCGCAATTCGATTTCCGAGTTCATGATGCCGTCCTCAAAACCGATTCAAGCACGGTCCCCCAGCGTTCGGCAAACTTTTCAAATGACTGCGCGGGAGCGCTTCTGGATCCATTCGATCGAATGCTAGTTTTGGCGCGTGGCAACCTCTTCAACCATCGAACCGACGGCCTGGACGCGCGATCTTCTCGCTTCGCTCGGGCGCGCGGATACCTCAAATCAACAGACGCTGCAGATAGTCGGACGCGATCCGGTAATCGCGACCCGCTTTCGCGCCGGAGAGGCCGCAGCCGCGGTGCTCGCAGCAAATGCGACCGCCGCCGCCGATCTGTGGTGCGCGCGCGGCGGCCCTTCGCAAGACATCGAGGTGGACGTGCGCGCCGCGGCGGCGTCGCTCGTGTCGTTCGCATACTTGCGATATCAAAACGCGTCGTTCGAGCGGCGCGGGCAGGCGACAACCGCGCTCTATCGGGCGCGCGACGGCCGCTGGATTCATCTGCATGGCGGATTCAGTTCGCGCGAAGGCACGCTGGCACTTTTGAAATGCGACGATGATGCGAACGCGATTGCGACGTCCGTCGCGGAGTGGGACGCGCAGGCGCTCGAAGATGCGCTCGCCGAGCGCGGTGTATGCGGCGCCAAGCTGCGCAGCGCCGACGAATGGCGCGCGCATCCGCAGGGGATCGCGCTCGCGCGCGTACCTCTGGTCGAGATTATCCGCCTCGGCGATGCGCGCCCCGAGCCGATTCCCGGACCTCGCGCCGATGAGTATG
>JGI12635J15846_10004498_pt1 | contig 12027 bp, 11 predicted proteins | sample BlaSpr_A8_OM2_M2_FD_15846 | JGI IMG/M metagenome (IMG submission 15846) | reverse complement strand
TTCCGATGCCGACGACTTTGAGCGCGATATCCAGCAACTCGAACCGATCGAAGAGCACTCGATAGGGCGTTGCTAGCGAGTCGCGGTAGCGCTTGAAGGTCGACGCGGCGCGGCGCCGATAGGCCGCGGTCCGTTGACTCGGCAGATGATAGATCAGCGGCGGGTGGTCTTTGATCCTCGTGTTCGCACCGGCCGTCGAAGGAAGCAAAGTTATCGGTACCGTATTTCGCCGAGCCTTCTCGGCGGCCCTTCGGTCGCGCTTGCGGTTCTTCGGCCCCGGAACTCGGTCGAGAAGTTCCTGGAAATCGATCCGCTCATACCACACCTCGAGCGACGGCATCTCCGCACATTCGCCGAGATGTTCGCGGTAAGAACGAACCGCCGCGCGAACCGCGTCCTCCCGATGCCGTAAGCTGGCGCCGCCTGTGCGACCCGCAACTTCGATGCTCGCGGTCAAGCGCTTCACGTCCCATTCCCAGGGCGCCGGCAGTGTTTCGTCGAAATCGTTGATGTCGAAAATCAGGTTGCGCTCGGGGGAGGCGAACGCACCGAAATTCATGATGTGGCAGTCGCCGCAAGCCTGGACGCGAAAGCCGGTCGTGGGTATCTGGGCCAGATCGAACGCCATCAAGGCCGCCGATCCGCGGAGGAATGCAAATGGCGACTGCCGCATCCGGCCGTAGCGAATCGGGAGGAGATCGGGAATTCGTCCCGCGTCAGATTCAATCAGCAGCTCGATCGGATCGGGCCGATTGGCGGACGCGACCCACGTCCCATGACTCTTGCGCGGCACCTTCTCGCGCAGCCCGCGCCCAGCCTTCATCCGTTCCGCGACAGAAGCCCGACTCAGCTTGTGCATCAGTTAGTTCCACCGCAGCATCGTACGAGTGTACATTCGATTACTAAGGACCAGGTTAGAGGCGCAAGTGAAGGAACTCGTTTCCAGCGCGGCGACGGCCGATGATCTGCGGCTGCTCCACGTCGATATCGACACGGGTTACGTAATGGCCGCGTCGGGGCGCATCGAACGCGTGAACGACCCCGATCGTTCATCGGCACCGCGCGCGTTCCTGACCGGGTGTCCCTTCGGCAACATCGCGCGCGTCCGTTACGACGTTGACGATCGGATCGCTCGGCGCGTACTCGAAGTCGCCGCGAAGGAACCACCATGGCGCGATCCTGATGTGGTGCCGGGATGCGTCGGAGGAATCGTCGAGTTACTGTCTGGCGACAAACCGGCCGAAGCCGCGCAATATCTCATCTACAAACTTCCGAACGGATTGCGATACGAGCATTCCGCCGCGATCGTGCGAGGCGATTCCGCCGAGGGTCACGAGATGCTGGCGCGCTTCGCGGAGCGCGGAATGCCGAACTACATGCACGACGCGGGTTTCAAAGGGGTAGGGGACTTCTGGGAGCCCTGGTGCGTCGCGCTGGATGGCGAGCAGGTCGCATCGATGTGTTTCGCGGCACGCCTCGGCAAGATGGGCGCGGAAGCCGGCGTCTATACGTTCGCGAAATATCGTGGCCAGGGACTTGCGGCGGCGGTCACGGTCGCATGGTCTTCGACGCCAAGCCTCAATCGTCGCGCGTTGTTCTACAGCACCTCGATGTCCAACCGATCCTCCCAACGCGTAGCCGCGCGCCTGGGCCTGCGTCTGATCGGCGCCAGCGTCAGCATCGGCTGAGTTCGCGCGAAATTACTTTATAACCGAGATGTTCTCGACGTGGCCGGTTCTGTCGTCGGGCTTGCCGGGTGAGACTGGACCCTTGACGCCGTCGAGCAGTTGCTTGGTGCTATTGGTGATTTCGCCTGCGTGGCCTGCGCCTACGATGCGCGAGACCAGTTTGCCGTCAGGGCCCACGAACAGCGTTGTCGGGATCGCTTCGACTCCCATGCTGTCGATTAACCGCTGGTCGGCCATCGCGATCGGATAGGTGATCCGAAATTCTTCGACAAACGGCGCCACTGCCTTCACTCCGTCGCCCTGGATCAGATCGCACGAGACCCCGATTATCACCAGGCCGCGCGACTTGTTGTACCTCTTGTAGAGCCCGACCAGTTCGGGAATCTGCTTGCGGCACGGTGCGCACCACGTCGCCCAGAAATCGACGATCACCGGATGGCCGCGGTAGTCGCTCAGATCGATATTGTTGCCGTTGAGACCGGGCGCGCTGAAATCCAGGCCGTTGTCCACCGGCGACGCGGCCGCTTGCGGCGGCGTATCGAGCCGAAAAAGCGGCTTGGGCTCGTCCAGCTTCCGGTAGCTGAAGAATACGGACGTGATCAGCACAATTGCGACTACTACTCCGAGCGTGCGCAGTGCCAGTTGATGGATGCTCATACCTGCTCGATAACGGTCGCGATTCCCTGGCCGATCCCGATACACATCGTCGCCACGCCGAGCGCGAGTCCGCGCCGGCGCATCTCATGCGTCAACGTCACCACCAGCCGCGCGCCGGAGCATCCCAGCGGATGACCAAGTGCGATCGCGCCGCCGTTCACGTTCAGCCGCTCTTCGTTAATTTTGAGATCGGTATTGCACGCGAGTACTTGCGCGCCGAACGCCTCGTTGATTTCGAACAGGTCGATGTCGCTGATTTTGAGTCCCGCGCGCGCCAGCGCTTTGTGGGTCGAGGGCACTGGACCCCATCCCATAATTTCCGGACGGACGCCGGCGACTGCCGTCGCGCGAATCTTCGCGAACGGTTTCAGCCCGAGAGATCGCGCCCGCTCCGCGCTCATCAGCAATACCGCGGCAGCGCCGTCGCTCAGCTGAGAGGAGTTGCCGGCCGTCACCTGGCCGTCGGGCTTGAACGACGGCTTGAGCCCGGCCAGTTTTTCCATCGTCGTTTCCGCGCGCGGGCCCTGGTCAACGTCGACGACCTGCCCGTCGGGCAGCTTGACCGGCACGATTTCTTCCTTGAAGCGGTCGCGCGCCGCCACCGCGCGCATGTTCGATCGCAGCGAGAACGCGTCCGATTGATCGCGCGTGATCTTGTACATGTCGGCCAGCCGCTCGGCCGTCATGCCCATGAAAAACATGTCGCGCGGGAACATATCCATCAGCTTTGGATTGGGCAGGATTCCAGAGCCCATCGCGACGTGCGTCATGTGCTCGACGCCGCCCGCGATTGCGACTTCACCCGCGCCGGTCATTATTTCCTGCGCCGCAAAGTTCACCGCCTGCAGGCTCGAGCCGCATTGACGATCGATCGTGGTGCCCGCGACTTCGACCGGCAGTCCCGACAGCAACCCGATCATCCGGCCGACGTTCAGGCCCTGCTCGCCGGTCTGATTCGCGCATCCCCAGACCACGTCCTCGATTTCTTTGGGGTCGAGCTTCGGATTTTTTTCGAGCAGGCGGCGGATGCAGATCGCGCCCAAATCGTCGGCGCGGATATCTTTGTAGTAGCCCTTGTCCTTGCCGGCCTTGCCAATCGGAACCCTGACGCCATCGACGATGACAACTTCGCGCACCGTGTTCTCCTTGAGCGACTCGCGCGATTAGTGCGCGCGTCCGCAAATCGTTAACTCTATATGATACTACGCTTGCGCAAATCCGATAGACGCAACTCATCGTAGCCGAGAATACTCGACAGCACCTCGTCGGTGCTCTCGCCCAGCCGCGGCGAGCGCGTCGAGGGGACATCTTTGTCGCCGGCGCTCTTGAGCGGGGTGCCCGGCACGATCAGACCGCCAAACGTTGGATGATCCGCGTGCAGGATCATGTTGCGCGCCTCGAGATGCGGATCGCGCGTGACCTCCTCGACGTTGGCGATCGGCGCACATGGCACCGACGCGTCGCCGAGCAGTCGCAGCCAATGATCGCGCCTATGCGTCGCGAAAGTGCGCGCGAGGATTGCCTCGAGCTCCGGATGGTTGGCCGTCCGATCGGCGTTGGTGAGAAATCGAGGGTCGTCCTTGAGTTGTGGCATCGCGATCGCGTCGCAGAAGCGGATCCAGATACCCTCGTTGCCCGCGCCCATCACGAAGTAGTCGTCGGCCGCGCGAAACTGCTGGAACGGCGTGATCGACGGATGCCGCGTGCCGAGCCGTCCGGGAATATTGCCCGATACCGAGTAGCGCGCGAGCGCATCCTCGAGCATCGCGACCTGGCAATCGAGCATCGCGATATCGACGTGATTGCCGACGCCGTCGCGGTCACGCACGCGCAAGGCCGACATGATCGCAATAACGCCGTAAAGCGCGGCCGACAAATCGCCGACCGATACGCCGCATCGCATCGGCTCACCGCCGGGATTGCCGGTGATACTCATCGTGCCGCCGAGCGCCTGCGCCACGATGTCGTAGGCGGGCGCAGAAGCCTTCGGTCCGGTCTGCCCGAACCCGGAAATCGAGCACAGGATTATTTTGGGATTGGCGGCCTTGAGCTGCTCGTAGCCGAGCTTGAAACGATCCATCGTGCCGGGCGAGAAATTCTCAACCACTACATCCGATTTTGCCGCCAGCTCGAGAAAGACAGCGGCGCCTGCTTCGGTGCGCAAGTCGAGCGTGACGCTGCGCTTGCCGCGATTGACGCTGTAGAAGTAGCCCGAGTCGCCGGACGGCATCATCGGCGCGAAGCTGCGCGAATCGTCGCCGCGTCCTGGCATCTCGATTTTAATAACGTCGGCGCCAAGATCCGCCAGGTTCATCGTGCAAAACGGCCCTGCCAAAACCCGCGTCAGGTCGAGCACGCGAACCCCCCGCAGCGGCTGTTGATCGATCATCGATTGTTATCCTCGTTGCCAAGGCCGGCCGGTCGTCGCCGAATATTAAAGTTAAGCTTTAACTCAGCTCCAATCCCGCGAGCGGCCAAACTCGACGCATCGTAGCCGACTGTGGTGGGCGAGAGAACCTCGCGATTGTGGCGCGCGGCTAGCGGCGGCGGGTTCTGGCTTCGCGAGCCTCGCGGGCGCGCATTGCTTCGGCCGGCGTCATGATCAGGCGCGGCTCCTCTTCGGCCTTCTGCTGTTCGGCCGCCGCGACGGTGCCGAGCTGCGTGCGGATGAAGGCCTGAAAGAAAACAACCTTGGTCACGTCGATTCCATCGCGCAGGCGCGCCGCCGCGCCCGCCGCCCATCCGGCCTGCATCGGTCGTCCAATCCGCGCGATGTAATACGCGATATCCTCGAGCCGCCGCTGAATCCGCTTGCCGTTGTCGCCGCTCAGCAACTCGGCCGTCGCACGATCGATGACGGCGTTCACGCGCTCCTGCTTGTGCACCGGACTCAGGACGATCACACTCTCGCCGGCCTCGTTAATCTCATCGACGTACGGTTTGAGGAGCGCGTCTGGCAAACGCCATTCGAGCAGTTCCGGTTCCTTGAGCAGCTCGACCGATGGCTCCGCAGCAATCTCGGTGGCCAGCTCGGCATACACAGGATGAACCAGCGCGGTTGGCGGCGGCGACGCGATCAACTCGGAGCGCAGCGTGAGAAAGTTTCCGACGTGGCCGCGGCGCGACTCGGGCGTGTTGCGCCAGGCTTCGCACGCGACGAAGTCGGCGAGGCGCCAGTCGCCGTCGACCAGCTTGACCTGCGCGCGGCGCTCGAGTTCGTCGCGTTCGGATTTCAGTTCGCGCCGCGACAGGCCGGTGTTCTGCGCGCCGACCAGACCCTCGCGCTCNGAAATCAGCGCCCACATCCGCAGCACGCCGCCCTGCACGCGNGGCTTGACGATCCACACGATGCGCGCGCCTTCGCCGTCGATCGGCGACAGCATCGCGGTTTTTTCAGTGTCACTTTCGTGCAGCGNTTCGGCCACTGGAGGAGTGGNNGCGGGCGCGTCGATGCCGTGCTGCTTCAGCTTGTACAATGCGCGGCGGACTTCGCGCCGTATCGCTCCGGATGCGCCGGCTTCCATCTCGACCAGCATTGCGGCAGCGCGGGGGTCTGCAATGTTGCCGAGCGCGCGTGCGATTGTGGCGTCCGCGATGCCGAGCTTGCCCCTGAGCTCGCGAAGTTTCGCGATCGCATCGGCTGGCGCGAGCGCCGGATCGTAGCCTGCATCGAGCAGCTTCGCGTCGTCCGGATTCGTGTCGGGTGACTTACTCAAGTGAATGCCATTGCGAAATCGTGGGAGCCTATGCGCGCACTTCGCGAAGTGTCAAGTTTTTCACGCGGGCGAGGTCGCGATCAATGAAGAACCTGGAAGCAAAGTTCCGTCTGTCGAATCACGCCGAGGCCGAGGAGCGCGCGAGGGCGATCGGATACACGCGGCGGGCGGTACTCAATCAGCGCGACACTTTCTTTCGGGTCGCGAACGGCAAGCTGAAGCTGCGCGAGGAAAACGGCAGCGCCGTTCTCATCTTCTACCATCGCGGCGAGAGCGGACCGCTGATGTTGAGCAACTACGAGATTGCCAAGGTCGCCGATCCGCCGCGGACGCTGAGAATCCTCGCCACTGCGCTCGGTCCGATTGCGGTCGTTGAGAAGGTGCGGACGCTGATGATGCGCGACAACGTGCGGCTCCATCTGGACCAGGTCGAGCGGCTCGGAGAATTCGGGGAGATCGAGGCCGTGATCGCAGACGGCGACGATCCCGAGCGCAGCCGCAGCGCCGTCAACGAAATCCTCGGCGCGCTCAAGGTAGAGAAGGCTGACCTGATCGACGTGTCGTACTTCGAGATGATCGCGAAGCAATAACTTCGCGCGACACGGGCGGGCTAGTCGGTGCGATAGCTGGGCGACGGATGAATGCGCCGGTTCAACATCATCTTGACGCGGCGCCAGGCCGCGCGGCTGAGCGGGCCGGTACCTTGCGAGTCCGATTGGTCGAGTTTCGCCAGCGCCGCGCGGCGCATCGTCTCGGCCCTCGCCATGACTTCCGGTATCGACTGTTCGTTTGCCGGAAGCTCTGCGGGCTCCATGGCTTTGCGAATCTGTTTCAGGATGAACAGCAGGTCTTCCTTGCTAGTCAAAGTTCCGAGCAGAGACGCGCGCGACAATTCGCGGAACTCTTCATCGGTAATCCCGAGGGCCGCGACGCTTTCACGGTCGGCGCAAAACTCGTCGAAGATCCTGTCGCTGTTCGATTGAACTTCCGATTTCTTAAGGTCCTCGAACGCCGCCATTTTGTTCCCGATCCTCCGTGGTCAATTTTGAACCGTCCCCTCTAAGCATGAAATTTTATCTAAATTCAAGTTATATTATATCTATACATGTTATGTAGCTGTCAAGCCTCATACGTTATCTTATTTTCGTTAAGTTTCCCTATTCCGAGGCGAGGCACTAACTTTCCGGAGCCGATCCGTTTGGCCAGATCAAAACCACTGCGTACGAGAACAAGTCCTCGCCGGTAGATTTCCGCGCCGAGTCGGTGTCGGCCGAGCGCAGGACGGGTCGCTCAGAACATCGAGCCCGGTTGGACGAAAATCATGTTGTTGATTTGCTTGTTCGGATACACCGACGCAGCCACGTCGGCAGCGTGAGCCTTCGCGGCCGGGCCGATAACGTTGCCCGAGAGATAAATGTAGGGTCCGACCACTCGTGCCTGCACGTCGTTGAAGCCGTTGGTCAGGAGCTGGGTATTGATGCGCTCCTCTTCCTGGGCCCATTTGCCGGTCTTGGTCCGCAGATTGTCGACGACTGAGTTGACGCCGGGCACCGAGTTTGCGGTCTGCTCGGCCATCGCGCGATCCTTCTCGTCGAAGACAGTGCCGTAAAGTACGACCACGCCCTCGGCCGCCGTGTAAGCCTTGGCGCCGTTCAGGCGATCGTTGGTGCGCAGCGTGGCGTTCACCCGGTTCATCAGCGCAACCTCGCTGTCGGCGCGCGCCAACGATGACGCGCCGGCCACAACAAGAATCAAAAAAACGATTGCGAGGATTGTTCTTGAATCGCGGTGCGGCTTGTTCATACAGGTGGCTCCAGTAGGGGTTGCCTCGAACTTAAGATCGCATCACTGGCGCGTCAACACAGCGCGCATCCCGCAACCGAAATTCACTTTATTGAACGTGAAACCCGCGGTCGGTTTCACGCTTCCGTCGGCAGGGGTGACCCCTGCACCCGGTGAAAAGAGAAGATGCGGGACTTCGTCCCTGTTGGGAAGTTGGTTGGGAGAGCAGTTCAAATGGTGGCGTTGAAGATGGTTTTGGCGCCGGTGGATTCCATCGCGCTGTCCACGAATTTGCGGTCGGAGGCGCTTAGAGACTCGCGGGCTTCGCGTAACCATTTCAGGCATTTGGCCTGGTAAGGGAATGGTTGCTGTGCCCACGGCAGGCCGTCGATCTCGCACCGCACTTCACTGGCGCGACTTGCGAGTGCGCGAGCGTTGGCGATCAGGAAGGGCGCGTAGACGCGGCCGATTTCGATCAAGAACGGACGCAACGATTTGACTGCGTCCTCGCGCGGAGACCATCCGGTGTCGTCGACGTCGAGTGACGAGAGGTCGTCGAGGTGCGAGACCCACGAGACTGCGCGCGGAGTCTCGGCGGCTGCGATTGCGGCGGGGGTCGGATCGAAATGCGCAAGCTGGCTCAGTTGACCGAAGAGCGCGAAGTCGCTGGCGCCGGGCCGCGCGCCCATGAGGAATCGGCGTCCCGCTACGAGATGCGAATCAAGCAGCGCGAGCAGGCGGCGGTAGCTGGCCTCGATTACGGGCGTAGTCACGTCGTTGGAGCCGACCACGCGCAGCCGCTCGATTTGACGATCGGCGATGAAGCGCGACGTCTTCGCCAGCATGTCAGGGCTCATCAGCGGATTGCGGTCGAGCGCGAGCACGTGCGAAGCCTTGTGAATATCGGCCGCGTACTTCCATCGATAATGGAACATCGGCTTGGTGAGCCATTCGTCGGCGTAGTCCTCAAGCAATGCGTCGAAAAATGCGAGCGCGGGATCGGGCGGGATGATCGAGCGCGCGGGGAACATCTGCTCAAGGCGCTTAATTTGAAACGTCGAATCGATCATCGCCTCGTCGGCGCGCCCAGCCTCACCAGGGAATACGAGCACCGGAATCAGAGCGACGGGGACCTCGGGGATACCGACGTCATCGGGCGAGCCGCGCATGATCCAGGTGAATGGGATGCGGCGAAAGCGCAATATGGCGCGCATCTTACGGGAGTATGGGGAGCCGAAGCCGCCGACGAGTTTTAATGGTGTCATCTGTAATGCTCCATGTTACCTCTGTCGAAGGGCGCTCTGGATCTGCACAACCTAACCCCTAACCCCTTCCCGAGCGGGAAGGGGAACCGGACGCGGAGAGAGGACGGGCCTTCCCTTTACCTGTTCTAAGAGGGACGAAGTCCCGCATCCTCTCTTACTACTGGGTGCAGGGGTCACCCCTGCCCAAGGAGGTGTGCGGAACCCACGGTGGGTTCCGCATTTAATAAAGTGATTTTCCTTCTCAGCGCTACCTCATGCCGGCGCCTCCACTGGGAGCTTGGGGTCGCGCTCGGGGGGGAGGTTGTCGTACAAGTCCGCGCGCAGATCTGATTTTAGTTTTGCGTAGGCTGGGTCGTTCCACAGATTGCGCCATTGCATCGGGTCTTCGCGCAGATTGTAGAGCTCGCCTTCGGTGCCGTCGTAGCGGATGTCGAGAATTGGGCCGCGCGGCGCCAGCATCGGCGGGATGCCGGCGAGGTCGAAGCCGACGTCGCGGGTTGATTTTTCGTACACGGTCAGCGTGTATCCATCGCGATAGATGCTTCGCAGATGCATCCCGATGGCGGCGAACTGGCTGTCCCATTCGGTGATGACGCGCTCGCGGCCGGAGCCGGCTGCGGTCGGCAGCGGCTTACCCTGCATCCAGTCGGGAACCGGGACGCCGGCGATTTGGCAGAACGTCGGCGCGAGATCGAGTTGCCCGACCGGCTCTGCGATTTCGTTGTGCGCGACGTTGGCAGACGGCGCTGGCCGCCAGATCATCGGCAATCGCATCAGCGCGTCGACGTGGTATGGACCCTTGTAGAGCAATCCGAAGTCGCCCTGCAGCTCGCCGTGGTCGGTGGTGAAGATTACGTCGGTGCGCGATTCCCATCCGCGCTCGGCGATTCGCGCGAGCACGCGGCCGCATGCCTGGTCGATCAGTTCGTTCTCGACGTGGGTCAGCGCGTTGACTTCGCGAATCTGATTCTCGGTGAGCTGGCATGGGACGAAGCTGGCGGGTCCGCCTTCGAAGTTGCCGAAGCGACCCTCGTACCAATCCATCCAGTGGCGCGGCTTGCCGGAGAGAATTTTTTCGATCTTCTCGCGCGAGCCGGGATAGCCGGCGGGCAGATCGAGATCGCGCCAGTTGATTCGACGCGCCTCGTCCTGCGGCGGATCCCACGGATGATGCGGGTCGGGAAAACTCATCCACACGAACCAGTTGTCGGCGGGGTCGAGCGAGTCGAGATACGCGATGGTGCGCGCGGCGACCCAGTCGGTGTGGTAATGCTCGCGCGGAACGGGATTGTACTTCACCTCGGGCGCGCCGGTGTCACCGCCGGGCAGCGCGCTGAGAATCGGCGCGAAGCCGGCGATTTCATCAGGGTGGTTTTTCTGCAGCCACAGCGAGTAATGCCATCCGCCGACCGGCGTGTGCATCGCGAGTTCCATCCGGTCGAAGCCGCGATATGGGCCGGTTGAATCCTTGCGCGCCATCTGGTTCTCGAACCATCGCCCCTGCAAATCGAAGGCGGGCTCGAAGTGCGCCTTGCCCAGCAGCGCCGTGCGGTAACCCTTCTCATGAAGGTAGGACGCAACGTTGGGCGAATCGGGCGGCAGCGCGACGCCGTTGGCGACGACGCCGTGCGTGCGCACGTACTGGCCGGTAATCATCGTCGAGCGCGCCGGCATGCAGACGACATTTTGATTGTGCGCACGCTGGTAGTTGATCCCATCGCGGGCGAGGCGATCGGCGACCGGCGTCCGCGCGATCGTACCGCCGTTGCATCCGAGCGCGTCGTAGCGCTGCTGATCGGTGGTGATGAAAAGAATGTTGCGTCCCATTTTCCTTGGCTCCCGTTAACGGATTCTATTTTGTCAGCAGCGCGCGGATGGCCGTCGCCATCACGCCGCGCGCCTCGGTTTCGGAAAGTCCCTGATGCCGCCGCAACTGTTCCCATGCGACCCACGATGTAACAAGGTCGAGCGCGGCGATGGTCGCGCGCTTTTTATCGGCGGCGAGCTTCGAGAGCTCGGGCGCGAACGCGGCGATGGTGGCCGATCGCGTCAAATCGCGAGCGTGCTTGAGGCGGCGGGCAAGGGCAGGGCGGAACGGCTCCATCAAGATGGCGGCGCGGCGGACGGGCGACAAGGTTTCGAGCAGACGGCCGCGCTGCGCAACGAATTGATCGATGCGGCGCGCAAGCGGCAGCGCCACAACGATTGGCGTGGTGAGCGGCTTGACGCGTTCGGCCTGGCGGTCGGCGAGCTCGCTGTAAATCGCTTCGAGGTCGTCGAAATGATGAAACACAATCCGCAGCGAGACGCCCGCGCGTTCGGCGATTCGCGCCGCGGTGGGTCGCAGGTCGCCCTCGCCAAGCAAATCGAGCAGCGCGTCAACCACGGCGTGACGCGTGCGAGCCCCGCGGGCGAGGCGTCCGTCAAGAGCAGCGAGAGGCAGCATCGCGGGAAACTTATTACATCGAGAGTGCAATTACAAGTTGCGAGTGGACCGCGCCGGGTCAGGAGGCCGCAGGTTTGCGCGTCCTTACCAACCAAAAAGCGCAGCCAGCAAGAATGCAGCGATCAGCAATAACCCGAACTCCATGTGGAGCTGAATCGATCGAAACAAACCGAGGTTGAGCTTCTTCGGATCGCTCTCGCGCGTCACGATTCGAAGCTGGTCGCGCGCACGCGGGATCGTGACAAAGACCACCAGCGCGATCCACGGAATTGAGTGCAGGAGAATCGCGATGATCGTCGTGACGTAAGCCGCGATATCCAGTGCGATTAGCTCGTAGTTCGCACCCGTGCGGCCGAGTATCGTGGCGAGCGTCCGTTTGCCGTGGCGCGTATCGCTTTCGATGTCGCGGATATTGTTGGCGTGCAGGATTCCCGCGACCAGGAATCCCAGCGGGATCGACGCCCAAATCGCCG
>JGI12635J15846_10004497_pt1 | contig 12028 bp, 10 predicted proteins | sample BlaSpr_A8_OM2_M2_FD_15846 | JGI IMG/M metagenome (IMG submission 15846) | reverse complement strand
CATCGATAATCACGAAATTGTCGCTGGTCACCGAACGCAAACTCACGGTATCGGCGGGATAGGCTTCCTGGGTCCAGTGATAGTTATCGCCTGCGCGGTGCAAAAAGCCTGCTTCGGCCAGGCGCGCGCAAATGTCCTGAACATCCACATCTCCGAAGCGATCGTCGGGGCCAATCGGCAATTCGAACGCCGCACATTTCAAATGGTTGATGAGAATTTCGAGATTGTCCGGCTGGATGAACGCGTGTTCTGGAGTATTGCCAAAAAAATAATCAGGATTTCGTACGATAAATTGGTCCAATGGCGCGGAAGAGGCCACTAAGACGGCACACGAACTGCCGCTGCGGCGACCCGCTCGTCCCGCGCGCTGCCACGTCGCCGCAATCGTCCCCGGGTAGCCGGCCATGACTACGGTATCCAACGATCCGACATCGATGCCCAGCTCCAGGGCGCTGGTGGAAACCACGCCGCGAATCTGTCCGTCCCGCAAGCCGCGTTCGATATCGCGGCGCTCGTTCGGCAGATACCCGCCTCGATATCCGCGAATTGTCGTAGCCCGGCCCGGCTGCTGCGGATTGGCCTGCTGCAAATACGTGAGCATCAACTCCGTATGCAAACGGGAATTAGCAAAAACCATGGCCTGCAGATCGCGCTTTAGAAATTCCTGCGAAACCCGGCAAGCTTCGTTGATATAGCTACGCCGAATCCCCAGCGCCCGATTCACCACTGGCGGGTTATAAAACACAAAAGTTTTTTCCGCGGCCGGCGCCCCGTTGGCGTTCAAAACCTCTACATCCGTCTCCAGAAGTTTGGCGGCAAGATCGCCCGGATTGGCAATCGTTGCCGAGCAACAAATAAATTGCGGTTGGCAGCCATAAAAATTCGCGACGCGTCGTAAGCGTCGCAGCACATTACAGAGATGGCTGCCAAATACTCCTCGATAGGTGTGCAATTCATCCAGGACGATATAGCGCAAATTCTCAAACAGCCGCGTCCACCGTGTGTGATGAGGAAGAATCCCGGTATGCAACATGTCCGGATTGGTCAGTACTATATGGCTTTTTTCGCGAATTGCTTTGCGTGCGTCGCTGGGCGTGTCCCCGTCGTAGGTGAAGACACCAAACCTGTTGTCGAGTCGTTGATTCAGATCATGAATTTCGGCCAATTGATCCTGCGCCAGCGCCTTCGTGGGAAATAAATAAATTGCCCGAGTGTCGGAATTCTCCAGAATCGCGTTTATAACCGGCAGGTTATAACACAGTGTTTTTCCCGATGCCGTGGGCGTAACGATGACGATGTTTTTTCCCTCATGCGCCGCCTCCACAGCCGCCGCCTGATGGCTGTAAAGTCTTTCGATACCCTTGGCCTTATAGGCTGCGCGCAAATCCTCGTGCACCCAAGCAGGGAATTGCGCCCACTGCGCGGCGCGCGCAGGGAAGTGGCGCACGGCGGTCAAAATTTCGCCGTCGCGATCCCGTAAAGCAAAGCCGTCCAAGACCTCGCGCACACGAGTAATCGATGAGGATGAAGTGTCTGCAGCGGTGCGCACGGCCAAAGATTCAGGCATAGTTGGGCCTCCGAAGTGATTCGCCTTTTGTTCGCCAAAGCTAACACGGTGCGCTATACTGTGCAACAGCAAATCAGGACGTGCGCAGTCGAAGAATCAGGACCGCGCCGATAGAGAAAAGGATTGCGGAAACTGCGAACGCGGTTTGTACGTTTACGGCACTCCAAAGAAAACCGATAACCAGACTCGAGAGAAAGTCGCCGACGGCATTCACAGCTGCCAAAGTCCCAAAGGCCATTCCATGGTGCTCTTTGGGCACAATCTCGGCCGCCAGCGAATCCTCCAAGGCTTCTTCCGTGCCGATGTACAGGCCAGCCAAAATGAAAATCAGCCCAAGTAGCCAGAGTGATTGCGTCGCCAGGCACAACAAAACGGCGGTCACCACAGCAAGCCCATATCCGGCGGCAAGTACCATTTTGCGCTGGCGAACATGATCGCTTAACCACCCGCTCAGGTACGCCGAGCCGGCATAAAACACATTGTGAATGGTATAGAGACCCACCGCGATGCTCGCAGCGCGCGCGGGCCCGTGCACTGGTGAAAGCATCCGTGACGCGTACAGAATCAACAAGGTATGCGAAAAATCGCCAGCCCCAAAAATGCCAACGCCGAAAAGCAATCTGCGAAAGGGAGCCGGCAACGCGCGTATTCCACCAAAAAATGATTGCCTGGGTTTTGCGACAATGGGCTTTTCACGCACCAGCAACCAAAACAAAAGTGCCGCCAGTAAACCCGGTAGCAGCGTCCACAAAAATACTTTGCGATAGGAATGTCCGGACACCTCCAACAACCATAAAGCCGTTAACGGCCCAACAATCGCTCCCACGGTGTCCATCAATCGTTCCAAACCAAATGCTCGCCCATACGCGCCGGGCGGAGTATCAGCGGCCAACAACGCCTTTTTAGCCGGAGAACGAATGCCGCGTCCAAGCCACGCCGCAGTGCGCCCTAACAAAACGTGGTAGGCGTGAGTCGCAAATGCAAATGACGCTGTCGCCAGTGCCGTAAACGCGTAACCGGCCACCGCGAGGGGCTTGCGATGTTTTAATCGATCGGTGAAATGTCCGGATGCCAGTTTTGCAAAGCTGGAAAGTCCGTCGGAGATGCCTTCGATAGCTCCGAGCCACGCGGGCCCGGCGCCGATCACCGCAAGAAACGCCGGCAGCACCGCCGTAGCGGTCTCATGGCTCCAATCGCTAAAAAGGCTGGTTAAACCGACACCCAGAACGGTGCGGTTCAGCCACGATCCTGTTTTTTGTTGTTCAGGCATTCTGAAATTATGGCAGGCAATTGCCGGTTTTCATCCGAAGAAAAACACGCTTACTATTCACCGCTTGGCGGCCCGGTAAAGAATTACGCGCACTTTTTCAAGCGTGATCAGTCCACCCTCGACCATTTCATCCAGACGCGGCAAAATTTGTTCGATGCGCTCGGCGGTATCGATGACCTCAAGAATAATTGGCAGATCTTGAGACATTCGCAGCAACTTATCGGTGTGATACACGCTGGACCCGCCGAATCCTCCTACGCCCCGCAAGACCGTTGCACCCGAAAAGCCCTCTTTCCGCAACATTTCCACAATGGCCTCGTGCAGCGATTTTCCGTGCCATTTATCCGACTCGCCCACGTGAATCCGCATCAGCACTCGCTCGCCTTCAAACTTTTCATGCGTCATGGCTATCTCTCCGCGTCCCTAAAATTTGTTAGCCAGCCGGATGCCCGCGACTGACAGAAACAATCCGGCGACTACGCTCGCCGCTACGTAGGCCGACGCGCGCAGCCATTCGCCGTCCTCCATCATTTTCGCGGTCTCCCATCCAAAGCTTGAGAAAGTTGTGTAACCGCCAAAAAATCCTACGGCGATGGCTACGCGCCAATCGGGCGAAATAACCATGTGGTTCATGGTGAACTGCGCGATCAAGCCGAGCAGAAAACAGCCGGTCAGATTCACGAGTAACGTGCCGTAAGGAAAGGTTCCGCCAGTTCGGACCTGCACCACGCCCTGCAATCCATAACGGGCCAGCGTACCGACAGTCCCAAATAATGCGATCAGCAAAATTCTCAAGCGCGCTCCAATCCGCAACCGTCAAAATATTTCAACGCAAATAGACCAGGTGAAAACAAAAAAACTCCTGGCGCCACCTTGGCAGCCAGGAGTCATCAGATCCAGAAAAGCTTATCCGGAACGGTTATGGCGAACTCCATCGCCGTAATACTTTTTTACAGTTTAACACTTTCCACAAAATGCAAGAGCCATTTTTCGCCGCGCAGCGTTGACCCGGCAGCCACACTGCTCAGTAATGAAAACGATAGCGCAGCTGCACGAAAATCTCGCGCGGATTCATATAATGTGTGCCGCCAAACGTAAAGCTGTTATCCAGCAGCACCCTGCGATTGGCAACGTTCAGACCGCTCACCCCAACCGACAGGCGTTCGCCGAAGTTTTTCCCTACTGTCACATCAAATGTGGTGTGGCCCGGCAAATGATCAGGACCTGAAGGCGGCGCATTTCCATCAGTGAACCCGGACCCGTAATAAATATCCGTCGAAGCGTAGCTGCTCCACGGCAAATTGACATTGCCGCCGAAGTGCAACGTATTTCGCTGATCATGATCCAACAGAAAATAATCTCCCGCGGGTGGAGAAAAATCAGTCAATCCGCCATTGATCGCTCCCTTGCCCTGTGCCACCTGATTCGAATACGTCACATAAACCTGACCACGCTTGGCAATTCGCGGAGACCGCAAGGTCAATTCCCAGCCACGTATCAGCGCTCCATCAATCGTAAGCGGAAAGAAAATATCTGAGTTTCCGACACTACTATGATCGAAATAATTCCTAGCTCGAGTACGAAAGGTATCCACATCAAAAATCCATCCCTTATAAGGAATGGCCACGCCAAACTGTGATTCTTCGTCTCGTTCGCCATGCAGCGGAATGAATCCGAGATTCTGCGCGCTCACAAATTGCAAGAGCGGCCCCGAAGCGGTAAGTAAAGGAGGCGCCTGGTAGAAATGTCCATAGAAGCCGCGAAACACCCAATTTATTTTTGGTACCTTAACGGCGGCTCCAAAACGCGGACTGGTGGCATTTTCCACGATATTTCCCGAGAAATGGGTCTGGCGCACGCCCGCGTTGAGAGTCAGCCAGGACGTAGCCCGAAATTCATCTTCTATGAAGCCTGCGATTAGCGAGCCAGTGACACTATGCGCGTCGCGAAAGTTGTTTCCAAAGGAAGGATCAGCGGGATCATTGAAAATTAGCCTGAATAATTCGTCGTTCTGCTGTGCGAACGCGTAGAGACCCGCACGCCCATTATTCCTGCCCTTGATATACGAAAACGTGGCCTGGCCTCCCTCGTAAGCAGAGGAGCGCTTGTCGGTCGTAGCATTCGGAAAATCGTGAGGATTGCTCTCATAGTTCGCACTGTTGAAATGGTAGAACGGGGAAACGGTTAGCACCACGCCAGTGCCGAACGTGCGAACCCAGGAAAACGCGACGAAGGCGTCACTTTCATCGTTCACATCCCGCAAACCGCTGCTTACCGGGTCGTCAGGCGCATAAGGAATTTGATAATGATCGCGGCGCAAAGAACTTACGAAACGCAATTGATCCCGCGAATCCAGATTAAACATCAGAGAAGTAAATCCGCCATATCCGTTGGCGCGATCATGAATCACCGCTGAAGTTGGCGTCTGCAGGCCCAAATCCGAGCGATTAGCGTTGGCGCTGGCGTAGTAAGCGAAGCGGTTGGTGTGCCCGCCAAAATTAATCTGATCATCGGTCTGATAAAAATTGCCAAAACTGGCCACTATTTCAGCGTCATTATTCCATTCGAATCCCGTCCGCGGCGCGACATTGAACACCCCATACGTGCGGTCGCCAAAATCCGCCGAATAGCTGCCGCGCTGTGCTTCCATCGTATCAATATCCTTTGGATCGATTTGCGGGCCCAGATTGCTGGCGATATTCGTATTTGGAATGGGCACCCCGTCGATAAGCCAGCTGACCTGGTGGCCTCCGCGCACATGTAGCTGATCGTGCGTCACGTACGCTCCCGGAACGTAATTCGTGATCATCGCCACACTATTCGAGCGCGTAGCGCCGGGCGTCTCTCGAATCTCTTCACGATTGATTAAGTTCGTCGGTGTCGCCGATTCTGTCTGTTCCGAGCCAGAATCGGCCGAAACTGTCACGGATTCATTTTGAGTTGCCAGATGCAATTCGAAATGCAGGATCGGCGCGCTGCCAGACAGCACGGTTACAGTACGTGTTTCGGGCACAAACGTAGGATCCGAAACAACCACCGTATATTCACCGAGGGGCACAGCATCGAAGTGAAACTGTCCCTCGGCGTCCGTCGTCGCCGTCATCGTGTAATTCGAATCCTTCAGGGACAAGACCATGGTAATGCCCCCGATTGGCCGATGCTGCGGATCGTGCACAATTCCGCGCACCGTGCCAAACACGGTCGCGAATAGATTCCCAATAAGGATTAGTGAAATAACACCAATTGAAATAAGCTTTCGCACGACTTCTCCTCTTCTCGAAATTTATGAACGCGCGGTATTCGACCGCGATATGGATTGTGTTATCCGGGAAAGGAAATTGGCTAATTATGACGCGATTGTTGAAAGTCGAGGAGGAGGAGAGAGAACTTCGAGAGAACGCGGAAAATCGTTTGCGCCGGTCACAGCCTCAGTAGAGTTCGTGAGATCAGGTTTGGGCAATAAAGTCACATGGGGCATGACGAAAACCGGAGCCACAACCATGACATGATCGGTATTCTGGCAGCAGCTCATGGTGCAGGCGTTCATGCCGCCAGTTTGATGCTCGCAATCCGCTTCGTGTGCAGGAGTCTTGGAGTGGTGATGCTCAGGAATGGGGCAATGATCCCCGGAGCAGCACGCTGCGGCGTGCGCGCTCCATGCGGCTACAGCGAGCGGAGCAAATAGCAACAACGCCGCAACCAAACAAAACCATCCGGATAAGAGTTGCGAGCGGTTTGTGCCAGACTTACTCAACGTTCATTACCTTGCAACTTATAATAACTCAATTCGGTTCTTGCCGGCGGTTCGCAGTTTACGTTTTCTCGCTAGTGGTTACTCGCTCTGAATAGTCGTAGACGCCTCGACCGGACTTTCGACCGAGCCGGCCTTCTTGCACATATTGCTTCAGCAAGGGATTAGGTCGATATTTTTCTCCCAGCGTTTGGTGCAGGTATTCGAGGATATTCAACCGCACGTCCAAGCCCACGAGATCGACAAGCTCAAACGGGCCCATGGGATGATTCAGTCCCAGCTTCAGCGCCTTATCAATGTCTTGCGCCGAGGCAATCCCAGCCTCCAGCATCGCAAACGCTTCGTTGCCGATCAGCGCGTTCACGCGCGTGGTGATGAAACCGGGAGACTCCTGCACCAACACAACCTCTTTGCCCATTTGCCGGCCAACTTCGGTACAAATATCAACCGTGCTCTGGGAAGTGAGAGGGGTCTTTACCAGCTCGATTAATTTCATCTTCGGGACGGGATTGAAGAAGTGCATGCCAATGCAGCGTTCGCGAGAAACAGTCAGATCGCTCATGTCGCTGATGGATAGCGATGAAGTATTGCTGGCAAAAATCGCGTGGGGTTTAGCAAATTTGTCGAAGATGGTGAATAACTCCATCTTCATTTCCATTTCTTCGGGCACCGCTTCAATGATGAGGTCCGCGTCGCGAATAGCATCCTGTACAGAATTGGCAGCAGCGATCAACGACAACGCGCGGTCGCGAATTTTCGCGTCTACCTTGCCTCGGGCCACGCCTTCTTCGAAGGATTTCGCAATCCAGCGAATGCCTTCTTCCAGCATTTTCGGGGAAATATCTTCCAGCACGGTGGTGTAACCACCAAATGCGGCAGCGTAGGCGATGCCTCGGCCCATGGTGCCGGCCCCGATTACCGCAATGGTTTTTATTTCCGGATTCATGAGGCGGGCCAACCGCTATTTCACGAGCTCTTTGTAAGCTTCTTCGTCGTAGCCCAAGACAATTCGTTTCCCACGCATCACCACCGGTCTACGAATAAGATTGGGCTCTTCGGCCATTAATCGGATGGCCTCCGCACGGGTGGGCGGATGTTCTTTCATTTTTCGAGCGCGATAAAGCTCGTTCCGCGAGCTTAAGAATTGTGTGTGGTCGCGCTCGCCGATCAGTTCGTCCAATTCAGCCTTGCTGAGCTTCTGCTTATCCAGACTGCGCAACTCCAGCTCAGCCCCGAGTTTCTCCAGGTAGGTTTTGGCTTTTCTGCAGGTAGTACACGTGGGTTTTTGCAGAAACTGAATTTTAGCTTTGGGCATGAAAACTCCGAAGTGAATGGCTAGTGTGACACGCTTGAAATTTTACCGCAGGACAATGCCTCAGAATAATGTCCGAGAAAATGTCTCAGTAGCGAGGCACGTGCGGGTCAACGTCGGTGGACCATCGTTCAATGCCGCCCGATAACGACTTGGCCTTCTCTATACCTTGGAACCGCAGCCACGTAGCGGCGTCCAGGCTGCGCATGCCATGGTGGCAATAGCAGATTACTTCATCAACGCCGAGAAGACCGTTGACGTTCGCTGCCAGCGAGCCCAGAGGCACCAACTTGGCGCCTTCAATGCGGCACAAATCGTATTCCCATTGCTCGCGCACATCCACGAGCATGAGTTTTTCGCCGCGATCCATGCGTGTCTTTACTTCTACTGGTGATATCTGTAATTCGTCCAAGGCCCGGTTATCCCTTCAATAAAAAGTTTCGTTTGACGCGAGTGCGCGCTTCACTTGTTATGAAAATTTGGCTTTCGCTTTTCCAGGAAAGCATTTATGCCTTCACGGCAATCCGGCGATTTGAAACACTTCAGCTGTTGTTCGACCTCATCATCGAGCGCTTTCTCAAGTTCTAATTTGCGACTGCCGAATAATGCAGCCTTCATGGCGCGAATCGAGACCGAGGGAGCTTCCGCGATTTTGCGTGCCAACTTCATGGTTTCTGCTTCTAGTTGAGCATCTGGTGCGACGCGATTCACGATTCTCAACTCCAGCGCGGTTCGCGCGTCAATCATGTCCCCGGTGTAAAACATTTCGGCAGCTTTTGAATATCCGACGAGTCGAGGAAGAAAATAGGTTCCGCCATAGTCGGGGAATAATCCGACCTTGATAAAGTTCTGGCCAAATGTGGCGCTCTCCGACGCGACTCGAAGATCGGCAGCCAAAGCGATATTCATGCCCGCGCCCGCAGCGGCGCCGTTTACCATGGCGATCACCGGTTGCGCCATACTGCGCATTTTGAGCACCGCATGCATCCCGGCGCGCAAGAGCGGCTCCAATTCCGTCGTATCGTTATTCTTTCGGCCTTCGGCGATGACACCTAGATCGCCACCGGAACAAAAAGCGCGACCCGCACCGGTGATAATCACCACGTAAATGGATTTGTCTGTCGTCAAACGGCCAAGGCTTTCGTTCAGCGCGACAGCGAGGTCTTTGTTAATGGCATTGAGCTTATCAGGCCGGTTTAACGTCAGCGTGGCAATGCCGTCCTGCTTGGATTCCAGGATCAAGGAGTCACGTTGCGTTTGAGAGGATTGTGATTGTGGCGGCTGCGATGGCGCGGGTCGCGTGGCTTCGCTCATAGTTACGAACCTAGTTTCCCTTTGAAGCTCGCTCCGTCTCGGTGCGCCAGACCAGCTGCGCTAACTTCCGAAAATGGCGCACACGCTCGCTGTTGCCATGGGGGTCCTGCGTATTCGTCTCCGGCAAAACATATACGCGCGCTCCGTACAGAAGATCTTTCTGAAGGCCAAACTTGCATTTGCGTTGCGCAAATTGTTCGAACGCCAGTTTGCCATTGAAAGCGATTACATGCGGGGTGAACTCGCCAAGCCGCTGCGACAGTACGATGCGGCCTTCAGCAAAGTCTTCACGCGTCAACTCCCCAGTTGTCTTTGTGGGGCGTTTTACGAGGTCCGTCAGACCGATTCCAAATTCGATCACCCGCTTGTCATCGTGATAGTCAAATGGCTCTGGGACCACGCCACCTTTATAAAGCACCGGCCAGAACTGATTCACGCGGCCTGCATAGTAATGGCCGACACGCACAGAAGACTCGCTGGGATTACAGCCCACAATAACGAGCTTCATGCCTTTTCTTAAATAATCTGGAAGTGTTCGCATCCTGGCTACGGTTGTTGATTACACATAGTTAAGTTAGAAGACCAGTTTACTGCACTGAAGGCCTCGTCGCGCGAATTTCACCTTAAAGCAGGTCCCAGTGTTTCTCAGCCGGGTGCGAAGTGTCAACGGGTGGCAGGGTAATTCCGCGAGCACTTCGGCGTGTTTGCAACTCGGGTATTTCACGTACCAGGTTTACGTGCTAGTCCAAAGAGGTAGCTTCCGGCCCAAGCCCTTTTCCCGCGCCAGAGCCCATACCCTTACGGCAACGGCCAGGTCCCAGGAAGCGATTCCGTTGGATTTGAAAAGCGTAACCGCTGTCTCTTTCGGACGTCCGGGAACTTTGCTGTCCACGATGTCGGCCAGTTTTTTCACAGATGACCATTTCGACTCATCCTGGCCGAAAGCCATAATTAAATCTCCGGCCTCCTGGCGAGATTGCTCGATGGAATCAACGGCGATCAGGTCCGCGCGTCGAACTGCTGCTTCATCGAGTTCTTGTTTATGAGCATGATTCACGCCGATGGCATTGATGTGCATGCCCGGGGCGATGTCCGGGCCAGTTACAACCGGATGGGAAGCGGTCGTAGCGGTGCAGACGATATCCGCGCCTTCAATGGCTTGTGCCGCAGAACCTGTGGCATATACGGGGATTCCTAGGCGTTCGGCCATGTCCGCGCAGAATTTCTCGCGGCGTGAAGCATCGCGACCGTAAACGCGCGCCAGTTCCAGCTTTCGAACTCCTGCGATTGCTTCCAGTTGGGTCCTTGCTTGTCCGCCGGTCCCGATAATGGAGGCGATTCGCGCATCGCGACGCGCCATGAATTTAGTCGCCACGCCAGAGGCCGCGCCCGTTCGCAACTGGCCCATGTAATCGGCTTCAATCTGTGCCACAAGATCTCCCGTCGCCATTTCGTAGAGCAATACCAGGAATCGAATCTTGCCGGCCACGTAGGTGTACTGCTTCTCCGCGACGAATCCGCCTGTATAGTCGGCCGCCGCCATGTAATGGTAAAACCCTTTGGGCAATTCGAAACGGCGACGCGGCTGAACGACAACTTCGCCGCGAGCTTGTTTGCGCAGGCTCTCTTCTACGGCGTCCAAGGCCATGGCCATGGAGAGCACCGAACGCACTTCCGCTTCATTGATATGTAGTGTCATTGAGCTGCTCGCGGTTTTCTCTTAGCCTTCGCTGGCTTGCTAGCCTTACCTGGGACCTTTGATTTTGTTTTCGGCAGCGCGATGGAGCCGTCCTCGCGTATCCGGCGTACCACCGTCTGTATCAGGCGATAGACCCGCTCGTCATTATTACCAACTTGAGCGATTCCAGCCGGGGGATTCGCGTCCTTGCTGCGAAATCGAAATTCGGGCTCTCCTTTTGGACCGGTGCCTATCCGTACCGGCATCATCGCGCAAAGATTATTTTCTATATATGCCGTTTCGTAACGCGCCTTTTTTGGATTCCAGGTAAAAATGCGAATATTGGTGAAATCGCAAGGCTGAGAGTCCGCGCCACGAGTCCCCGCGACAAGGTACTGCGGTTTGACTCCAGAAATGTCGTTTACCTTGTTTAGTTCGAACCATGCCACAGGCCGAACGTTGGCGGAAGACGTCCCTGCTCTCACGGCGTCGGGCAAGTCCATTTCCACGAAACGTCCGATGATCCAGCCGGCGATGGGAGAGGTTCGATCACCGGGCTGCGTGGTTGTGGAACTATCCGGCGTGCGTGGATTGGTTTCGCTGGGCGGGTGCGTGGCTAGCCCTCGAACGAAAAGCCACTCTTCCTTCTTGGAGTCTTCTTTCCTGCGGTCCCCAGTATCGCCGGCAGATTCCTTTTCATCCGACACTTGGGGGATGTCGGCGACAGCTCGTCCGACAATCTCCACTGGATTGCCTCGGCCGAATTGATAAAGGCGAGGTTGCGTGCGGCCGGGCAGGACGCGCAGATTGGTGGCCACCTTGGTTCGGCCGCGAGCCTGCACCGGCAACTCCTGGGCTTCGCCCAAAAGTTTCGCGCTGCGTTGCCATAACGCCGTTTCCATCAGCGATCGCGCATCGATCCAGCCGGTCTCACCGCTGGTCGTTCGCACCTTTACGTTGTCGTTGTGGCGGGCCACGACCTCCACGTGATCGCCATAATGCAGCGAGTCCAGCGGTTCTCGAACCTGAGCGACGCCACTCCACAATGTGACGCTGCGCTCGCCAATGTAGCCCTCGCCAAGCACGTCGTGCTTCGGCCTGAAAATCCACGCGGCCACAGCGACGACGCACAACAG
>JGI12635J15846_10004496_pt1 | contig 12028 bp, 14 predicted proteins | sample BlaSpr_A8_OM2_M2_FD_15846 | JGI IMG/M metagenome (IMG submission 15846) | reverse complement strand
TTGGCGCTGCCGGCAGCTGCCGCAGGAGTAAGGCTGGCGAATACGGCAGTGCCGCTCCCTCCAGCGGGGAAATTGGGCTGGCCGAGGCTGCCACCTGCCGTGAAGTAAAGCGAGCCTGGGGTTCCCGGACCGGTGGCTCCAACAAAGACCATATCCCACAAGCCGGGATTGACTATCACGTTGCCCGAAGAGTCGCTGAGCTGGCCCATGAAATTACCCTGCGTGTCAAAGGCGTTGATGGTGCCATCGCCAAAATTTCCCACGAGGATATCGTTGGCGAACGTTCCGAAGCTAGCCGGAGCTTGCACCACGCCCCAGGGCGCGTTGAGCTGATTTGGAGTCTGGGCGTTGTATTGGATGAAGGTGCTCACAAAGTTGCCGTTGGCATCGAAGATATCCACCTGCCCGAGGCCCTTGCGGGGCTGGGCGTCATGCTTAGCGCTATCCTGCATGGCATACGCGATATAGACCTGATTGTTGATCACGTGAATGCCGTGAGGAGCGAAGCCGGCAGGAAGATTCGGATCGGTGAACGAACCGGCCAACACAGCGGGTTGAAAGGTTTGATTGTAGACGTCGACTTTGCCGCTGTTGAAGTTTGCCGCCAAAAGCGAAGTGCTGTTCAGCAACGCAAGGCCTTTGTAGACCGCACCGCTGGCGGAGTTGTCGAAGGCCACAGTCGCCTGTGCGTTGTCGCTCGATTGCCAGTTGATGATCAGGCCATCTTCGGTGCCGAAAATAAACGCACCACCGCTAAAGTAGCTGCTGGTGGCATTGGCCACGGTTCCGGTGGGGCAGCCTGGAGTGCAATTACCGTTAGGATTTTTGCCGGCCGCTGGGATGGTGACGACCAGCGGATTTTCGTTGCCGTTGCCGTCATAGAGCGTGGAGGTTCCGTTGTTGTTGTTGGCGATCCAGAAGTCTTCCCCGGGAAGAACGGAAATCCCCCAGGGATTCAACAGATGAGGATCGGTGGTGGTGGCAACGCCGGCGACATTGGAGACCAGGTTGGTCTGGGAGTAGCCGGTCTGCTGTGCCCACAACCCTGACGGAATCGTCAACGTCGTGAGCAAACCGAATAACAAGAGTGCTTTTTTCATATTGTCCTCCTTAACTTTCTTTTATATTTTGTACGACGTTGCTGAATACCGTTGTTTCCTTTTCTACCGTGAAGCTGTTGTTGCGGAATGAAGGGGGAATTCAGGTAGACCGACGTACTTCTTATCCCGGAACTCCCCCCATAACCGTATGAATGCTGATATGGTCTTCGACTCAGTTAGTACCACCCGAGGACACGGTACCTTGATCCTTCACCCGCGCTAGCGCGACCATAGCCCGCGGTGACGCGAAAGTATAAACGCCTCCCGGTGTCTGAATCTCGCTGAGAAAGTACTTGCCCCCTACATGCTCGAAACTAAGCTCTGGCTGCCCAGCAGGAGTGCCATCGACGACTATAGGAAGAACAAACACAGCATTACCGTCGCCGCGAATTGCTACGCCTGAATATGCGCTAACAGAGAGACGGCCAACACTGTATGTGCCGGCAGGCAGGGTCGTGCCTCCAGCGACAAACTCAAACGGAACGTTCACACGAACTCCCTCGGTGTCCTGAGCACGGGCGCTTATGCCCACCGCAAGCATGCAAGTTAGAGTAAGTACTGCTGTCAAATACGTTTTCTTCATGATTTCTCCTTATTAAAATGGTGTTACCTTGTTCATTAGTGATAACCGAGCTCGTGAGACTTTATTCCACAGGTCTGTTCTTGGCCTCACTTATCAACTGTTTTCACAAGGTATGGTAGTTAGACGCGGCGATTAAAGGCGAGATACGGGACAGGATGTCATCTGATTGTTAACTCTTTGTCGAGAGCTCGCAAACACTTGGCGGGAACATCACTGGGAGCGCGGAGTAGAGAGTACTGCGTAGTAGAAACTGACGAAATCACCGTGAATCATGCGTTGTTGAGGCAATGGTTGACACTGTCGATTGCTGCCGTGCGCGTCGCCGCATGCATCTCAGACTCGGGGACATTGATCGAGCGTGTCTGATACATCGAGTTGCGCAAGCACTCGGCAAAAAGGCCGAGAATCCGGCCTGCCCGTCCGCCTGAAGGGAATAACTGGGCTCGCGCCAAGTGTGTCTGCTTGCTGAAGTACTTGGTCAGATTCTCGCGAAGCAGCATCCGAGCTCGCAATAGCCGTGCTTTCACTGCCGTCTGACTCACGTTCAGCACTTCTACAGTCTGATCTATTGTGAGCCCTTCAATATCCCGCAACACAAAGACCGTCCGTAAGATTGGGCTTAGCTCTTGCAGGCACTTGATCAGGATGTCTCGTAATTCAGTAGCCCAATAGAGCTGTTCCGGATTAGGAGCCCAGTCGGTGACCTCTTTCGGAAGCACGTCACCATCGGCCTTAAAATCCTCATCCAAGGACGTCTCTCTTGTGGTGCGTTGCTTGCGCAGCTTCATGAGCGACTGGTTCACGGTGATGCGAAAGAGCCAGGTTGAGAATTTGGAATCCTCGCGGAATGCGGACAGGTTTTGGTAGGCCTTCAAAAATGCTTCCTGAACTGCATCTTGCGAATCCTCCCTGTTGTGCGTGATGCTTTGAGCAATTCGGAGAAGTTTGCGATCGTATCGCCTTACGAGTTGCTCGAAAGCGGCAATATCCCCGTTCTTGGTGGCGTGGACAAGATCCAAGTCATCGTCTGCCACATCCCTCACTGCGAATTGTGCCGAGTCTACAGTCATATTCGTGCACTCTGCGCGGCAGAGCGTTGTTCTCTAACGTGCTGCCCGCGCCCTAGAAATCTGCGTTCACTGCACCACGACTTTGCCAGTCATCTTCGGGTGAATCGTGCAGTAGTAGGGATACGTCCCCGCCTTGGTAAAGGTGTAGGAGAATTTTTCATCCGTGTCCATCACCTTGGACTTGAACACTCCCTCCGTACTGACCGAGGTATGTGGAATGTCGTCAGCGTTTGTCCAGGTAACGGTCGTTCCGACGGGGACCGTGATCGTCTGCGGCCCAAAAACGAAATTATCGATTTTCACTGCCGCGTTTGCCGCGGAGGGCTGGTCACTTGCCTTGACGCTCGGTGATACTGCAAACAACAGCAGCATCGCAATCATTACCGGTGTCGCCACACCTGCAACCCACATGTTTTTCCTCAGCATTGTTTTTCCTTTCCAGTTCGATGTTCTTGCTTGACCTTTCTTGTTTGGGATCGGATCCTTTCCGATCTCTAGCCATGGATCGAGTCAACTACCGCCAGGGGCGCGCCTGCGGTCCCAGAAGCCGAAGCGCCCGCGTCCCCGAGGGGTGAATCGACGACTGCCAGGCTGCGACCACTAACCACGTAGTTCACATCAGTGATACCCAACACCCGCTGCAACTGGTCGGCCGGCACCTTCATAGGTCCTGCTGAGGGAGCTGTTCCCGGCGCAGGTTGAGGGAAAGCCGTCGACATCGCGGTGTGAAACGAAACCTTGCCTTCCACCTTCTGCATGATCTGGTGAATATGACCGTTTAATACTGTCACGGACCCAAAACGCTTGACGTAAGATAAGGCTTGTTCACTGTCGTCGGTTCCCCAGCCCCAATCGGGATAGATGGTCCACAGCGGAATATGGGCAAACAGCACGATCGGAGTGCTGACAGAGTGGCCCTTGAGATCGTTCTCCAGCCACTCCAGCTGTTCGTTACCGAGCGACCCCATGCCTCCAGCTTTCAAATTGGCGACATTCACGAGACCAACGAAATGAACGCCCTTGTGATCGAAACTGGACCACCCCGTGCCTTTGGTGCCTTTTCCGTAACGCTGGAGAAATTGCTCGCCGTTGTCGGAGAGCATGTCATGCTCACCCGGCACGAAAAAGATCTGTTTTGCGGATGCTCCTTTTAATACCTGGTCCAGCGTGTCGAACTCACTCGGCTTCGAGAGCTGACTCAAATCGCCAGTGTGAATGATGAAATCCGGTTTGTGCGGCATGGCGTTAATCTTGTTGATTGCTGTCTGCAGAGTTGCGGTGACGTCGGGATTGGCCGGCTTGTTAAATCCGATGTGGCTGTCGCTGATCTGCACAAAGGTGAAGTCCGCGCCTTTGCCGGCATCCTTGCCGTAACCTTTGGCGAAGGCCCGGGATACCGGAATGCCTCCGCTCATGGTCCAGACCAGCCCGGTACCCGCCCATGCCATGCACTGCAGGAACCCGCGACGATCGACTCCGTCGTTGTTGAGGTCTTGCAACGTCTGATCGATAAGATCTTGCTTCTTGTCTGGCATTTGTCCTCCGTTGTTTGTAAAGTTCTGAGTTGATAACTGAGGCGGTATATTTTTATTCCAAGAAAATCGAACAAGAACTTTCTGCCGTAGCACCGGACGAGATCGTTCCCTGAAAAGTCAAAAGGAAAAAGTGCACGAGAAATGTTTCGACCAAAGGAAACATTTCTCAGCCCGGTTTGCCGTCAATTTACGAACTGGAAGCTAGGACCCCTCGGGGCATTTAACCTGGCAGGTTTACGCCGCTGAGAAAGCCACCCAGATGCCCGGTCACCGCAACAACGGCGATTGCCAGAACTTCGACCGCCAGTCGATAACTCGGCAAAGATGCTGTTCGTCGTCGAGCGCGGAAGTGCACCCACCACACCAGCCAGATCATCATCGTCGAAACACACGCCAGAACCACGTGCAGTAATAGGATGCCCTTCAGCTTCTGCCCCTCGAGTTGGAACTGCCAAGCGAGTATTCCGGAGGCGAGAACGGGAACAGTCGAAATCGCCGCCACCAGCAGGTTGTAGTATGCCGCGTCCGCCAGGCCACGACGCTTTGTCCATTGCGCGATAAGGTCGAAGGCGACCGCCGTGATGAACAGCGCGATTGGAAAATGGATCAGCACCACATGTTGCGCATGCTTGGCCAAGAATACCGTCTTAAGGTCGAAAGGATTAACCATCGCGATTACCTCTTCTGGATTTGGCGCGCGCGTTCATTCCGATCCGTGCGAGCAGTAAAAAATCCCCACCCCCGCGCAAAAGGAGAGAGCAACCGCGAGGGTGGGGTTCGCACACGCTACGGTAAGTAGTAGCGGAACGAAGTGAAGATCATTCCATCCAGCCCGTGCGGCTCCCCGCCCACCCCCGACCAGGTGTTGCGGTCTACGTAGGAAAACTGCGGTCCCCAACTGGATTCGGCCGCGGTTCACCTTTTCTCTCGAGCCGTCATAAGGCTTGAACCAAATGCCAAAGGTGCCTTCGATCAGCACTCGCGTGTCGGCCGTGCAGTTCGAAAGGCCGGCGGGAGTGAACCCGTTGTTGACCGTAGGCGCGATTTCAGTGAAGCAGCCGGAGTTGTTGAACATGGGAGATCCGTAGCCGATGTACTTCCCGGAGATGGGATCGAAATCAGATGCCGGCCGGCATACTCAGCGCCGGCGCTCATGTAAACGTCTAACTTCGGCCCGTGCCATTCGAGAGTTCCGAGGGCTTGGTAACTCTTGATCAGATCGAGCGTTCCGTCAGCATGGATTGAAGCATCGGGAAGGCTGCCGGTACCATAACGGCCCGTGAGGCATGGCTAACTGCTCGAGCGACTCCGATGGCAGGCTCTCTCCGACATGCACACGAGGGTAAACCAGCGGACGATCGTTTTATTCCCATAGCCCACAAGAAATACCACGGAATAAAACCGAGCGCCGTCGGTTCTGCACAACGAGTCACAGAGAGCGAACTGGAGTCACCGAGGGAATGATGGTGCGGAAGAACCACAATGCCCTTTAGCAATTCCTTTAGGAGGAGCAAAATGAGAAACAATCTGAGAGTGCTTGGTTTGGCGCTGTGTGTGCTGCCGATGTACCTGCAGGCCGCAACCGGACAAGATCCCAACAGTTTGCAGAAAGGGTGAACTAAAATGGTGACCCATGGTTTGTGAGTCTTGGAAGGCGAAACTCGACACTTACCTCGACGGTGAGGTTCCAGAGGGGGAGATGCACAGCTTCGACGCTCATGTGCGCAGCTGCCCCTCTTGCTCGGTGGATGCGCTTACGCGCGTACAAATGAAGCGCGCGATTCAAGCCGCTGGAAAACGTTACACTCCCGGCGCTGAGTTCAGGAAGCGGATGCAGCAGAAGATTGCTGCAAAACCACAGCACCGCTTTGGTCTGGGTTGGACTTTTGCTGCGGCGGCAGCGGTCATTCTCGTGGTCGGGACGTTGACTTCGGCTTATCTGGGAGCTCGATCCGGCAGAGATCAGGTTTTCAGCGAGATTGCAGACTTGCATGTGGCAACCCTAGCCAGTTCATCGCCGGTTGATGTGATCTCCACCGATCGGCACACAGTGAAACCCTGGTTCCAGGGAAAAATCCCCTTCGCGTTCAATTTGCCGGAACTCCAGAATAGCGAGTTTTCTCTGCTGGGCGGTCGGATGACCTATCTTGAGCAAACGCCGGGCGCGCATCTCATTTACGATGTGCGAAAGCACCATGTTTCCGTACTTGTGTTCCAGGAACGGTCATTGCCGGCCAGGTTGGACGAAAATTCTGTCTCAAAGAAACATCCGTTCAACATGGAAACATGGAGTCAAGGTGGGCTTCGCTATTTCGTAATCGGCGATGCAAGTGCTGCGGACATCGATGGTCTTGCGAAATTGTTTAAAGCCGCGTCATAGATGTGACGTTGGCATTCTGCTGCTTTGTACAGTTCTTTAGGGTTGATTTCCCACATAGGGGACCAGTACTCTTTGCCTCTTTTAGGGTTTAACTGGGCGAAGTACCCGATAAGCTTATCGTGGTAATTTCCCTGGTGGAAATTTGTTCTTCTCTCATTCCAGGCCGTTATCCAAAACTGAGAATTCACAGTAGCAACTCCTTCTCTCTCTTAAGCTCGATGGACACCTCCATCGCCCCGGCTCATTGCGCTGCTCTTGCTTAAGGCAAGAACTTGTAGCCCCGCCCGTGTACCGTGAGAAAGTGCGACGGGTGTGAAGGGTCGCTCTCCAGTTTCTGTCGTAGCCTCAGCATGTGGTTGTCTACCGTCCGCGTACACGGGTAGTTCTCGTACCCCCAAACTTTATCGAGAAGTTCATCCCGCGAGATCACGCGTTGGGCGTTCTTCGTCAAGAACTCCAGTGTCTGAAATTCCTTTGGGGTAACCGTAATCGTCTCGCCCCCACGAATGATCTCCGTCTTGAAAAAGTCCACCGTCACATCTGCAAAGACATATACGTCTGCGTCCTCCGGACGGAAGCGCGACGCACGCCTGATTAACGCGCGCAAACGCGCAACCAGTTCCCGCGGGCTAAACGGTATGGTCACGTAATCATCGGCGCCCATTTCCAGGAGAAGGACCTTGTCCGCAACTTTTGAGCTCGCACTAAGAATCACCAGGGGCAGACCGGGGGCCAGATCACCAATTTTCCTGCAGAGATTACACGCCGAAGGTTCTGTGTCCTGTAGATCAATGATCATTGCGGACGGTGATCGTTGGCGAAGCATCTCCAGACCAGCCACACGATCGGGAACAACATCGACCTCATATCCTTCCGAGCAGAAAAGTCGTCGCAGGACCTTTCGCAGCGCGCCATCGTGCTCGATGACCAAAATCCGCTCCGTCAGAGCCGATTGCAGTTCGAATACTGGAGCGTTCAAGGTTGCTGCCAAGGTGGTGGCTGCCATAAGCGTTCCTTTCCCTAGAGCGCCTCAATGTGAAGAGACAAGTCTCTCGATTGTGGTGCATCGGGAGCGCTAAGGAGTGACTCGCGAACGGCCTTCCGCGCTCTGGCCAGACGTGACATGACGGTTCCTATTGGGATCGTCAATATTTCCGCGATCTCCTGATACGACATTTCTTCCACTTCACAAAGAAGGAGGGCCTCCCTGTAATGCACCGGCAGATCGTCGATGGCGCGCTGTACCAGTTGGGAATTAAAGCGATTCATCAGAATCGTTTCGGGAGTTTCCCGATCAACTGCTAGTTCAGGTCCGTCCACCTCCGTCGCAACGGTCATGCGGCGATCGAGTTTTGAGCACGAACTTAGGAAGTTGTTCCTCAGGATTCGAAATATCCATGCCCGGAAATTGGTGCCTGACTGAAACGATGCGAAACTGCGCAAAGCCTTGAGATAGGTCTCTTGTACGAGATCTTCGGCATCGTTCGAATCGTGCGCCAGCCAGCGCGCGAAGTTGTAAAGGGCATCGAACAGGGGCATGGCCAGGTCTTCGAACCTTCCCAACGGTTGATCGTCCTGGGAGGACGAAGCCCCGAATCCGACCATCTCTTGTGAGCCAAGTCCAACAAGCCTCATTGGTCTTCTCCTGAAATTAGCTCGAACCCCGGTCGCAGCCCACTCTGACGGATGGTCGTTGCGGCGTCAATTAACTGAGGACTTTTTCAACATATCCAACTCATTGTCCGCTAACTAATAGATGGCTAAAGAGTTAGGGGCGCGTATATCCTGAATCCGGAAATTTGGCGCGAAGTGCTAGACTTCTGTGCGAGCCCAAATCCGCTATGGAACTCTTACGGCCCAACTCCGTCATACGATTCGGAACCTATGAGGTTTCTTTCCAGTCGGGCGAAGTGCGGAAATCGGGTCTGAGAATCAGAGTGCAGCAGCAGCCGATGAAATTGCTGCAGATCCTGCTGGAACATCCTGGGGAGGTCGTCACCCGGGAGGAATTGCGCAGCCGAGTCTGGCCCAACGAAAGTTTTGGTGATTTCGATCAGGCTCTCAATATCTCCATCGGGAAGCTGCGGAGTGCTTTGGGGGACTCGGCTGAGAATCCGCGATTTATCGAGACTCTTCCCAAACGGGGCTATCGCTTTATCGCGGAAGTGTCGGTTGTCGGTCACAATGCCCACAAAAGAGGGCCGGAATCGGCGGCGTCTCCTCCGCCGGCGACAGGATCTGTGACTAAGGTCCAAGATCCTGGGCTGGCCATATCCCGAACCGGCCCAAAGCGTCGGTTGTGGACAACACTTTTGGTGATTCCCGCCTCGGCGCTCGTCTTGAGTTTGGTGATTCTCTCCGTCTGGCTATTTCGTTCGCCTGTCCGTCCGCCCACGGGCATCCGATCCCTGGCTGTGCTTCCGCTGGATAACCTTTCTGGCGACGCTTCCCAGAATTACTTCGCTGACGGCATGACGGACGAGCTGATCACTGACTTGGCCCAGATCAGCGCCTTACGGGTAATCTCCCGCACCTCCGTAATGGTATACAAAGGAGCACGCAAGCCTCTGCCGCAGATCGCTCGTGAGCTGAACGTGGATGCCGTGGTGGAAGGCACAGTGCTCCGCTCCGGCGACCAGGTCCGTATCACCGCGCAGTTGATCGAGGCCTCCACGGACAAGCACTTATGGTCGCGGAGCTATGGGGGTGAGTTGCGGGATACCTTGGCGCTCCAGAACCGCGTGGCTAGCGCCATTGCAGATCAAATTCGGATCAATTTAACTCCGCGGGAGCAAGCTGCGCTGAAAAGCGCAAAGGCCGTTAATCCGGAAGCCTATGAGTCCTATCTTAAAGGGCGCTACTTCTGGAATAAGCGAACGGCGGAGGGTTTGAAGGTCGCCTTGGCTTATTTCAAGCAGGCAATTGAAGAAGACCCGAAGTATGCGCAAGCTTATTCCGGCTTGGCCGACACTTATGCTTTATCGGGAGACTGGCAGTACGCGGTGATGACCCCCAAAGAGGCGTTCCCCGAAGCTAAGGCGGCGGCGCTCAAAGCTCTGGAATTGGACAACACACTCGGCGAAGCCCACAACTCGCTTGCCTTCGTCCTGGATGGTTTCGATTGGGATTTTGACGCTGCTGGTAAGGAATTCCGGCGAGCCATTGAACTGAATCCAGGCTACGCAACCGCTCACCATTGGTATGCCTGGCACTTAAGTCTATTGGGTCGGTTTGACGAAGCGATTGCGGAAATGAAAAGGGCACAAAACCTGGATCCGCTATCTCTTATTATTAACGCCGATTTGGCAGAGCTTCTTGTCCTTGCGCACCACTATGACGAATCAATAGCACAAAGCCGCAAGACGATCGAGATGGATCCTAATTTTGCTCTTGCCCACAATCAACTCGCTCAGGCATATCTTCAAAAACGCATGTACGACGAAGCGGTTGCAGAACTGAAGAAAGCAGTCCAGCTCTCTGGCAATAGCCCCACATGCGTAGCCAATCTTGCTCGCGCCTACGTTGCGTCCGGCAAGCGAAGCGAAGCCGAAAAACTGCTGGGCGATCTGAAGAAGCGCTCTAACCCCGGTTATTCGAATTCTCCTGAGATCGCCATCATCTATGTATCTCTCGGCGATACAGATCAAGCCATGGATTGGCTTGAGAAAGGCCACCAAGAGCGATTTAACCCTGGCGTGTTGTTGCGACCCGGCTTCGATCCTCTCCGCTCCGACCTGCGTTTCCAGAGACTTGCGCACCGCATTGGCCTACCTTGGTGAGATCGGCGTTTCTGGCGTGACCAAGACTTGCTGTTGCGGTCATTTCTGCTGAATTCTCTCTTCATAGCTGTCCGAGCGTCTCCGGGGTTTTTCACAATGTCAATGCTGAACCGGGCATGTCCTGATGCTCTTCAGTATTGCTCAGGGAACCGGAGGGATGGGGCGCGGTTGCACCAATCCGTTATGACGGCGATGACAAAAACGGCTATAGCACCGACGACGAACCGCACCTGGGAGCAGATCACCGCAAGCTCTACTTCAGTAGTGATCGGGTGATCCCGGCGCATTTTCCACGCGCGCCGGAGCAAGCGCAACCGGACTTCAAGCGCCTGGACAGTTTGACAGTTTGGGTTGGTTTTGCGCGTTTCTTGGTACCTATGTTCATGGTTCATGGCACGCACGCGTGCCCTCGCTCAATTTTTCGTTGCCGAACGGTCATGATGTTTACTGCTGGGAAGATTTAAGAAGCCCTGAAGCGGTGCCGGTTTATGCCCAGCTTCCTTTGGGTTTACTACGACGATAAGGGTCATCCAATTCTTGGCTCCGCGCTCCTACGTACGCGACCCGAAGTTCCAGGACCACGTCGTCGCTGAAACGGGCGCTTTACTGGCAACGGTTCGAACATAGTAGTGAGTGTCGACGCCGGATTGATGACCGTGTCTTCAACGATCACCAAAGTAGCCACGCGTTATCGAAACGAAAGACTCTGAAGATGTCTGACCGCAATCAACAAGGGCAGCTTCACAAGAAGAGCGGCATGCCAAATGACCCCTCTTGCACCTTCCCGTTTGCTGCTTGCGGCGCTTCAGTGACGTGATGCGCGTTTCCCATTACCGACCAGAGCGTCTCGCCATCGCTTCCTGGACGATCGCCAAACACAAACGAACTATCCGAGAGGTTCGTCAGCGTAGGATGACTGGCTTTGCCATGCTTTGGCTATTGGGAGCCGCTGAGCAAGATCGGCTTCACCATAGTCTCAATCTTGGCGGCCATCTCCTCAGCGGGGATGCGGTTGGGAGTCTGAAACCAGCGTCGCGCGGCGCCGAAGGTAGCCCATGCGGCTGTAGTTCCCAGCAGTGCCGCATCGACACCGGGTGCCACCTCATGATGGGCAAGGCCTTCCTTGAACATGCCCTCGACGACCGGGATGATGGAGCCTTCGAGCGGTATCCGAGGCCCCTTAACGGAGCAGTTTGTGATCTCAATGTGATAGTCGCAGACGCCGAGTGCAATGGCGCGCAGTGCTCCATCGCAGTTGGTGAAGGAGATCCCACGGCGCTCTATCAGGTCGCGGAACCGGACCTCTGACATAGCCTGCAGCAGCGCGTTCTTGTCCGGATAGTGAAGGTAAAAAGTGGCCCGGTTCAGCGTCGCCTGGTCAGCGATCTCCTGGACGGAAATATCTTCGAACTCCTTTTTAGTCAATAACTTGGCCAGTTAATCCATGAGCATGCGGCGGCTGCGCAGGCTGCGAGGATCTGTCGCTTCCCCCGTATTACCAAATTGAAACGCCTGTGACATAGCACCTCTAAGTGTAGCTCTTCTGCAGCAATAGATGCTTACGCGACACATGTCGATTTA
>JGI12635J15846_10004495_pt1 | contig 12029 bp, 12 predicted proteins | sample BlaSpr_A8_OM2_M2_FD_15846 | JGI IMG/M metagenome (IMG submission 15846) | reverse complement strand
CTTGCCTTCCCGATCCTGTTCAATCTTCTGCCCGGCCGCGAGCACGCGGACGTTCTCGAGGATTGTGCGCGTGATGGTGTCTTCGGTACCGTGGCTTCCGCCCTCAATTTTTCCGGTTACGAGCACGTCCACCATCGTTCCTGGCGTCACGAATCCGGCCACTCCCACCACGTCATTGACGGCGACGGAAAGAGCGCGCATTCCCTGCGGAATAACCGCCGGCAACCCAGCGCCTGCTTCTTTCGGGGCGAGTTTGTTATCCAGAATCAGTTCGTTAGCGGCGACGTCGGCCATGAGCGCTCGATCGGTGCAATCCTCGATGCGGGTGAACATGCCCACAACGGGTTCGCCCGCCGGCCAAGGAATTAGGCGGAGATTGCTGGCATCGACGCGTGTACCCAGGGAAAGCGGTTTGGCTGCGACGACAATTTGTCCTGTAACGACAGGCTTGACGCTGCTCGCTTTTTGAAACTGACGATAGACAATGGTGCTCAGCAGGAAGGCGACGACCACCGCCACGGCCAACCCGAGAATCATGCGGTTCTGGTTCATGAAGTCAGTCTCCTTGCCTTAAACACCAAAACGGGCCCGATTTGCCGGGGTTTTTTCAGATGCCCCAGCGTGCCGCGCAAAAGCAGGCCAATGTAGACAACGCAACAGCAACGCCGAATGGCAGTTTGAGCAGCGCTGGGTTGTCGAGCGAAATCTCGGGGTGGGCGCGCAATCCGAACGAAAAAAATCCCTGCACCAGCACGACGAGATTGTGAAACGTTTCCTTTACCCGCCGCGTTCGCATCATTTCAACCATAGCCATAAGTCCCGACACCAAGACGCTGCCCAGCAGGACAAACAGAAACATCACCGGGCCCACGAAAGCCCCGACGGCGCCCATCAGTTTCCAGTCGCCGGCACCAAGCGCCCTCATCAAAACCAGCGGAAGCAAAAGCACCAGTGCCAGCCCCGCGCCTTCCAGCGAGACCTTGGCTCCGGCCCAACCGGAGATTGCCGTGTGCAATCCGAGACCAAGGAAGAAAGCCGGCACGGTGAGCCAGTTGGGTATTCTGTGGGTGCGAAAATCCACAAACGCGGCGACCAACGTAACGCCGATGGTGAAGACCCAGATGATGTATTGCGCTTTCATCGGAAAGGACGGACTACAGGGTCTAGTTGTAACTCCTACAAGACCCGCGTTACAAATAGCCAAGTTCCACGACGCAGCCGCTCTTCGCGGCTCCTACGTGGGGGTGGTCAAATTGCCCGCGACGTTGACGAACACGCCATTGACGGCATTTGCCAGCGTGCCGAGCGAGCCAATCGCCGCCAACGTGAGCAGCACTAATAGCAAGGCGTATTCCGTTAGGTCTTGCCCTTGTTCTTCTTTCCACAACCTTACCAAGAGCTGCTTCATGCGTTTCTCCGGAGTTGCTGAATGGGCGTGCGAACCCTACCCTGACTAAACTGCTGATGTCTCGAAAGGGGCCCCTTTGCTGCGGCCTGAGACGATCCCGCGAAACTGCAAATCAAGTAGTCAGATTTGCCGCGGCATTCTTGAACACGCCGTTAACCGCGTTCGCCAGAGTGCCGAGTGAGCCGATCGCCGCCAGTGTAAGCAGAACCAACAGCAAAGCGTACTCGGTCAAATCCTGGCCCTGCTCATCGTTCCAAAGCCGTATCAGCAAGTTCTTCATTTTGCCTTCTCCTTTAATAGAGAGAGAACAGACGCGGCATAGAGACCGGTATCCTCTTCTGTGCCTGCTTGTTATGCATCTCCGACACCAACTCCCACGCCGTCGCGACCCTGGATAAATGATTGGTAACACGTGGCTTGCAGGCCGCACCGTTCAGGCATCCGGGTGGCGGGACCTGGAACCGTTCCCCTTTGTTGACACCTGGCGCGCTTTGTTCGTCTGATTTGGTGACGCCGAGGGCTGTTTTTCGGGACCAGGATTGTGCTGGCAGTTGGGTTGCCATCGACAATCAGATGCTTGGCTTCGAGTGGAGAACCGAGGCTGATCCCCATTCGCTGTCTTGCGGCGGAGCTCTGAGCGCCGAGCGCCGAGCGCCGAGCTGATTTTGCCTACCGCGGCGGCTTTTGGCCCCAGATCACCACGTTCCAAGCCAGCCACCGTACCAACGGGGTTCGAGTTAGGAAGCCATCGAGGGCTCGCAGCGGGGTCCACCAGCGGAGCCGTTCCGGCGTTTCCCGTAGGATTCGCTTCCAGTAGCGGTCCTGGTTGGGATGTACACGGTCGACGAGATAATACTTAAGGAATAGAACCAGTGCCGAAATCCAGAATTCGCGGTGCCGCACTCCGGTGAAATACTTGCGCGCCAACGCAATATCGGCGGTGGTGAGCGGCGCTTCGTCCGGCGTGCGGACTTCCGTGGCCATGCGGCGGTAGATGTTGATCAGCGGGTTGTATGCGAGCGGGTCGTAGGAAAAGAACATGCCGCCTGGCTTCAGTGCGCGGCTCATTTGTTCAAACAGGGAAGCGCGGTCCGGGACATGATGGATGGTATTTGCAGCGTAGATGATGTCGTAGGTTTCCGCGGGCAGGTTTAGATCTTCGGCGCACGATACGATGCCTTCCAGCTGCACGCCGAACTTTGCGCCCAGGCTGAGCGCGGTTGCCACCATCTGAGGCGAGATGTCCACTGTGGTCACTCTCGCGCCCTGCAGCGCAAAGTAGACCGAGGACTCGCCGAGCCCTGCGCCTATATCGAGCAATTTCTTTCCCGCCAAGGGACCCATCTGGCTGAGGATGAATTGGTTTTCCAGCGCCGTAGGGGCTTCGAAACAACCCCGGACAAGCACGTCGCCGAGGCTCGTGCTCGTGGCCCAAGCGTCGTGGAAAGCGGCTTCGCGCTGGTGAGAGGCGGTTTCTGTGGTCATACCGTGCGCCTGGTGCGTGCTTCCTCTGTGCGTCAGCGTTTTCCGGATGCGGCCGTGGCCCGGCGGCTCGACGCGGCTACCGGGCTGCGCGTCTCAAACCCGATTCGTTCTCGCACGATGTAAAGCGGCCGGCGCTTCGATTCTCCATAGATCCGCCCAACGTATTCGCCGATGATTCCCAGGCAAACGAGCTGGGCGCCGCCGATGAAAAGTTCGCCGATCACGGCGCTCGGCCACCCTTTTACTAATCCCGGCACTTGGAAGAATCGTTCGAGTAAAACGGCGATAATTCCCGCCACGGCCACGCCGGAAGCGGCAAACCCAATCCAGGTTGCGAGTCGCAAGGGAAGTATGGAGAAAGAAAAGATGCCGTCGAGCGCGAAGCGGACCATTTTGAACAGCGAGAACTTCGTCGTACCGGCGGCGCGCGATGCACGGTGGTAGGAAACCGCGATCTGGGAAAAGCCGAGCCAGCTGACCATCCCGCGCACGAAGCGGTCGCGTTCAGGCATCGAGATGAGGGCGTCAACCACCCGGCGATCCAGCAGCCGGAAATCGCCTGTATCCAGCGGCATCTGGGTATCGGACATGTGGCTGAAGAAGCGGTAGAAAACCTTAGCCGACAACCGCTTGAACGCCGACTCGCCGTCGCGCTCCGCGCGAACTCCATAAACGACATCGTAGCCATCGAGCCATTTCGCTAGAAACTCCAGGATGACTTCGGGGGGATCTTGCAAATCGGCGTCGATAATCACGACCGCGTCACCGGAGGCGTGCTCGAGGCCGGCGGTGATCGCCACTTGGTGACCAAAATTCCGGGAGAGCTGGATGACCCGAATTTTCGTATCGCTCATCTGCAATTCCCGCAGCACCTCGGGCGTGGAGTCTGCGCTGCCGTCGTCAACGTAAACGATTTCGAAATTCATCGCGGATTTTTGCAGGACAGCAACGAGGTGTTGGTGGGTTTGACGCAGCACCTCCTCCTCATTCATACAGGGCACTACGACGGAAAGAACGATGCTGCGTTCGCCAGTAGCGGAGGGAGCGAGTTGTATCGGCCCTCGCGGGCGCTCAAACGATTGCCCGTCCATGGTCACTCCTTAGGGCTGCGTGAGGCCTGTTCCGCGGGCGTGTCCTGCGAATAAACAGGGTTTCGCCGCACGAATAGCGCGCTTACGCCGTCGCTATAACGCTTCTCCCAGTCTGGGTCGACGGCAAGCGCGATGGCCAGAGGTTCTTTGCTGTCCAGCAGGCAGGATTGAATGTTATGGGCACGCAAGACCTCAAACGCCGCCGGCTTGAGCTGCGCCAATTCCAAATATTCGCCAAAAACACCAGCATCTTCATAGAGATCCCCCCGGCCATCAATGAAGACTTTCTGTTCCGGGAGGTTCCCGACCAAATAGCCACCGTACGCGTAATTGTTGAACATCGGACCCTTCACTGGATGCTGTCGCAGATACTCGACGGCTCGCACCGGGAAGGCCTGAGCGACAATCTTCTCGAGCCCGGCGCGGGTCGGAAAAGTTCTCCCTATCGCTACTATAGTCACAGCTATTAGGACCGCGTTCAAAATGGGATGATCTTTCTTTCGGTCGTATGGCGGCAACCAGCGAGCAAGAACGACTGCGAAGATAGGCGCGCCGAAAGGCACGAAGAGCAGCAGGAATCGTACATGAAGGCAGGCCATTATGATCCCGCCGAACAGCAGCACAACCTCACTAAGCCCCAGGGTCAGTGGAGCCATCATCTGCGCCAGGAAGAAAGCCAGCACCGCTGCCAAAAACAATTTCCCGCCCAAAATGTTGAACGGCATCGGCTGCCATTCCAGAATGTTTGCCACATTTAGCGGCAGGTTAGATGCCACAGTGAAAGGGTATGCGGCTAACCTGGTGCCGTAGGGCGTGAGTGGAATGGCTGCCAGGGCCAGCAGTAAAATGGCTTCGAGACGTATTCTTTCGGTGGAATTCCAGCGTCGAGCCTGAATGCTGCCCAAGCGGAACTCAACAAGTCCACTTGCCAAAAAGGCGAAGAGGACGGCAAGGCCGATTACCCAGGAGCCGTGGGTATTGATCCAGATCAGAAACAGAACCGGTAGAAACCACGCCGAGCGCTGTTTGCCCTGGCGGAAGCGCTCCAGAGCGATCAGGGTCAGAACCAGAAACAGGTAGCCCAGCATTTGCGGACGTAAGCTAAACGAAGCGAAAGCCAGCGAACACAACACTCCGGAAGTCACAAATCCAGCTTTCGAGTTTCCGGAACGCAGTGTCGTATAGGCATAGAGCGCCAGCATCACTGCACTGGCCAACGCGAACAGGAGAATCTCGAGTCCCACCAGTCCGCCCAAGCCCGCCACGGTCCCGAGCAGCACATCCCCCAGCCACTCGTATGCTATCCAGGGATCACCCGCGACCGTAAACGAGAAGGGATCGGTCGTCGGCCAGTGGTGCGTAGCCAGAATGTTCTGCCCGACCTTGATGTGCCACCAAAGATCGGGGTCCACAAAAAAGGCCCGCGCTTCGTAAAACACTCGTCCGACCAGCAGGGTCGCGAGCATGATCGGGAACGAGAACACCTTCCGCAGAAGAGAATCAACGCGCACGCTCGTCGCATTAGCAAAGCGCGATGCAAACGCCTCACCCGAAGCCGAATCACAGGGGGCGGAGACGTCCGCCAGCCTGGCTTGCGCTCGCATCGAGATGTCTGCTTGGCTCATGGATTATTCTGGGAAAATCCGCAGGCGAAGCCCGGAATTCAGCCTCGTCTCATTTTGCGATCACTTAGACCCGTAGCGTCTTCATTCGGATACACACTATGGCTTCAACACGCTTCGCTTAACTATCAGAGGCAGGTCTCATTCCAAACACCCGGGCTCATTCGACCACGGCTCTGAACGTGGGCAGAACTGCAAAAGAGGTCTTTGCGCTCGCGATCGGATCGCCAAGCTGTTGAATATTATCGACTTGCAGGTGCCCAAGCAGGGTTCCGGCCCGCCGGAGATATTTGACCCTTTCGGGAACGAACCCCATGACCCGGCAGCACGTTGCGTCCACCGCGACCGGATCGTTGCCGAAAACCAGTACCCCGCTAGCTATCGGCGTCCCTTGGGTGGGCCCGTCGCCTTCCATTCCCACGATCCCGTCCGCGATCGCGAAATCGGGCCTGCACGCTGCATTGATATCCAAGATGGCTCGATCGATGCCAGCCCAGTGGAGGACGTTCTTGGGCCATCCATAACAGCTTCCAGGAACGATCCCAAACATGTTCTTTAACGACAGCGTGACGCCAGCCCAATGGTGAGTCTTGAGCTTGGGCATAGAGACCAGGAGGTCTACGCCTAAAGCGGTCTTGGGCAGATAGAGCTCCTTCAGTCGGGAAGCGTGGGTCTTCAGTGGGACACGGACGACGTCGTCGACGTTTAGGTCCACGAAGACGTCAGCCAACCCGCCAGCATGCTCGCGCAAACGCACAGACTCAATGATTGCCTCGGTATCACGATCCAGAGCAGGACCGTCGCCGATCAAGACTTGCGCCGCTCCCGAACGCAGAAAGGATTCGCGCGTGGCCGCAATTACGGCTGGGTGCGTATTCATTACTCCAAGCGGGTCCAGACCGACAAGGTTTGGTTTCAGCAGGATGGTCTTGCCTTTGACCGCAAGGTTGAAAGCCGCCAGGCTTTCGTGGATCAGCGCCGACAGATCTTGCTCGTAATCTGCCACCCGCCGGATTACGACCTTCGATGGGGGCCGCTGAAAAGAGGGAATTAACGTTTGTTGGCGCATGATTAGGCCGTCTTCTCTGCAGTGATCCCAAGCCAGCGGGACCGTGCGCTTAACGCCAGATACGTCCAGGCCGCGACCTGAATGCTCTCAAGAAACCCGTTTCGCTCATACAGATCTGCCAGAACAGGCGCACCTGTCGGCCACCTTCCTACGCACATTTCCATACAGATTTTAGCCAACGCCAACGAACCGGGGCTTTGAATATTCACGATCTGGCTGTCGAGCCAATCCAGGCTCATTATGTTTTCTGACCTTGTCCCGTGGTGCCGCAGAGCGATAAGAGCCCAAACGGTCGGAATTATCAGGGGCACTCCTGGCACGCCGTAGACACGGGGGTTGCCGCAATTCCAACCGCCACCGGGGCACATCCGGTCATACAGCATGGCTTCGCCGAGCTCGCGACGCCGCTTCGCTTCGGGAGGGACCACATCGCCGGGCGCCTCCAGAGCGATCAATGCAAAGGAGGTGGGCTCGACCCAGCTACTGGTTCCGGGCGTCCAGCCCCAACCTCGACAGGCGTTGTTGATGGGTTGCACTTGGCTCCTGGTCGAAAATTTCGTGACAAATCGCCGCCAGGGGGTGCTGTCCTGCGGCCAATCGTTGCACACCCATCCGAGGCCTGCCGTCAGGGCAGCAGCTGAATCCGGCGTGCCCTGCAGCGCCCAACAGCAAAGCGCCGTCACCCAGCAGCCTGTTCTCTCCTCGGGTGTAGAAGGCCAGGAACCGTCACGGAGCTGAGCCGCCCGAAGATACTGCACAGCTTGCGCGACGGCTTTGGTCGAGGCAGTTGAGGACTCCCTTACGGCCTGCAAAGCCCAACAGGTAGGCTCCGCACGGCTTTCCGATTTCGGATGAAATCCCCAGCCTCCATCGGCATTCTGTGCATTTAGCAGAAAAGGCAGGCAAACGCTTTGGCGAAAAGAAGTCTCGGGCGCAAGAAGGTAATTTTCGGGGTCGGCTTCCATCTCGCAAGAAGCTAATGCGGGAGGCTAGGCCAAGTCCATAACAATCTGAGGTTTGGTAGCCTTACATCACCGGGCCGAGGGGATAGTCGTCGCGGCGTTCCACGGTCGGATCGCCTTCCCCTTCTTGAATCCCCAGTTGGTTGATCAAGCGGTGTAGATAACCCCGCGCCACACCCAGCGTCCGGGCACACTCCGCTTTGCGCCAGCCGCACTCACGCAGCGCCCGCAAGACCAATGCTCTCTTGAAGCGGCGCACTTCGTCTTCGTAGGAATGGCTCAGTTGAGCAGCGTCTGGACCCGTGCTGAGCTCGACGCCCAACCGCGCACTTCGCAAGGACGCAGGCAAACTGCTGACCTCGACAGTCTGATCTTCGGAAAGCACAATGGCGCGCTGCACAACGTTTTCGAGTTCGCGCACATTACCCGGCCAGGCATGATCTTCGAGGGCATGCAGAGCCTGGGGCGAAAAACGCCGCGCCTTTTTCTTGAACTGCTGCGCCGATTTCAGCAGAAACTGCTGCGCCAGCAGGGGAATATCGTCGCGGCGCTCGCGCAGCGGGGGCAAATGTATCTGCACCACGTTCAGCCTGTAAAACAAGTCTTCCCGGAATTTTCCTTGCTGCACCATTTCCGCAAGGTTGCGATTCGTCGCGCAAATTAAGCGAATATCGACGTTGATGGTCTTGTTGCTTCCTAGGCGCTCGAAGTTTCTTTCCTGAATGACCCGCAACAGTTTCGGTTGTAGCCCCAAGCCCAGGTCGCCGATCTCGTCAAGAAAGAGCGTTCCCCGGTCCGCGGCCTCCACCCTGCCGCGGCGTGCCATCAACGCGCCGGTGAAGGCGCCTTTTTCATGCCCAAATAGCTCGTCCTCGACAAGATTCTCTGGCAAGTTGGCGCAAGAGAAAGCGACTAGAGGGCCAGTATTTCGGCCGCTCAGATGGTGAATCGCACGTGCCAGAAGCTCCTTGCCGGTGCCCGTTTCACCGGTAACCAAAACGTTCACGTCGCACGGAGCGATTTTGCGCGCCAAACCGAATAGTTCCTGCATGGGCGCCGAAGTGCCTAGCAACTCATGCAGCCTGCCGGTGGGCCGCTCGTTCGCCCGCAGCCGTTGCACCTCGCGCTCGGCGACATGAAACCGGAAAGCGCGCCTCAGGATGAGCCGCAACTCCATCATGTTCGGGGGATTCGTGACGCTGTCGTCGGCGCCGTGTTCAATCGCTCGGAAGATCAGCGCCCGATTCTCTTCCTCGCAAAGAACGACAAGGGGAGGGTGCGAGGGAACCTTGCTGATTTCATCCATCAGCCGCAAAACCGTTTCGTCATCGCCCTGGGTGTTGGCGGACCGCAAATCCAGAAGGATCACGTCTGATGCTTCGCGAACATCCGTCAACTGATCAAACTGCCACCGATCGATCGTGCGCGTCGCAAAGTCCTCTCCCAAGGCGCGAGCGATCGCCTCTCCCAATCCCGAATCTTGTGTAAGGAAGCTAACCCGGATCACTTGCTTGTCCAACTGTCCGATCTCCTGACACCTAATCAGAGGTACATGCAGCCATACTCTTCTCTGAGCACGCTTTGCTTTGGGAGCCGAGCAGGCCCCAAAAGCCTCTGATTTTTTCGTGTGACGAGGACTTCCAAATCGCTCTGACGACGAGCGAAGCCAGTGCGAGCCGGAAAGCGCAGAACTACCACTGGACTATCGGGCAAGCACGAGTGCATACGAAGGGCCAATAGTTCCCACAGGCAGTGCTGAGGATAACTCTGCTAACGTGCATCGAATCAGTCCCCTGCATTGTGGAATCTTTGCCTGATTTCGGTAGGGTGGAAAATTCGCTGGCAAAGATGTGAAAAGTTGTTCTCCCTGAGGACAATAGTTCCCACGTAAGTCCTAGAACTACTGGGACTTATCAGCGTCGGCGCCAGTCGGTATTCCGACCAGAATATCCACGGCCACATTCTTGCCGTCACGGATGGCTGGCTTGAATTTCCAGCGACCAAACGCGACGCGTGCGGCCTCGTCCATTTCCGGAACGATGCCTTGAAAAACCTTCAGGTCCGCCACGGTTCCATCGTCTTTGATCACACCTTTCAAAACGATGGGCTTGTTCTTTTTCTCGAACGGCACTGGCAAGCGTTTGAAATCAAATCTCGTCGTGACGTCGGGTTGAATGATCCCTTGTTCCATATGCACAACAGCCGAGTGACTCTGATCCGCGGGCTTTGCCGCACCCGATTGGCAGAACTGCAGAGTCCACGGTCGACCGGGCATGGGCAGAAAAACCGTATAGATCTTGCCGCAGCGGAGCGCACCATAGACGTTGAGTCCTCCTCCGCCCATTGGTCCCGCAGAAACGACCAGCGCGTTCTTGCGCAGCACAACGGTCGACGGCACCGGATACACCATGTCGCGGAAAATGGCCGCGTCCAACATAGCGTCGCCTTTCGCGCCAGTATCTCCGGTGATACTCACACTTCCCGAGGAGCCTGAATTTCCGCCTCCGCCACCCGCGTACCCTGGACCAACGCCGGGGACGAGATCGCCACCGCCGCCAGCGGAGTGACTGCCAGCGCCAGCGACGCCATTCTGACTTCCATTCACTGCTCCCGGCTGGCCACCTCCCGGCGCGATCGTGAAATCGCCCCATCGGTTGCCGGCTGGCAACTTGGCGAGCGCCGCTTCTTCCGCGGGGTCTACGCTGATGACCACGATGCCGCTACCGTCGCCGGCGGTCTGCACCGCGTCGTTCTTCGAGGTTTTCCCGCTCCCGGAAGCGTCTGCGTCGCTCGGCGGCGCCGCGGGCGCCGTCGGTTGACCTGTTCGGTATCTGTCTCCGAGGTTTGACGCCGTGGCTTCGTTTGCCGCGGAAAGCGATGGCGCGCTCACTTGCCCAATCACGACCTGCGACTGCGTCGGCCGCGATTCATTCAAAGGCACGGCCAAGTGAGGTTTCGCCACGGTCGCAGGCGGAAGGCTCGTCGCCACAGCCGCATTTATGGCAGCGAGCGTCGGTGCGACCGCTTTGGCGGCCGCTCGGTGCACCTGGATTGGCCTCGAGTTGTTCGGATTCATATGAACCTGAGGCTTCGGGACCGGCGTCGACGGTCCGCCGACGATATTCGGCAGCTTCATGTCCATATCGATGTGCAGGTCTGGCGGCGTTGCCGGCTGATAGATTGTTTGCCGCTTGTTGTCTGGGCGAACCGGCTTCGAGACGATCACGATTTTCCGCGCCGTCGTCTCGCTGCCGATTTTCTGCAGCAGAGCCTGCAACTGCCCGGCTCCCGGCTGCCCACCCTCGCCGGCGGGAGTAATCTTAGGAAGCTTCTCGAACGGATCGTGCTTCGGAATCTGATAATAAATAATCCTCTGAGGATCCTCGTACGCCGCATCCGCCGTGATTTGTTGAGCGGCGCTATAAGAGAGCAGCAGAGGCAGCAGTAAAATCAGGCAAATATGCAAAACCACCGAGCCGGAAATCGCGCGCCCGGCGAAACGGTACGGCGCTATCGGAGTGCTACGGAATAACTTGATTGGCTCGCTCAAAACCGGAAAATGCACCCGTTCGAAGATCGTGGCCAGAGAACTCCACCAGCCAGAGCGCACCTGCTCCCCCGAAACCGGGAATCGTGGCATTCGCGCTTCAGGTGTCGCTCGCAGCACAGTGCGTTTAGGAAGGCCCGCAGGAATCGGAGGCCGCGCCCGAAAGGTAGTCAGGTATGAATTCTCGATCTGGAAACTCACCCGTTTATCCGCCCGTTTACCGGCCCGCCTGGAGATCCGTTTGTTCGCCCGAACGCTGACCAATCGGCCGCTTCCCATCGTTCCAGAACCGACTCTTCTTCTTGCCTGAGCGGTCGGATGGGTTGGATGCGCAAAGCTTCACTCCCGAAACCTGGCCCAAAGTGCACGCGACGTGCCGTTGCGCTTAAACCCTGTATTTTGTTATCGGGACCCTCAAGCGCGGTCAGCAGAGTCATCATTCGGGTACAGCCAACCAGGCTCATACCCGAGCGCTCCGAACCGGCAAAAAGTGCGCTTTGCACGCGAACTCGACGCTCTTGCGTGTGAGGCGTGGTTCGAGCCCCGCGTAACGCGCCGCCCAAAAAATATGATTGATCAGGTCACGCGGATGGCACTGACATAGCGATTGCTTCAGGTCCTTGATGCACTGGATCAGATACTCCCCCACTCCGTCGTCGCAAGCCACCAAGCGTACTTGACACTCCCGCCGGAAGATCTCCAGGAATTGCTCAGGAGTCGCATATTCCACAGCGATCTTATTGGGAATTCTGCGCAAAAACGCTTCGTCGGCCAGTTGGGTAGGGTCCAGGTTCGTTGCAAATACAATGAAGAGATCGAAGGGAACCTCGAATTTTCGGCCCCCG
>JGI12635J15846_10004493_pt1 | contig 12031 bp, 6 predicted proteins | sample BlaSpr_A8_OM2_M2_FD_15846 | JGI IMG/M metagenome (IMG submission 15846) | reverse complement strand
GATTCTTCTTTCTGTATACGCGTGCGAGCCCGGCAAGGGTTCCGAGCCGGGCGTCGGGTGGAACAACGTCCAGCAGGCAGCCCGTTTCCATGACGTCTGGGTGCTGACTCGCTCCAATAATCGATCATTGATCGAGGAATCGCTCGCTGCGGAGCCTATGCCGAACGTGCGCTGGATCTACCTGGATCTTCCCCGCTGGGCGAGTTTTTGGAAGAAGGGCCAGCGTGGCATTCACCTCTACTATTCGCTCTGGCAGATTCTCGCGTATCGGAAAGCAAGAAAATTGCACCGCGAGGTCGGTTTTGATCTGGCCCATCACGTCACGTTCGTGAACTACTGGCTTCCTATATTTCTGCCGCTTCTCCCGATTCCATTCATTTGGGGGCCCGTGGGGGGAGGGGAATCGACGCCCCGCAGTTTTCGCGGCTTTTTCGGCTTACGCGGAAGGATCTATGAAGCGGCGCGCGAGTTGGCACGGACTCTGGCCGAACTGAGCCCATTTGTACGCATTGCCGCGCGAGGTGCCGCAATCGCATTGGCGACGACCAATGAGACCGCGGCCCGCCTGGAAGCCCTCGGTTGCAAGAGAGTTTCTATTGTGCCCGAAGCAGCGTTACCGATCAGCGAAATCAACGAACTTCGAACGATTCCTTCCTGCGGGAGTGGCACGTTCCGCGTATTGAGTCTGGGGAGGTTCCTGCACTGGAAGGCCTTTGAACTGGGCCTGCGCGCCTTCGCGCGATTTCAGGCCCGCGTACCGAACGCGGAGTATTGGTTCATCGGTGACGGTCCGGAGCAGCGCTCTCTGGAGCGGTTGTCGCGTGAGTTGGGAATCCAGAACAAAGTCGTCTTCTGGGGCTTCCTTTCGCGGGATCGTGTTCTTGAGAAATTGGCGGCCTGCGACGTGCTGCTTTTTCCGAGTCTGCATGACTCCGGCGGCTGGGTGACTCTTGAAGCGATGGCTGCGGGGCGGCCCGTGATTTGCCTCGATCTCGGCGGCCCGGCACTGAGAGTCACCGAAGCCACAGGCATCAAGATTCCAGCAATCAATCCTGAGCAGGCAACAGCGGATATCACCGCGGCACTCGAGCGGCTGGCAACTGATCGACCGCACCTTGCGTCGCTCGCTCACGCCGGTCGCCAGCGCATCGAGCAGGAATTCAATTGGGAGCGAAGAGGTGCACAGCTGGCCCGTCTCCGCGACCAGGTAGTGAACACATCGGAGCAGATGGCTCAGCGCGATCGCCCGCTGCGAATTCTCATTTCGGCGTACTCGTGCGAGCCCGGCAAGGGTTCCGAGCCGGGCGTCGGGTGGAACAACGTCCAGCAGGCAGCCCGTTTCCATGATGTCTGGGTGCTGACACGCTCCAATAATCGCGCGTTGATCGAGGAAGCGCTCGCGGCGGAGCCCATGCCGAACGTGCACTGGATCTATTTGGATCTTCCCCGATGGGCCAGATTTTGGAAGAAAGGTCACCGTGGCGTCCGCTCCTACTATTCGCTCTGGCAGATTCTCGCGTATCGGAAAGCAAGAAAATTGCACCGCGAGGTCGGTTTTGATCTGGCCCATCACGTNACGTTCGTGAACTACTGGCTTCCTATATTTCTGCCGCTTCTCCCGATTCCATTCATTTGGGGGCCCGTGGGGGGAGGGGAATCGACGCCGCGCAGTTTTCGCAGCTTCTTAAGTTTGCAGGGAAGGATGTATGAGACGACGCGGGAGTTCGCGCGGGCTATCGGCGAACTGAACCCGTTCGTACGTTTTACTGCCCGCCGGGCCGCAATGGCGCTGGCGACAACGCATGAGACCGAACGGCGGCTTCGCGACCTGGGATGCAAAAATGTCTGCGTATTCACCCAGGCGAGTTTGCCCGCGGAAGAGATTCAGCAGTTTGCTGAAATCCCTCCCCGCCAGGAAACTCCGTTTCGCGTTTTCAGCATGGGCCGGCTCGTGCATCTCAAGGGATTCGATTTGGGTTTGCGCGCCTTCGCGCGATTTCACGCTCGCTTCCCGAAAAGTGAGTATTGGCTGATCGGAGACGGCCCCGAACGCAAACGCCTGGAGCAATTGGCGATACAGCTGGGTGTGGCTCGAGCGACAAAATTTTGGGGAATGATGCCGCGCGAACGGGCGATCGCCACCTCGACCCAGTGCGACATCTTGTTATTTCCCGCCCTCCATGAATCCGGCGGCTGCGTCAGCATCGAAGCTATGGCTGCGGGACGCCCGGTAATTTGTCTTGATCTCGGCGGTCCGGCGTTGCAAGTGACCGACGCTACGGGTATCAAAGTTTCCGCGATTTCCGCCGAGCAAGCGGTGACGGATCTAGCGTCAGCGATTGAGCAGCTCGCCACCGATCCATCACGCCGCGCAAAGTTGGGTGAAGCAGGACGCCTGCGCGTTGATCAGGATTTCAACTGGGAGCGCAAAGGCGAGCAGTTGGCTCGTCTCTATCGGTTAGCTAGTGCTCCGGCACGGATACTTGCATCAAGCCTCGGGAAGTCGGCGCTGCCCAAGGAGATACCAGGGGGTGGACAATATGGAATCTGATATTTCAAGGCCACGCACAGTTTTTCCAGGTCAACCCCACGGCTTCGGCACGAACTTGCGCTCGTTGGGCATAGTCATAGCTTTTGCATTGTTGAGCTTCATCGTGCTAGGCGTGATGAATCCCTTTCGCACCCCTTTCAAAATCGCCTTAGTGCTCGTGGCTCCTCTCTTTCTCATTTTCGTTCTGCCCGGTGCGATGCGAGCTCTGCTAGTTGGCGCTCGGAGCATCGCCACACACTTCACTTGGTATCAGGGCCTGTGGCTGCTAGTTCTCGTGAGCGGGTTGGTGTTTCGTATCCGGCAGTTTCAAGACATCAACGAGGAAGCTGTTGACGGTTGGGCATTTTTTCGAATTGGCGTAGCCGGTCTGGTGGGACTGATTCTGATTGGACGGTTGCTTTCGAAAAGGACTCACTGGCTTCGCTGGCTATTTCGAGGCTCGATTGGAATCATGGCGGTGTACGCCGCGCTATGCTTGGTTTCGACGACGTGGTCTGTTCGTCCTGCATGGACCTTCTACAAATCCATGGAGTACCTGCTCGACCTGTCTGTTCTCTGTACCGTGCTGGCAACCGTGAAATCCTCGGAGGAGTTCGAAAGATTTATGAATTTCGCTTGGACTCTCCTTGGCTTGATGCTTGTGACCACGTGGGTCGGAGCGATCATAGATCCGGCTGACGCACTTGAGGCTGGCCGAAGGTTCGGGCCGCTTGGTGTTCGATTGAATGGTGTGGTTCCAGCCCTGTCGGCCAATACTGTGGGAGAATTCAGCGCGGTTCTGGCGATCTTAGCCTTGTGCCGGCTAATGTACGATCCGGAGCGGAGATTCGATCGCGCGTGGTACGCGTTCTTATTTCTCTTCTCCATCGGCACCTTGATTTTTTCACAGACGCGCGCGGCAATCGCGGCTCTTTTCCTGGCGGTCATCCTTCTGCTGATTCTTACTCGGCGAGTCTTGTTGGGCGCGGCGATCGCCATAGGCTCGGCCTTCGGGGTGTTTTTCCTGCTCGTTTTCACAAAGTTCGGCAGCCTCGTTTGGGATTTTGTGTTGCGCGGGGAACAGGCTGGCGAAGTTGAGGGACTGTCCGGTCGAATTGGATTCTGGCAATACGCATTCCAAAAATTCCAAGAGAGACCCTGGACAGGCTTCGGAGGCTTCGCCGGAGGTAGATTCGTTGTTCTTCCGGCCTTGGGCCACTATGAGATTCCGGACGTTCACAGCAGTCTTGTTGAAAGCCTCGTTGACGTAGGGATTTGGGGGCCGCTGCTGATCATAATCGCCTTGATCTCGATGTGGTGGTTCATGCGTAAGGCGTCGAATAGCCCTCTCCTCAATCTGGGAGAGCAGCGTCTTGCGATCGAATCGCTCGCAATTCTAGCGATCATCTCGGTGCGCTGCGTGGTGAGCGGTAACATTACGTCTCATCCGGCGTTCGCCTTCTTGACTCTCTTATGCTGTGCTGAGTTCATGCGACGCCGGCTGAAATATGGTGCCCCACCTTGGGCGTGATTAAAGAAGGCGCGAGGCGCATCTCGGTAGCCTATTTGGTTGTTATGGCCTCGATTGCTTGGACGCCGAAAGCTAGTTCGGATTCCACTCGCGAGATTTATGTCGACGGATCATCTGGTTCGGATGCGAATCCCGGCAGCGCATCGAGACCGCTGAAAACCATCAGCGCGGCAGCCCGGACAGCCATTTCAAGCTACAAGATGAATATCTCCAGTAACGTCCTTATTCAGGCCGGCACATATCGCGAATTCATTTCGCTAGATTATCCGCCTCAGCCGACGAGCACGAAAATCACGTTTGAGGCCGTAAAACCCGGAACTGTCACCATCTCCGGCGCTGACGTGTGGACTGGTTGGCAGGCCGATCCTAGCGACGCGCGCCGTTATTTGCACGACTGGCCGTTCCGATGGGGCGTAACCCCCATTCTAGCGAGATGGCCCGCGTCTCTTGCTGAAATTGTAAGGCGCCGGGAAATGGTCTTTGTAAACGGTAAGCCGCTGACCCCGGTGCTTTCCGCGGACGATATGAAAGACGGCAGCTTTTATGTTGACGACGAGCGTGGGGTTCTAATGATCCGTCCCGACGCGGGAATCGACCCGGCCAAGGCGGTCATCGAAGTTTGCGTTCGCCCCAGATGGTTTGAGAGCCATGGGGTCTCAGGATTGACCATTCGTGGATTGATTTTTGATAAGGCAAATCCCGTTCTGTCGGAAGCGGCATTCGCCGTTTTCCACTGTTCAGATGTTTTGGTGGAGGACTCGCAGTTTCTGTGGAGCAACTGGGCTGGAATGTTGCTCAATAATGTTAGGAACAGCACGGTGCGACGGGTTGTGGCAAGTCATAACGGCGGTGCGGGCCTTCGGGGCCACGGGCTTAACGGCGTGCTTTACGAGGACGACGAAGCCACCTACAACAACTGGCGAGGAGCCTTGGGAAACTTCTACCAGTTTGACGAAGCTGGCGGCAGNTTCGGGCGGGTGCACGACAGCACTTTCAGGCGAGTTCGATCTTTCAACAATCAGACANTGGGTTTCTGGTTCGACACTGACACCAGAAACGTCACCGTCGAGGACTCGTATTTCGCACACAATCAGAAATTCGGCATCTTCCTGGAGGCCAACCAGGGGCCAATCACCGTTGAGAATTCTCGGATTTGCGAGAATGGTTCTGAGGGTGTGTTTTTGAACAATTCCCAGCGGACGACTTTAAAAGGCAATTTGATTTACGGGAATAACATCGCCCAAATCTTCGTGGATTGGAGATCCAGATCACGAGACTTCACCGATTGGGAATCCGGCGCCGCGTTCAGCGTAGATGGGCGTGAGTTAACCCTGCTTCACAATACCGTCGTCGCAGCCGATCCAGGCCAGTTGTTGCTCGAGACTTCCATCACGGCAAAAGACACCGGGGATATTTTCTACTCGATGTTGAAGTCTGATGAAAATACTTGGTACAGCCTCGGGAACAAGAAAGTTTTTCAGTACGACCCAGGCGGAACTGGACACGTAAACCGGGAAGTAGATTTCGACGGGTGGCAATCAAGGACCGGCCAAGACAAAAATTCGAGATTTGCGCCGCCCGCGACGGATCCGGCGACGCTGTGTGAAGCTCAGTAGATTATGGCCTGCGATACAGCCAAACTGCTCCTTGGAACTGCCTAGTCGAATGATAAAGAATCGAGTCTGGATCGGAAGAGGCGCTCTCGCGCTAACGGATCAAGCTTTGTTTTCGGGAGCTGGATTTCTGCTCAGCTTGCTTCTGGGACGCTGGTTGACGCCTGCGCAATACGGCGCATACGCCTTGGCTTTCTCGGTGTTTCTCTTTGCATCGAGCTTCCATAATTCTTTGATCCTCGAGCCCATGGGCGTCATCGGTCCCGCGTCGTATAAGCAGAATCTCCCCGCTTATATTGCCAAGCTCGTCAAGCTGCATGGCTACGTCGCTCTTGGTCTTGCGTTTCTAATGATGGTAGCCGCCGGGGGCGTTTTTATTTATTCACGAAACACGACGCTCGCAGGCGCACTTTGCGGCGCGAGTATCGCGATTCCCTGCGTGCTACTGTCGTGGCTTTTGCGGCAATCCGCTTATCTTGACCACCGGCCTGCCCTGGCGGCACGCGGCGGCGCCACTTATGCAGCAGTAGTCGTTTTAAGTCTCTTCATTCTTTATTTCACACGCTCTCTCAATCCATTCACTGCCTTCATAACGATTGCGGCTGCTGGCACCGTTGCCGGATTCGTGATGATGGCCTTGATTCGGCCGGAGTTTGATGCTCCCGCGGCTACCGCTCAAATGCGCACCATTCTCTCGCAGCACTGGGTGTATGGGAGATGGGTGATCGTCACAGCGCTGGTGTACTGGCTTTCCTGGCAAGCATACACGTTCATTGTCGCGGCTATGCTCGGAGTTGAAGATGTGGCGGCGCTCCGAGCCCTTCAGAATTTCGTCTTGCCTCTCTCGCAATTCGTCACATCGCTCAGTCTTCTCGCCATTCCTGCGGCTTCGGGAAAGTTTGCGAGTAATGACCGAAAGGCGTTCCGGCTTACCATCTTCAGAATCAGTTTATTATTCGTCGCTGCCGGCATAGTTTATTTCGTTGTTTTGTCCCTTGCTGGGCCCCCGCTTGTGGGCTTCGTCTACAAAGGAAAGTACGTTCAGTTCGCCACGCTGCTTCCTTGGCTGGCTCTGTCAGGAGCATTTGTCGCCGCCGCTCAAGGACCCTGTATCGCGTTGCGCGCCATGCAAGTGCCCTCCGATGTATTCATCGGCTACGCCGTCTCCGCATGCTTCACAGTTGCGACCGGATTCAGCTTGACTCACTATTGGGGCCTCGCGGGAGCGGCCGTCGGTATGGCTGCTGCTTCTTTTAGCTTTCTCATTACCGTGATTCACCGCTATCGGTCGCGGCTTGCAAAATTGTCGCAGAAGGATCAAACAGCTCACGCTGATCCTGGCAGTCGTTCCCTGCGCGTGGCCTGGCTCTTTCCATCTTTGAACCGCGGATTCTATTGGCAGCCAGTTTTCAAAGCGTTCACGGAACGTTTTCCAAATTCGATTGTTTTCGTCGGTCTATGGCCGGGATTCCTTCCCGGATACGAGGGAACATTCAAGCTTCGGGTTCTGCCCGGCGTCAAGCTACTGACTCTGAAGCGTTCTCCGGAAGGCTACGACCGCGGATTAGTAAAAGCTCCGCTCTCCATCCTGCGTGAGCTTTTTAAATATCGTCCGAATGTGATCTTCACCTCCGGATTCAGCGTCTGGACTCTGTGCGCGTTGCTTTTGAAGGCAGTTCATGGCACGCGCGTGCTCATCGCCTGGGAGGGTCACTCACCGTACATTACCTACCTCGACCGTCCGATCTTGCTCCGGCTGCGCCGCATCATGGCTCGCTATGTTGATGGTGGCATCAGCAACGCGCGCGCAGGTTGCGAGTACCTCAGAGATGTCCTTTCCATCCCGGGCTCAAAGCTCGTGCATCACCCCTACGAGGTTCCTGACCCAAGCGTTTTCGGTTCCGAAAACCATGCCGCGGCTTTGGACTCGATGACCCACCCCGTTTTTCTGTTCGTCGGCTCGTTGATACCCAGGAAAGGCTGGCGATATTTGATCGATGCCGTTGACGTCCTTGTCCAGCGCGGGGTCAGGTCCTTCTCCATTGCTATCGTGGGCGAAGGAGACGAAGCAGCAGAACTAAATGAGCAAATCTCAGCAAAAGGGCTTCAGGAGCTAGTTCGTCCTTTGGGACCAGTCGCCTACGAAAAATTGGGCGCCTACTTCAACGCCTCCGATGTTTTCGTTTTCCCCACGTTGGAAGACGTTTGGGGCCTCGTTCTACTCGAAGCCATGGCTTTCGGCAAACCAGTTTTGTGTTCCCAGTATGCGGGCGCGAAAGAGATGGTCGAGCATAATAGAACGGGTTTCATTTTCGATCCCCGCAAGCCTTCAGAGTTGGCTGACCACATGGCGAAATTCATCGAGGCCCCGCAATTGATTTCAGAATTCGGAGAGCGCTCGTCGAAGGCCATCGCCCCATACACAGTGGAGGCCGCCGCGAGCGCCTTGGAAGCTCTCGTGAACAGGACCATGGGTGGACCGGAGCAGCGCCCGGTTCCAAAGGAAGAGCAGTCATTTGCGTTCGATTAGAGTCTGGACCACAGAACTCATTTGACTGCATACCCGATCATGAAAATACTGTTGGTCCACAACGAATATCAGCAGCCGGGCGGCGAAGATGTTGTATTCGAGCAGGAGAAGCGAATGTTGGAGCGTGCCGGCCACGCCGTGATCACCTACTGCCGCAGCAATCATGAGATCGAGGAACTCTCTGCGATTGGCCGCGGCACCCTGGTGTTGCGAACCGTCTGGGCCAGCGACACGCGCCACGACTTCGGCGCTCTTCTCGAACGAGAAAAACCGCATGTTGTGCACGTTCACAATACGTTTGTGATGATTTCGCCGTCCATATATAGCGCGTGCCGCAAGCAGGGCATCCCGGTGGTGCAGACCCTTCACAATTTTCGGCTCCTGTGCCCCGGCGCGCAGTTCCTACGCGACGGAAAGATCTGCGAGGATTGCGTCGATCATAGCCTCCTCCGCAGCGTCTGGCATGGCTGCTACCGCGATTCGCGGCCGGCCACGGCTTCGGTGGCGCTCATGCTCGCGTGGCATCGGCGGGCGGGTACGTGGGACGAACTCGTGGACCGTTACATCGCGCTCACCGATTTTGCGCGCAAAAAGTTCATCGCTTCCGGGTTCGCGCCAGACAAGATTGTCGTCAAGCCGAATTTCGTCGATCCTGACCCCGGTGCGAAACAGAGCGCTGGCACAAGCGCGCTTTACGTTGGGCGCCTCTCCAAAGAAAAGGGCTTGCACACTCTGCTCGACGCCTGGAAGCGGCTCCCGAACAGTTGCTCGCTTGATATCGTCGGGGATGGTCCTGAAAGGGAAGAGCTCGAAGCCGAAGCGCACCGAAGTGGCCTGTCTTCGATTCGATTTCGCGGCCGACTATCGCACGAAGAATCGCTCGCGGCGATGAAGAGCGCAAGTTTCTTGATCTTGCCGAGTGAATGGTATGAGGGCTTCCCAATGACGATCGCCGAGTCCTTCGCCTGCGGAACGCCGGTGATATGCTCAAAGCTGGGCGCGATGGAAGAAATCATCGACGACTCTCGCACCGGACTGCATTCTTCGCCGGGCGACTCCGACGATCTCGCGCGAAAAGTCGGGTGGGCTTTCGCACATCCATCCGAAATTGCCACGATGGGCCGAGCTGCACGCCGGGAGTACGAAGCTCGTTACACTTCAGAGAGCTCCTACACTCAATTGATGACCATCTACGAGCAGACGGTGGCCGCTTATGTTTGAATCGGGAGCCGGTGAGATGAACGCGACGGCCCCTGCATTCCGCGTCGTTGGCGTACGCGTCGATGCGGTCCAGCTCCCTGAAGCTGTGGCGCGAATCAAACGGTGGATCGACAAGCGCGAGTACGGCAAATATGTCGCGGTCACCGGCATGCACGGCGTCGCCGAATCGCGGCAGGATCCGCGCTTTCGCGAAATCCTGAATCAGGCTGCGCTCGTGGTTCCGGACGGCATGCCGCTCGTTTGGTTGGGCCGGTGGCACGGGTATTCTCTGCGCCGCCGCGTAACCGGATCAGAGCTGATGCTGGCGTTTTGCCGCGAAACAGGTTCCCAGCCGCGTCATTTCTTTTACGGCGGCGCTCCCGGTGTCGCGGAGGACCTGGCGCGCCAGCTTCACGAACAATTCAACATTACCGTGGCCGGCACCTACACACCTCCCTTTCGCCCGCTCTCAGAGGCCGAAGAAGCCGATCTCACATCCCACGTACATGCCGCCGCTCCCGATATCCTCTGGGTGGGCCTCAGCACTCCGAAACAGGAGCGCTGGATGTCCGACCATCATTTAAAACTCAAAGTTCCTGTCATATTGGGAGTGGGCGCGGCATTCGACATGAACTCCGGCAGGCTCAAGAGAGCTCCCGCATGGATGCGTGAGAGTGGGCTGGAATGGTTTTACCGCCTCCTAAGCGAGCCTCGCCGCTTGTGGAGACGATATCTGGTAACGATTCCGCAATCGGTGTGGAGCATTTCGTTGGAGCTTTTTCACATCAGGAAGTTCGAATAAACCCATTTCCTGGCCAGGAAGCCGCTCGCTTCGAAAAGCTCGACTTCTTCGTTAAGATGCCTTACGTGACGAAACCTTCTACTCGCAATCACGACCTGCTGCAAACCACCGGCGTCTTGGTCGCCGTGATGCTGCTCAGCAGGATATTTGGTTTCCTGCGCGAGTGGACGGTGGCTCATCAACTCGGTTCCAGCGCAGTCACGGATACCTACTACGCAGCGTTCACCCTCCCCGATCTCCTTAGTTACCTTGTCGCCGGAGGCATTCTAGGGATGTTTTTCATTCCCGTCTTTGCGAAGTACACGGCGGAAAAGAAAGAGGAGGAAGGCTGGCACGTATACTCCACGATCATCACCTGCATGGGCTTGATCCTCGTTGCTCTGATTGTCGTTGGCGAAATCTTTGCTCCCCACTTCGTTCGCTTACTTGCGCCGGGATTTAACGCGGCGCAGCAGGCGCGCGTCGTGTTCCTCACCCGCTTGATGCTTCCCTCCCAACTCTTCCTGTTCCTCGCCAGCATGATGGGTTCGGTGCAAAACCTGAAATCAAAGTTCTTGGTCCCTGCGCTCGGCTCTGGCGTCTACAACCTCGGAATCATCCTGGGAGGATGGTTGCTTTCACCGCGGATAGGAGTTGCCGGATTTGCCGTCGGAGTACTCGTAGGCGCCTTCTGCGGATTCTTCGTCCTTCAGCTATTCGGAGCCCGGAGGGTCGGCGCACGTTTCACTCCCAATCTGGATTTGAATCATCCCGGCTTTCGGCTGTTTGTGAAGTTGAGCATTCCAATTATGCTCGCTCTCTCTTTTGACATCACCGACGAATGGATCATCCGCTGGTTCGGATCATATCTCACGCCGGCTTCCATCACCTGGCTCACATATGCCAGGACAATCATGCGGCTCCCGCAGGTTTTAATCGGAAGCGCCGCGGGGATTGTATCCTTTCCGTTGCTCGCGCAACTGCATTCGCGGGGCGAATCCGACTCGCTCAACCGCACCCTGAATTCCACTTTGAAGGGTCTTATTCTCTTTCTTGTTCCACTCTCGGCGCTGGCCATCGTGCTACGCAAACCGGTCATCTATTTCGCATTCTCCCACACACGCTTGAGTGGGTCAGACTTTCAGGCTACCGGTGCGGCGCTCGGTCTTTTCTCAATTGGAATTTTTGCCAGGGCGGCTCAAAACGTCGTCGGCCGTACGTTCTACGCGGTGCGCGACACGATTACACCCGCTGTAGTAGGTACGAGCGTGACCTTGTTGAGCTTGCCGCTGTACTGGTATTGCGCGCGGCGATGGAATTTCTTGGGTCTAGCGATCGCCAGTTCCTGCATTGCGATTGCGTTCGCCGCGGTGTCCTTCGGGCTCTTGGTGCGGCGCACGCACAACCGGGAAGTGGGAGATCTGCTGTCATGCCTCGCGAAAGTCTTGGCTTCTTCCGTTCTGGTGGCTCTGGCTTGCTACAAGCTGACGGCATGGCTCGAAGCACGTCTCGCGTGGCAAAGGACGCTAGGTGCTCTCGAGTTACTGGTGATTGTGACAGCCGTCGGGTTCCCATCCATAATTCTCCTCGCAAAATTGCTCGGTGTGGATGAAATCGATAAGTACTTGCGCAGAATCCTCACCCGTGTTCCGGCAAGGGTCGTCGTCGCTCCAGAATAGGATAGTGACGCACGCGTGACCAGCCCAGGGTTGGCTGCATTACTGGAGCCGAGCGAGGTCTACGGATTGCTTCCTTCGAAGGTGCCCCCGACGTCGTTGCCAAAACCCTGCCATTGAACGAACGTATGCGGAGCATACGTATTTTTCCCGGAACTATCTATCCAGAC